>Ga0114994_10001510_pt1 | contig 16764 bp, 8 predicted proteins | sample ArcticOcean_MG_C_9_FD_87043 | JGI IMG/M metagenome (GOLD analysis project Ga0114994, IMG submission 87043) | Marine microbial communities from western Arctic Ocean - ArcticOcean_MG_CB2_152 | ecosystem: Environmental > Aquatic > Marine > Oceanic | place: Arctic Ocean: Canada Basin | collected...
TCCATTCCCCTTCATAGATACGACCGTCAACCCATGTATACGTGCCCTTTCCGTTCTTCATATCGTCTTTCCATTCCCCTTCATAGATACGACCGTCAACCCATGTATACGTGCCCTTTCCGTGTTTGTTGTCATCTTTCCAATCTCCATGATACAGGCCACCACTAGCAAAAATAAGCGTCCCCTGTCCATGATAATTCCCGTGTTTCCAATCTCCTTCATAGATATTACCTTCAGTCCATGTGTACATACCCTTTCCGTGCATCTTGCCATATGTGTAATCTCCTTCATAGATATCACCATTAGCATATGTTTCCTTACCCTCTCCGTGCTTCTGGTCATAGTTGAAATCTCCTTCATATATTCCACCATCAGCCCTTGTACACGTTCCCTTTCCATGCATCTTGCCGTCTTTCCAATCTCCTTCATAGATAACATGATTCGGCCATGCTTCCTGACCCGTTCCATTCGACTTGTTATGTTTCCCATCTCCTTCATAGATAACACAATTAGACCATGTTTCCTCACCCATTCCGTTCGGCTTGCTATCCTTCCAATCTCCTTCATATAAACCACCATCAGCCCATGTATATGTGCCCTTTCCATGCTTCTTGCCATCTTTGTATTCACCTTTATAGATATCACCATCAGAAAATGTGGCCGTGCCCTTTCCATGCCTCTTGCCATCTTTCCAATCTCCTTCATACATACCGCCATTAGCATACGTCTCTTTACCCTTTCCACGCTTGTGGTCATCTTTCCAAGCTCCTTGATAGATGTCACCATCAGCCCATGTGTACGTACCCATTCCATGCTTCTTGCCATCTTTGTAATCTCCTTCATAGATATCACCATCTGCAAATATGGCCATGCCTTTTCCGTGCTTCTTGCCATCCTTGTATTCTCCTTCATGAATAGAACCATTAGCAAATATCTCCTTACCCTTTCCATTCTTATTGCCATGTTTCCAAGCTCCTTGATACATACTACCATCAGCCCATATATATGTACCCTTTCCATCCCTCTTGTCATCTTTGTAATCTCCTTCATAGATAGCGCCACTGGCAAATGTATAAGTACCCTTTCCGTGCATCTCGTCATCTTTGAAATCTCCTTCATAGATAGCACCATCAGACCATGTATAAGTACCCTTTCCGTGCATATCGTCATAATTGAAATCTCCTTCATAGATAGCGCCATCAGCCCATGTATAAGTACCCTTTCCGTGCATCTTGCCATCTTTACACCCTCCTACATACTTCCCTACTGACGACATGGTATCTCTCTCTTTATTTGACTCTTTATGTGTTTTTGTGACCGTAAGTCAAGTGATATCGAGAAATGAGGCACCTTTAAAAAAAAGTGAAAAAAAGCCTCCTTCGTTGTTTTTCGTTATAGCTAAAATTGAGATTTAATAATGAAACTCCTAATTATTAAGATCAAATAACTAATACTAGAAGTATCTCTTAACCATAGCATTCGCATTCGGATATAAAAAATAGATTGATTACTTATCTTCATGTTTTTTATTTGGATCTGTTTCAAAAGATTCGTTGGAACCACCACCTTCACCACCTTCACCAACAACACCACCTTCACCATCACCAGTAGCCATAGGAGCAGTCATGTATTCTGAAAAGTTGACGTTAACAAGTCTCTCAAACTCAGGGAGAATCTGGTTATCCATTTTAAAATTAACTGCCTTTAGTTCTGTTCTAAGTTTTTTTTGATTGTCCTTGATTTCAGTTTCATCACCAGATGACGATTTAAGGACATCAAGTTCTGCTTCGACTTCCTTTACTCTATCTTTACATTCAAAGTATGTAGTTTCCAACTTCTTCATCCTTGTCCAAGATTTATCCCCTTTTGGCTTTTCCAATTTTTTATGGAAGAGCGAATTTGCCCAATGTTTTTTTTCTTCTTGACCTCCCATGTCATCCACAGTAACCTTTTTCTCTGGAACTCTTTTATCCCAAATAAAAAAATGTTTTTTAGCATCTTTGAGAGAGACTTTATCTTCTATGGGAGGAACTAGTGGAGAAGGAGGACCTCCTAGTTCTTTAAATGGTCCTGACTTATCGACTAGTTTTGGAGTTATTGGTTCCTTTAATTTTTTCTCCTCTGGAAGCTCAAACCCATTATACTCCCGCGAAGACAAACCTTGAAATGAATTATCTATTTCAAAGACAGTCTTAATGACATCATTGTCTTCTGAAACATCTACCTCCAAATCCACATATACAAGATGATGATCGGTCATCTTATCAATGAATTGCCTCCCCGACGTACCAACAAAAACATCTTGTAAGCGTAATACATTATCTGATTGATTATATGGGGCTCTGTTTTGAGGGAAGACAGGAGTAGTCTTTATGATGGCTTTTGGATAGAGCTCTTTTGGTAGCCATATGTTGTCAAACTGTTTAGGAGAGTCTTCTGAAGTGTTTGTGTGACGATTTAATACAACATGTTTGTAACCTTCGGCAGAAAAAGACTCCCAGACGTTTCTACTTGCTACAAAAGGTTGAAATTCCGTATTTCTAGTTCGGTCCAAACCTCTTTCGTCTAGCGCCCACCTAGATGCAGCCATATTGAAATCTCCAAGAATGATTGTGGATTTTGGGTTATATTTCCTTAGCTGTTGAATGCATTTTCCTAAGTCTTCTATTTCAAATTTTGCGTTCCCTTTTGCTACAAATGGTCTTAGATGCACATTGACTAATGAGAAATGGAAATTTCTCAAGAAGGAGAACCTTCCCATGATAGGAGCATGCTTCCATCGGTTCTCTTGATAGTTCAAATCTAGCACTTGCTCCACTGAGTGCATTTCAATAAATTTTTTTTTGTACACGAACGCTTGAATGTATTCTCCATTCTGTGGTGGATAATCTTCAATAAGGTTCCCGTCCTTATCTTTTACCTTTCTATAATACTTCCAGCATTCTTGAGGAAAGTCTTCTGAGTAACCAAAATCCCATTCTTCATCAACGCATTCTGCATTTAGCTTATTAACGAATTCTGGGAGTAGGAGTTGAGCCTTGATTTTCAAGTTATTTTCATTGTGTTTGAAGTTCATCGGAAACTCCTGTAGGCCGACTACGTGACATCCACTCATAACGATAAATTTTGCAAGACGTCCAAATCTTTCAAGTAACTCGGGGAAAAAACTATCGTTGTTTTGAAACTCTCCGGTGCATCTTATGTTCCACGAGCCAATTTTCAATTCTTGAATATTCTTCGCCGGTTCCTTGCAATTGTAGTATTGTTCTATCTCTGCATAGTCCGCATCAGTCAATTCGTGAATGTCATTTGTATGCACAAGAACTTCAACACCTCTTGGTATATCTGTTAAGTTGACTTGGTTTGGATTATGTTGTACCTGTAGCACTTCACATACCCAAACAACCGGAGAAATTTTACGGACTCTCCTTACAAGGTAACCTTTAAGACGTCCTACATAAATTTTGTACGGTTCGACTTTTGAGGGAGGACCTTGACTTGAACCATCTGCTATCCATTTCTCTCCACCGCCACCTACAGGGATAGGGTGATGGATGAGTTCTGCGTGAACAATCGGGGCGAGTTCATCCAGTTGGTCTTCTGTATTTTGAACTACAGAGTAGAAAGGGACATGATGTGATGGTGGTGGTTGTAATACTTGGTCGAACCGTGTTTGTTCCTCTCTAGACAAACGCACCCACATATTATCTCTTTCCACATGAGGTAGAGAACTCCAAATTCGTCTTTGTTCTACTGGAGGTAGAGACATCAAAGTTTTACCTTGAACAGATGGATTTAACCCGAGCAAGATGGCAATTTGACTATTAACGTCTGGACTCGCAGTTTGCACCATTTGGACGAACACATTTGAAGTTGTATTGCTCATGTTGGTTGATGTTCTTGTTATTATTCTTCTTCTTCTGGTATCAAAGATTAATGAACGAACTGTGAATTGAGAACTGTGAATTGAGGTTGATTTTTCGAATGGCTTACCAAAGAAAATGAAAAAAATCTGAAAAATGAAAAAAAATGATCAAAAAACCGGTTTGAAATTACAACCACCAATACATAATACTATTATATTACAATAACGGAGAATGGTATACAAGTATCTAAATATGTCCAATGAGGAACTCAATGAAGCAGTTACAACTCTATTCAATGCGTGTTACGGGCAGCCCAAAATACCAGGGGAGACTAATTCATTGCATTTCAAACTGAGTATATTAATACATTCTCTACATGTCTCTCTGGAAAAACATCTGCAACTGAAGGCAAAAAACAGAGAAAGAAAGATCGAGATGCAGAAGAAAAACGCAGATAAGGAGGAGAATGAAGACAAGGATTTGAAAAGACGTATAGGAACAACAATAGACGATAACGGAGGAGAAGGAGAAGGTGATAATGATGAACTTCCTGACGTTGAAGAAGACGTTGAAGAAGACGATGAAGAAGACGATGAAGAAGAATATGAAGAAGATGAATATGAAGAAGACGATGAAAACGAAGAAGGAGTAGCAGAACAAATCAATAATGATGCTGGTGGTGAAATCTCATCCAGAAATGTTATATCTCACAAAAGGAAACGCGGTCGTCAGCCGAAGTCACAGGAACTACCAGATAATACCCAGGTGAGTTAATTTACTTATGATTTCATATGGTTTTTAAAATATTCTGTCGCTTCACCGGACTAATATTTACATGAAACATAGGTGATTGTCAAGTACAAGGGTAATACGGCGATAGGAAGAACAATTAGGTATCTTAAGGGAAAATACCATATCAGATTTGACAACGGGACGATGGAAAAACATTTCATAAGGCATTTACATATCTGTTAAAATAATTCTGGATGTTATAAATGGGTGAAAGTGGTATGTCTAGTTTATTATAGCTATTCTAGTGTAGTATCCATCCTTTTTGGATTTTTCAGCAACGAAATAGTTAAAAAATCACAACGCAATAACTAGATATGTCTATCACAGCTTCTTACTTTTTCATTCAAAAAAATAAATTAAAACATTATATTATAGTTTTTATAATGTAAGATGTAACTTTATAATGAGTATTTCAAACTAGTACTGATGTTTCATTTTCATGGAGAAGCTTTACTTCTACGAGGAGAACTATTCCTATATCTACGAGGAGAACTCTTCCTATCTTTCACATAGGAACTCTTTTTCTGGATTGGGGGGAGAGTATCAACTTCAACGCATTCAACCTCACTATCTAGAATAGGTGTCGAGTACTCGTTTATAATGTCATCAGATGACGGCGATGATATGATACCCATCCTCTCTTGGGTTAGAGGCATCAACCTAGGAAAGAGATAAAAATAGAAAATCCAGGCGTTAGGTGTTGATGATAGTAAATGAAGGTGTTGGTGTTAGTGAATACCTACTAATCTGTAGTTTTATGTTGTCGACTTTCACTTTAGGTTCTACACCCACAGCATACAATATTGTTGCTACGCTTTTGGCGAAGTCCTTCATCTCATCAGTTGATGCCCTTGTTTCTCCAGCCCGTTTGCTTCTTGTCTCACTTTGCTTTTCCTTTATTATATAATGGATTATGTTATATATCCAATGGGACATGTATACTAAAGCTACAACACTTGATATGATTAAGACAATCTTTACAGTGTTATCTCTACATATGCTTTCTTGCACATTCATCGCGTGACATATTCGCGGAACTTCATTGAACGCTTGGCTTATTATACCATATGCAGTTGAAGGGTCCATTGTATGCGTTTTATGATAATGGTTTCACAAGAATTGGTTTCACAAGAATTTGTAGACCATTCGAAAAATGAACATAAAAATCATTTAGAATCGGTTCAAGTGAAAAGGTTCAAATGTTCGAAACAATTAGGAAAAAGGATCACGTGAACAATATAACATGAAACAGAAAATTCGTGGTGGAGATTAAATGACCTTTTCAAACGACCCTATTTTCCGAATACAGCAGACGACACTTTCACGTTCACACGTTACAAAAAGTTACAAAAAGTTACAACAAGTTACAGATGACATGATGACATCCAATAGAGATGTCATCTTAAGCGATCGAGAGAGAGAGAGATTAAAACTCAAAAAATGCCAGGTCGAGATATGGGATATCAATCAGACGCTCATGGAGAAAGGAACTGATTTATCCAATATAACTATTATATTGGAGCAGTTGGACGAAAGATTACAAGTAATCGACGAGGAAGAAGATAACGTCGTTTTGAAGATATTTGAAGCACGGCAGAACAAACAATGGTTAGTATCAATGAGAGAAAAGATAAACGATGAGTTATCTAAGCTTGATGTAGAGAATAATGTAGAAGGTAACCCTAACATGAATGGAGATGGAGATGGAGATGGAGATGGAGAAGAAGAAGATGATGATGATGATGAAGAAGAAGTTGGAAACGGACACGGACACGGACATGGAGTTGGACATGGACATGGAGTTGGAAACGGAAACGGAGTTGGAGATGGACATGGACATGGAGTTGGCCACGGAAACGGACACGGACACGGAAACGGAGATGGCCACGGACACGGACACGGAAACGGACACGGACACGGAAACGGAAATGGAAACGGACATGGACATGGAAATGGAAACGGAGATGGAAACGGAAATGGACACGGAAATGGAAACGGACACGGAGTTGGAGATGGAAACGGAGTTGGAGATGAAGAACGTGATAAAACCCCGAAGGCCCACAGCAGCAACAAGAAGGACCGGACTCAGTATGGCTCTTCACTTATGTCATCCTCGCCACACAGCAAGCAAGCCCGAAATGATGTGCTATCTAAACAAGACGAAATGGAATTCCTGGAAATACTGAAATCACCGACGGAAACATTCGATTCGAGGTCGTTATAAAACTTTCTTCAACCTTTCTCCCTCCCACTTATCTTTCCTTTTTATTCTTTCTATACAGAGAGATTCGTAGCGTAGTCACGTCAGGAAATATATTATCAACAAAGAGAAACTGCAATACAGGAGAAAATGTTACCCCATCCACCCCAGCACCACCACCCGCCAATCCTGACAAGGAAAAAAGAATTAAATTAAAATCCTTACCCATTGGTTCCAAAGTGACAGTGAACTATCTTAGAAATCCCCCGTTCCACGGGACTATCATCGGATATAATAGTAAGGATAGTAAATACCTTGTCGAATATACGATGAATGGTAAGATTTATAATGCCGACTTTATTAGGAAAAATCTAACTCAGGGCTGGGATGTTCTTGATACTGATTGAAGATATAGTTAAGTATAATATATGTATTTATTACCAGCTAGTACTATTATTATTTTAGTTTTTTACAAATAATGAATAGATTATCAATAAATTTAGTAAAATATATTTTTGTTAAATTTACATATGAAAATGAAATAAAATTGAAATGTTTTTTTTCAACTGTAGATATGATATAAAATAGTAATACTGAAATCATGAATTCCAAAATTAACGAACCTACCAAGACCGCGGCCAAAAAATCATTACCTGTCAAATATAATCAATTATTGGTATTTGGGTATTGGTTTCTGAACCACCAGAAATCAAACGGAAAAATTACGTCGGAGGTATACGACGAATATTTAAGTACGTTTCATGTATTTGATGGAATTGAATCTCAAATGGAGTATTTAAATGACTTCTTCGGAGAATTTAAATCAATCCATAAAAATTTGAAGAAAGATATACGTGCAAAAAATAAAAAACCGAAGGCAAAAAAGAAGAAGGAAATCGACCCCAATGAACCTCCGAAAAAACGTGGAAGGAAGAAAAAAGAAGTCGTGGATAATCGAACGGAAGATCAAAAATTGATAGATCAAATTATAGCAAGTGCACAATCAGAATTTGCTCCTGAAGAAAAAAATCAAACCGATGTGAAAACTATCGAACCTGAAAAGAAAAAGAAATGTGGACGACCAAGGAAAGTGCGCCAGATTATTTCAGTATGTGCAAATGATGATTTGATAGGAGCACTAATTGCTCAGTCACAGCGTGAATCGTCACTAAATGAGAATTCATATGAAGATTCTGATTCAGACGAGGAAATAGAAGTGAGGAAATTTATCAATAATGATATTCTATATTTAATTGATGATAATAATAATATTTATGATCATCAATCTCATGATTTAATCGGGATATGGAACGATGTCTCACAAAAGGTAGATATAGTAGAAAATGATTCTGATAATGAAGAAAGTGACCGGGAAATAGAATCACAAAAAAATACAGAATAATCAGAGCTATCTCACGAGAGCTACACATAATAAGCCAACAAGTATAGATGTATAAATTATTCATTCAAAAAATATATACAACGGATAAAGAAAACGTGAAATTCAAATATCCACGTTATTTTATTACAAAAAAAGATACTGAATATTTGTTTTTAGATATGCGGTGAATGATTTTGTTAGATTCATGAATTGTGCCAAACGCATGGATAGACAACAATAGACTAAGTAGAAACTAATAATTAAACAGCATTTTTCTTCCGATGAGCACCCTCAACGGTTGAGTTTTTTTCACGTTTTTTTTCATCGATACCTAAAACGACATATTTATTCTGTGATAAGGCGTGGAACAACATTGATGGTTTGAAGTTCCTGTGACAATAATTTGTATGCATAAGGAATATCTACTTTGGCAAAGTCCGTTTTATTCCCACAAGTATTACACAAATGAATCGAGAAGTCGTTTTTGTCATACACCTTGTTTTTATTGCCATTATTATATGATGCAATAAGACCACATTTTCTACAAACATATACACTATATTTATCGGAGACATCGTATAACCGCTCCTTACAAAATGAGGACATTCCGTGCGCTATCATACAATCACGTTCCATTTCTCCAATACGGAACCCACCGTCTCTACTACGACCTTCAGCAGGTTGTCGTGTAAGATTCACCATAGGCCCAATCGAACGACTATGTTGTTTATCATTCACCATATGTTTCAATCGTTGATAGAATACTGGACCAAAGAATATATTTGTCTGTAGCTGTTCGCCAGTAAGACCGTTATATAATACTTCGTTACCATATGACTCATACCCGAGGTTTTGTAGTTCCTTGGCAATATCTTTCACGTGTAAATCTCCAAAACTGGTTCCATCTCCAAACATACCCAACTCCAACAATACCTTACCTAAAAGCGTTTCTTTCAGTTGTGCGATAGTCATTCTGGAAGGAATGGCGTGTGGATTGATGATAATATCTGGTCGTAGACCATCCTTTGTGAATGGCATATCACATTCAGGTATGATATTTCCCAGGGTGCCTTTTTGTCCGTGGCGCGATGAAAATTTGTCTCCCATCACGGGTTTCCTAAAAACTCTCACACGGACTTTCGCGAAATTATATCCGTCTCCATTCCGTCCAGTATAATTTTTATCGATATATGTTTCTTCGTTCGTTCTGAAAGTCTTGCTCTGGTCTTCATATTTGATAATCTTTGTTGGGTCGTTGCGGTTTTCCTTTATGGGGATTATTTTGGCGATGATGACGTCGCGATTTTCTATTCGACTATTTTCATTTATGAACCCGTTGCTATTGAGTTTATCATAATTCCCGAATTTGATTCCGCGTGTTTTTGCCTTATCGGGTTTACACCGGATAATTTCATCGCGAATGATATTTTTATCTTCGTCTTTTTCAGTATGATAAACAGTAGCTGCGAAAAGCCCGCGGTCGATAGAACCCTTGTTCACCAATACACTATCTTCTTGATTATATCCGGTATGTGTCATAATGGCGACGTGGACTTGCATACCCGATGGAATTGAATTCAAGTGTATGAAGTTCATCAGTCGAGTGTCTACTAAAGGTCGTGTAGGATAATTCAGGATATACGCGGTTTTGTCCATTCGTTGGTCGAAGTTGGTCGCAAATACGCCCATAGCTTGCTTGGCCATCGCGGATTGGTATGTATTTCTGGGTGCTTGATTATGCTCGGGGAAAGGAATACACGACGCTAAAACACCGAAAATAGTGCTTGGATGAATCTCGCAATGAGTATACTTGAATTGTAGCTGAGAATCGTGTAAATACGATTCTTTGGCCTTCATCGCGATCATAGAATAATTCTGTTCTTCGGGGTCAATATATTCTATAATCGAATCCTCCAATTTACAACTTGTGAGCAGATCATTCCAAGTAATCTCCTTGGATTCTAATTGCGCGATGATTTCTTGTGTGAGCAATACACGGTTGTCTTTTACACGCAATAATGGTCTAGTCAATCTGCCTGCGTCATTACAGATTCGAATTTCCATATTTTTGATATCAAACACAACCGATGTATAAATATTGATAATCCCCGAATACTTTTTGTTCTTCATTTCATTATACAACTCCATCGGTTCTTTTGCGACTCCAACCCAAGAACCGTTGATAAACACTTTTACTCGTTTGTATAGAGACTGTATATTTTGTGTTTCAACACAGTGTTCTAATGTCTCGATGTATGGTTGGATGTACTCGTATAGAGACGAGCTATTTGTATGAATTGTCAGATGAGCCATATAGCTAATATTTTTGACAATACCAATGGACTGTCCTTCTGGAGTTTCCGCGGGACACAAAAATCCCCAACTGGTATTGTGTAGTTTTCTTGGTGATACCAACTCACCGCTTTTTTCCAATGGGGTGTTTATTCTTCTCGCGTGAGATAGACTGGCTAAGTATGTCAATCGACTTAGAACTTGTGCGACACCAACCTTTGAACTATTAGATTGTTTGATACTGAAGTCACCGGTCGCGAGTGCTCTATTGATTCCATTTTCAATGGTGGTCGTTTTCATAATTTTATATATATTTGTCATATTTACAATATTTTCATAGTCTTCTGTAGACTGCCACGAACCGTTGGTCACAAGTTTGGAGATCATCTTCCCCGTTTCTTTCACCAATTTATTGAAATAATTTCGGAACAGGTTATTAAGCAATGTTCCACAGGATTCGATACGCTTATTCAAATATGAATCGCGGTCATCTCTAGGTGAATGATTTAATGATGCCTTCATTAATCTTGTTGCCATATGCCCAATGAGAAACATCTTTTGTGTCAATGTCCTGCAATGTGGAAACAAGTCGTTATTTATAACTTCTACCGCAAATTCGCGTTTCTTCTTTGCGCCGGTTTCCTTGTCCATATTGATTGGCATATATGCGACACTTGATGTAATGTGTCGAAGTGAGTCTTCTTGTGTTGGATATTTATTGGCATCGATTATAGAGGCTTGTAAGAAATTCAAGAGTTCGTTATTCGCACTATCCTCAATGTTTAGCAGTATATAAGAGGTGATTTCTTTGTCGTTCAAAACGCCGAGAGCACGGAATAGGACAAACAATTCGATGGGTTGCTTGATGCGCGGTACAGATATATAAATTCCGTGTCCAAATCCATTATTTTTAGACGAGATCATCATTTCAACTTGTTTTGGAGAAATACACTTAAAATCTGGAACGGATTTGAATTCCGCGTAATGTTTCCATTTGGTTGTATTTTTCCCGTCGAAACAATAAACGCGATTCTCCGCGGCACGTTCTTGTCCCAACACGGTTTTTTCGGAGCCTTTAATAATGAAATAACCGCCACAATCCATTCTACATTCGCCAGTATGTAGAGAGTGAATATGGTTGTTTTGTTTTAGGACGCACACCGATGATTTCACCATAATTGGCAACTTACCAATATTAATTTTAGGTAGAAATTTCTCGAATGTTTTTGGCTGGTCCATATTTTCTGTGTTCCTGACAATGTATTTTACACGAATATCGACAGTCATAGCAGAAGCATATGTGAAATTTCGTATTTTAGCCTCTTGTGGCAACATTAGTTTTGTCGCTCCATTATTTTCGTGGATTTGGGGAGGATACATTTTGAAATTTTCGAAGTACACGTATACAGCCAAAGTGTATTTATTGTGTTCTGGCACATAGTCATTTTCAGAGCATATTTCAACTGGATTAAACATCTGGATTGTTTGTTGGATTTGGTAGTTGACAAAATGATTATATGATTCTATCTGATGTCTCACTAAGCGTTCGAGGTGTTGTCCATCGAAATAGGATTCAATCAGTTTGAATGGTTCTTCCAGATATTTACCCAGATGGTCTAGCAAATAGGATTCATCAAATAGAGGATTCTTTTCGTATTCTTTAGACATATTGAAATGAGACTTATGTGCCATACTAAATCTAAATGAATAATGTAATCAATTTTTTATATTCTTTCCGATTAATTGTGATAAAATGTTCTTATTAAAATCTTATTACAGAGTAAAAAGTAAAATAAAATGAGTGAAAAACGGACCATTCAGATAAACCCCGAATCGTTTAAAGTTTCGAAACAGAAGACCACACGAAAAAATCGAGATGCGTCCTCTAAAATTCAACTGAAATCAAGTAAGAGAGAAGATAAAAAACAAAATCAGAAATCGATCCGCCGGAACATTATCAAGATGATTCGCGAAAAACAACAAGACGAATACAGGAAGATGTTTGATGATAAAAAGAGTAGCGAGTCTTCGAATAAATCCAGCAATCCTGCGACAGATGATTTTTCCAAAGACTTTGAAGATTCTTATAAATTTCTGTCTGAATTAGCGGAGAAAGAAAATAGCGAGGTGAATAGCAATTTATCGAAGAGTTTCAAGAAATATCCCGATATGACTCCAACAGAATCACTATTATTACATCCGTCTATGAGAATAGAAACCAATGAAAATGTTGCGCTGGATATTCCGGATGAACTGAAAATGCCTGCGCACAATATTCCTTTTCATTACAAACAGCAGACCCCACAATATGGGTGTTTGAAAAATGGAAATCTACCTACATTCAGAACTTGGAAAAATCAGACACAAAAAATATATCCTAAACTTGGTCCTACACCTCATCCTGCCCATCCTCCTCACCCTTCTCATCCTCTTCCGCAAAGACCCATTGAACTTTCTCCTGTAGGACCGGTATTTAACAAGCCGTGTATTGTATCAAACCCTACGGAGAATCAGTCCACTGCAAGTCCAGTATTGGAAGTATCACAAATTCAGTTGAAACCACCCGCACAGAAATCTTCTTGGGAAGAAGCGTTGGAAGTCCAAAACAAGATTAAACGTATGAAGAATAAAATGATTGCCGAGAAAAAGGCGACATTTTCGAGTATGATGAAGCCTAATAAGAAACAGATTCGAAATAGAAAGCAGCGAAAAATATATAGGAGAACGTATAAAGTAGGCAAGTCGACAGTATTACCCAAAGTAGGTGTGTTGGTATCCAATCATACAATTCGAAGTCGTATCAAGAACCAAACGAACGAGTTGTCGAAAGTTCCCATCAAAGATGTTCGTCGGTTTTTGATCAAAAAAGGATTCATCAAGGTAGGAACGGTGGCGCCACCAGATGTTTTGCGGAAAATGTTTGAAAGCGTTTCGACGGTTTGTGGAGAAGTAAAAAACCATAACTCTGAGAATATGCTGTATAATTTTTTGAATGATAAGGAGTAAATATCCCTTATGAAAAATTGATTTGATTCGATTTTTTCGATATATTTTGTATATCGAAAAATGAAACAAACTATCGGATATATTTATGTTAGAAATCATACATCATATGATATTGAGGGTCTTTGTAAAATGGGTAAGGCAAAAAACATTCCCGAAAGGGACACACAATACGCTACTGGTGAGATAAAGAGAGGATATTTCGAAGCGGTATATGAAGTGCCAAAGATAGAGAGGGGAATTATTGAACTATTATTACAATGTGAGTTTCGTGAATACAATGTGAAATTTGATGCTGGAACTGAATTTTACAAGAAACAAATTATTCATCTGATTGAACCCTTTCTAATAACACACGATATTGAGTATAGAAAATTATCCAAACAAGAAATTAGTCAGTTGGTCAGATGCACCAGAGAGAGAGCAAATAAGAAAATATGCGTTCAATCATTGATTAATATGCTAAACTCCAAGAGAACAAATATGAATAATTTTTCCTATATGCCAAGAAGATACCAAACCGTCATTATTGAAAAGTCAACTATACATTTTCAAAGACACGATAAAGGTTTGCTTGTATTAGTATGTGGTGTTGGAAAAACATTAATATCATTATGGATTACACAAGAGCTGAAGTCAAAAACTATTATCATTGGTGTTCCCAACACTTTATTATTAGAACAATGGAAAAAAGTTACCAGTATTTTGTTTCAAGACGTGCCTTGTTTAATTGTAGAAAAAGGTGTTGATGATGTAATGATTAGAACGTTCTTGATGATGAATAGGGGAAGGTGTATTGTAATAACTACATATGCTTCATCATGTAAAGTATATGAAGCAACACAAGAAATCAAAATGATATTTGATATGCAAATAAATGATGAATGCCATCATTTAACAACAAATAATATAAACGAAGAAGAAAGAAAAACATATGCGAATATGTTGAAAATAAAATCTATAAAACAATTATCTTTAACCGCGACATTAAAGATAATAGAAGAAAGTAAAAATTCAAGAGATGAAGATATTATTGTTTCAAATGATAATGTAGAATATTTTGGAGATATAATCGATAGAAAATGTTTGTTATGGGCGATCAATGAAAATATTATTTGTGATTATGATATTCAAACCATTATCACAAATGAAGAACGATTAGAAAAACAACTATCGAGGTTTCATATTATTCAGGAAAATGATAAGAGACTGTTTTTGACTGCGTATGCGTCGTTAAAAAGCATATTTGATGGACACTCACATCATTTAATAATATATTCAAATAAACAATCAAGTTGTACAAAAATAAATGAATATGTAAAAAAGCTATTGGATGATAACTATTTCGACATCCCATATTTATATAGTTCAGATTATCATAGTGTAATGAAATCAAAACACCAAAAAGAAATAATATATAATTTCGAAAAGGCGAAGTTTGGAATAATTACTTGTGTCTATTGTTTAGGTGAAGGATGGGATTTTCCATTATTGGATGGTGTTGTATTTGCTGAAAATATGACATCAGATATCCGTATACTTCAATCCGTATTAAGAGCAAGTAGAAAAAACCAAAAAGATACAAATAAAAAAACCAAAATCATTTTACCGATTTTGAATAGAGATGACTGGTTAGAAAATAACGAAAATCCTGATTTGAAAAAGGTAAGAGAAGTTATTTATCAAATGGGATTAGAAGATGAAACTATTACTCAAAAAATCAAGGTGTGTAAAATTGAGATTGAAAAACAAAAACCTAAATCAAAAGAAGAAAGAGAAATGGTTGATGAGTTTGGTGAATATGATGATGAACTAACACAAAAGTTAAGATTGAAAACAATAAGAAGAACTGCTCTTGCTACAACATATGAAAAGGCAAGAAAGATAATTTCTGATAAAAATATAAAAAGTAAAGAAAGTTATTATGAATTATGTGAAAGAGATAATAGGTTATCCAAAAAACCGGAAATAGCATTCAAAGGACAATTTACAAATTGGATAGAGTATTTAAGTATTGAACGAGTGTATTATGATTTGGAAATCTGTAAAAATAAAGTATGTGAGTATTTATTGATGTATCCTGAAATAAAAAAACATTATTTGGACTTATCAATCGTAAGTAATGAATTGTGTAAAATAGACACATTATTTCCTCCATATGGTTTATGGGTTGAATACTATAGAGTGAAGGATTTGGGCGATATAATTACGTTAACAAATAAGAAAAAAAACAGGGGTGTTAATTTGTAAATACTCAGGAATTGTAATGTTTAGGAATAATTAAGGAAAAAATCCTTTTTTTTCTAATGTAATAAAAAAAGGATTTAATTTAATATAAAGAAATAATAACTTATACGATTATGGCAATGTCAAAACAATATTCCTGCGATTTGTGTAAAAAGGTCTTTAATCAAAAAATTGATTTCACAAGACACCAAAATAAGAAAACATCTTGTATAACACTTATTAAAATGCAACAAATTGTTCAAACAAATGAAATCAAAATGGATAATAAAACCAGTCTTATCAGTGTATTCAAATCGTGTTTGAATGTATTGAGAGACAACGAAGGTTTGACTGGTGAGAAAGCGTTGAGAAATTTGTCTTATTTGCTATTATTGAAATTACTTGAACCTCATTTTGAAGGTGAAATAGATATTGATGATTATGAATACGATTTTAGTCATATCGAGGATGAAATGGTCGAAAGACACAAAAATAAATTGTTAGAAATTGCTCGTTTTAGTAATTTGTCAAATGAAAAAGAGGATAATATTCCTGTAAATATGAAATATTTATGGGATGATATTTTGTCAAATCATCCTACTACAAAAAATATATTCTTGAAGGGCAAAGGATTTGATATTCAACACAAATCAACCTATAAAAAATTAATTGATAAACTAAACTCTCTTGACTTATCACAAACTGAATATGATGTTTTGGGTAATGCATATGAGGAAGTTATTCAAGATATTATGACAGGTAAAGTGTTGGGACAATACTTTACTCAACCATTAGTCAAGAAAATGATGGTTAAATTAATCAATCCACAAATATATCCTGATGGAAAAATAGATACTTGTGGAGACCCTACTATGGGAACCGGTGGTTTCTTGATTACCTATTTACAATACATTTTACAACAAGCAACTGCTAAAAACATTAAACCTGATTGGGATTTTATCAAAACCGAAGGATTATATGGTAAAGAATTAGAACCGGATACA
>Ga0114994_10001512_pt1 | contig 16758 bp, 15 predicted proteins | sample ArcticOcean_MG_C_9_FD_87043 | JGI IMG/M metagenome (GOLD analysis project Ga0114994, IMG submission 87043) | Marine microbial communities from western Arctic Ocean - ArcticOcean_MG_CB2_152 | ecosystem: Environmental > Aquatic > Marine > Oceanic | place: Arctic Ocean: Canada Basin | collected...
CATCCTGAATGTTCAGCGCGAGAAACGCGGTATCATCAGTACACACATTACATTGCACCTCGAGGTGCACAACCACACTTTTTGTGGGGTGTAGATTCTCAAATTCATGATGATTGAAATCCGTATTTCTACCATACCTTTTTTTCGTCCATAAATCGTTTGTACCTCTTATCTCAGCCGGCCAAAGTAATCTCCGCCATTTAATACGATTAGACATTTGGTTTTGATCGATTATTCCGTAATGGCCACTACTAACTCCATGATACTTTTTATTGTTAAGTACATGCGTTTTCCACAAACCGTCGAAAGTAGCTGAATTATTGGCATTCGTTATTTGTGTGGCTAAAGGAAACTCGTACATAGGCCACCACCGGTCACTTAGCGTTCGGATCGGGTGCGAACTTCTTTCCGGTACCCATGCCGGAATGCCATTCTTCACCCACCCATGTTTAACATTTCCTAAAGCATCAATATTATGTCTTTGGATCATGGCAGTACAATTAAAAGTATTTATATATGTCCTCCGTCCGCCACCACCGGTGAATTCGTTTGAATCGCCCCATGTCTCATAACCTCCTGACGGAGTATGGTTGTGTATTGATATACCATACATATCTGCGGGATCTTTCATCACGCACTCATTTTCATATCCTGCTCCATTGAGCTTTTGATTCTCCAGCTTCCAGTCTGTCAAGTCACATTTGCCATGAAGTGTTTTGAAATTCCATTTGTTTGTACCTTCATCCAACATTCCACAACACTGCCATTTCAACGCGTATGAACCATTAAACACACCCACTCCACCCCAATTTGGAGCCGAATCGCGAATTTTTTCTGCTGGAGATATGATTCCGACACGACGCCTCTGGTCAAAAACATGAATCAATCCACGAGATATATCTGCATACTGACCGGATATATAATCAGCATTTTGACTATTCAATGTGAAGTGATATGTACCAGTTTTCAAAGAACCCTCCTGGGTCGACGTCACTCCAATAAGATCTTTCCTGTAGGTAGACACCATGGGTAGTTGCATGAGATTGTCACCTGAATTGCCTTTGCCGGTGGATATGTTGAGAATATACTTGGTGTCCCATCCGCAATCCTCAAACAACACACAATTGTGTGTTGTCAACTTACCAATAGCCCAACCTCTTGTACCTGGTTGAACTGGGAACGTTTTTTGTACATTATAGTCTAATCTCGGCAAATCCTGCTTCTGACTCCAACCGGTCGCGTTCCATTCCACTCCTTTCAACGGATTCAATATATCCGCACAAACCTTGTTGAGGAATATGACTCTGTATCGTATATAACCTTCTTTGTATGATTCAATAGATGGCATTTCTTTTGCACCGGGGTCAAATGAATTCATTTCCATACCCAACCTCGTCAAGTTCTGCTGGAAACCAGGCCACTGTGTGATGAATCTGGCTGTCTTGCCACCTTCCTTGTGATGCATCACCCACTCGTACAATACATGCGGATCTGGCTTGATCAATTGATTCCGAGAGAATTGGGTGGATATATCAACCACCCCTCTACCGATTTCTGGTCTCATGGTTATGAGTGGCAAAGTGGGGGGATCACCAATATATTTCCGCGCAACTGAGCTCACCGGTGTACCGTCTTTTAAAACACTTCCAAAATTGGTAGGTAAGTTCATGAAGTACATCCAGTTGAGATCTGGATTGCTACTCTTCCATCCAGCGCGCTCACCGCTCCACCCAGCCACATCTTCTATCGGGGCATTCGCGATGTCAGTCGGAGCTGAATATGATGCCCAAGCCGCGGCTTGTATGGAACCCACTTCTGCCTCAAATTTCATTATACCCAGCACATTAGCACCGTTACCATAACCTGTTGAATCATATGGAAACAAACCGGAGTTTTTAAAATTAAAATAGTCTGCATCTTCATTTTGATTTGCCCACGCCATGAACATAGGATCATCAGATCTCTTGGGTAATGATACCCCCCAGTAACATATCACACTATCATTATAAACTACACACCATCTGTGTGCATTTAGATGTTCTCTAACTTCTAAAGTGATGTTGTTGAGGTTACTGTACGTATCTTCATAGAAGTTATAACCGCATTTATACAGCTGTTTGGACCTAATCTTAAACTGAAAGGTGTACACATCATCTCGGGTGCCTGATGTGTTTGAAAATCCCATCGCAATCACGATTGATGTGGGTAGATCACTCAAGACACTTTCATTTGATATCACTGGTATAAAGTGACTGGCCACCGTTGTGTCTTCACTGGTGTAATGTATCAAACAACCCAAGTTAATATCATTATGTAGATCTCCGGTGGAGCTCAGTGATTTGAATGTAATTCTGATACGCTCTCCGTGATTCATCCATATATTCACCAAGTGATCAGTTGAACCGGTGTTGAAGTTAGTAACAGGAGTGACTGACACTAAAGATCCAGTTGGATTGATAACACTAATCAAGGCCAATTTGTTATATCCTCCTACAGTCGCGATATTGTTGATAGTCAAAGCCCCGCCAGTTATGTTGGTGAATGCTACATCCTTTGCTGTTGTGGTTGTCATATAAATTATTTCTTGCCAGACCAATGGGTATGGTTTTTTGTTACATATCTATCCCAATACTCCTGGGATCGTCTTCCTTGTCTGATTAATACTCTTTGAGGTGATCTCCAATTAAGTGGTATATAAATTCTAATTCTCCAGGTTGGTGGAGATTTCATAACGTATGTTATTATGTCTGATGAACCGTTGGCGAATCGACATTGTCTGTTCCCTTTTATGTTAGTATCATCTTTATTTCTAGTGGAACCATTAACCACTACATCAACGTCCATTGTTGGCAATTGCAACGCCCAGTCGAGTGATGTGTCTCTCTGGAAGGCCAGCTGTCCAGTTCCAAGTGCTCCGATATCAGCTGGTTGATGAACTCCAACAACTCGCACTACCGGAAACGCGTCATGACCTATACCCGAGGACCACTTGGCCCATTGAGCGAAACCTGTATATGGTTTATGTGTATGCACCACTCCTACACTTCCATAATGCCCATGATTGGCGGGGTTGGCTGGTGTGAGCACCAGGTCGTTGCTGCTGAATACTTTATGTGGATCAATTGTTTTATGAATAAATTCAAAGTATTGTTTGCTACTACAAGTTATGTCTGATCCAGTGAATTTAGATTTCAGGCGGATTCTCACTTCTGCGGCTCTGGGGTAATCTCGTCCAGGTGAGAAGTTTCTCACGTCCCCCACCTCATGCCAATTCAATCCATCTTTTGCATGAGCTTCATATGGTGTCCATCCAGATGTTTCATCCTTCCACTCACTCTCACCTGCTAACCTCCACGCGACATTGACATAATGACTCAGCGTTGAGTTTCTGAGATCATAATTGCTCTGCGCGGTCGAGTCCCAATTTGAAAAGGCATAATCCCAATGAAATGTTGGATCGATCTGACCACTTTTGGTGGAGGTTGTTCGAAAATTATGAGCATTGGGCATTTTGGGTTGTATATGACCACAACTTATTGACCTGTGTGTCGTCCATGAAGTTTCATAAGCGCAATAACCAGTAGTATCACCAGGTGCAATCATGGATAAATCACCATGTAGATTGACTCGGACCTGAGCCTGTACTAAATTCTGACCTCCAAATTGTTCACTAGGTACAGTGAGTATATCGTCAGAAATATCATACTCTAACGCTTCACCTACATCTTTCCATCGTTGGAGCCGGTTCCAACCTCTCTCTGATGCGATTGGATGAGTCGATTTCTTCTCATACACCTGCACATAATATCGTCTGACATGACCAACACCTACTGGTGCATGATTCCATGAAAATTTAAGATCTGTTCTGCTCATGTTATTCCACGTAGTGTTGTTCCATGTCACAAGTGGTGGTGGTATTAAGTCTCTTCTCACATAAGCCGCTCGATTGAACCAATCACCTCTAGATGTGTTAGTGTTGTTGCTACCTGCAGTTGTACCTATTCTGTCTGTTGCCCATCTAGTGCCATAATCTGACACACCTGAATCCATCGGCCCAGCTTGTCCATCATCCGACATCCAAGTAGCTTGTACATTGTAGTAACCAGGTCCCTGAACATCAAACTGAAAGGTCTGCGCGTGATATGACATGAGTCTGCTATCAACTAGGGTTTGCCCAGTTGCTGTAGTCTTGTACAACTTGTACATTATGTCCAATAATCTCACTTGATCTCCTTGCTTTCTACTCAGTCTCGAATTTCCAGTCGGTATCACATTGAGCCGGAGATTTTTACCTTGGCACTCCCACCCTCGTCCTTGAACAGTGAATGGCCTGATTCTCTCGTATATATACGCTTGTTGAGCGGGTGTATATAATGTACATGTAAATCTATTGGCTGCATCACCAGATACCGTGGCTTTGACTCTCCACAAACCAGTAGCATGAAGCCCTTGAACATTGAGCTGACCCACCGCAGAACTATTGGTTCTCGGTTTGATGTAGCATGCTTCTAGTTGACCTATGTTACCCATTGATGAGTGCACCGCTGGTACATAGTGTGTATCTGGTGTCAGTTCCACAGTCTCCCATTGATCCTCATCATCATGAAACTTCTGCCATTCATACGTGACATAGTCAACCAAACTTTTCGCAAGAACTGACGGTCCATTGATGCTCGATGTTCTGAATATTATATCCTGATCAGATCCTAAATTGGACAATAACTTTCGACCATCCTTGGCTCTCGGCTTGTCATAAGCTCTTTGATTCATACCAGTTTGTAATTGTGGTTGTTCGAGCTCATTGTCATATCTAGTATCTAGCAGCGGACTAGAATTAGATATCGTTGATAATGATACATTCATACCCAATCCTTTGCATGTTATCTTGCAACTCAACTCAACATTATAACCATTACTAGCCTGTATAGTCTCATTGAAGTCATCCTTGAATTTACAATGTATCCAAGCTTCCTCATCATCACCACAGTTGTTACCTACATGCTTGACCTCCACACGATATGCTCCAAGATTACCCTCTTTGAATTCATCTGAACTGACACTAGAGTAAGGTTGAATTTTTATCAGATCTGAGGAACCTACTCCGAGATACCAGTAGAAGTTGTTTGGATTATATCTTATCTCATCTTTAAATCCAGATCCCATACCAGTAAATTCCACCTCTACAATAGTAGTCTCAGACCTGTAGATGGTGCTTGATGAAACTCTCATCACACGATTAACACCACCAACAAAGAAATCGCTATGTTTTATTGATTTATTAGGTATTGATGGATTGTTCTTCTCAGTGTTCAGCTTCCGGTTAGAGGGAGCATGACTACCAAGAGATTGATACCCATTCGCGGCTCGGAAAAGCTCGTTACCTTCTCTAGCGTCCTCTAATGAACCTGATGGATCATGACTCATATATTGATTCTAATCTTTCTACGCGTTGCTTGAGCTCTTTGATGCATTCAACTAGTAGAGGTACAACTCTCTCGTATTTGATAGCCTTCGTGCCATCTGCTCTGGTTGTTACTACTCCGGGCATGTTAAGGGTTTCAACCTCCTGCGCGATAAGTCCGGTGTCATATCCTTCATGTGTACTCTGCTTATCATTCCACTTGAATGTCACACCATTGATCGCGGAAATTTTGTTCAAACTATCGTCTATGTTGACTATCTCATCTTTAAATGTTTCATCTGATGTACAGAAAGATATCACATCCTTACCGCAGTTCAAATCACCACCACATGATATACCACCAGTAGCTCTTATAGCTCCATTCTGGCAACCATTTGATGCGTTGGTGGATTCTATTATACCAGACGTTTTGATGTTACCAGACATGTTTGGGTTCACTGTCATTACATTATGCTTTGTGGACCCAGTATTAGGTATAGCCTCTGGTGATTGATCAGTTGGACCTCGTTGTTGATATACAAAAAATCTATCATCGACATCAATCACCTCTCGCCCTCCAGACGTTTCTCCGTCTCCTACGAATAATCTATGTGTGTCAGTAGTCCATACTGGTTCCCCCATAGTGGGAGTGATGTCATTTCTATCTGCTTCTGGTCCTCTTCGAACAAGAATCTTCGTGATGGTTGTATTTGCCATATAAATTATTTATACATTAGATTTAAATTTCAACAAATAGTTGAAGTTATTTGACTAATAATATATAATGATATAACGTTATGTCAAGAAAAACTAAGAAATTAAAATGTGTGGTCACCGGGAAAGTTCTCACCGCCACACTAGATTACTATGAGCGAAAGGTGGAAAAAGCTGGATCTGAATCGGCGTTGTGGAGTTCATATATATGTAAAGAGGCAAAGAATCTGCTCATCAAGGGTTATTCTGTTGATAAGATTCGCGATCTGCTTGAAGTTAAAGATGATTCATTGAGTGTAGTGAGCCAGGATATTATAGATTCAGTGACTAAGACTACAGATAAGCAGCTATACAGGAGAGTTAACACCTTCAACAGTATAAATAATATGATCAACACCCGGACTGACCCGAGTGTGTTACAACTTATAGAAAACATAAAGAATGAATCAAGATAAAGTATACTCAGTAACCCTAGGTACACCTGGAAAACTTAACATCATCAACGCCGCGACTGGGTCTGTGGTGGGTAACATCATATATCAAGGAGATTTAGTTCAAGGTCCGATAGTGATAGGTAATCAATGCACACTAGTAGCGACTAGAAATAATATTTCCCGCGGCAGTATATTTAAACTTCCATCAGGTTCACTTCAGCAATCATACTCAGTTTAGTATAAATAATACTGATGAGCAAAGAACCTCCATCAGTACCAACACTAGACGTACCACGATTCAGACCCTGTACACCGTCTCATCTTATCAACAGCATAGATAGTGATCAGAACATAACCACAGATTCAGTCAAATACTTACTTGAGCAGGTGTCAGTAATAAATCAATACAACGACTGGGTCGGACGACATGTAACAGAGATGTACGCCTACACCAGGTCACTGAATAATCAGATCATTCCATTGAGTGAATTCAAGCTCGAATTACTCAAGCAGATGTCGATGGAGCATTCCTTAGATAAGGAACGCGAGATAACATTGAGAGACAAGATGAGATTGTATCGAGTGATAGCCGGATTATTTCTGTTTGTCGTATACCCATTGTTTCTATCACAATGGCAACCAGGTGGATATATATTTGATATAGTCAAATCAATCTGGTAATATTTTATCAACTTATTTCACAAGTTGTATTGATTTCGTATGATGTATACTATATAATATAACATATATGATAGAAGTAGAAGAAACTAATATAGAATGTTTATCAGAATTTCATGAATATAAGCCTCTAGGGAAAACGAAACGTCCGAGATTGATGATGGGTTTTCCTATTCGATCTAAATATGATCATGATAGAGTTTTAATCAAATCAGAGTATAAACCCACCCGAGTGAAGCATCTATGCAAGCATTTCAATTCTACAGACAATGAATGGTTGTGTATATATGGTATAAAGATGAATCTGATGCCAGAGGTGAGTCACTTATGTCATACATTACAGACATTAGATGATACAATCACATCAGACACCTACATTGATACATTGAAATTTCATGGATTCTCTTGTGACAAGAGCTTCTTGATGTTGAGAGAGAATCTAATTCCATTGGATATGAAAAACTTAGTCAAAGCAACCGGAGATGATAGATTCAAAAGCATCACTACATTGAGAGATATTCTCACATTGAGAGATAAATACCCATGGTATAGTAATTGGGTTGATTTCAAGTTATTTCTAATACTATAAAAATTTAAAAATGAATGTTACAAAGCGAAACGGCTCTACAGAGCTATTCAATGAAGATAAGATTAAATGCTGCACGGAACGCGCTTGTGAGGGTATACCTCATGTAGATTCAGTAGAAGTTGTATACAACGCTCGTATTAAATTATACGACGGTGTACCCACAGCTGAAATTGATCAAGCTCTGATAAAATCTGCTAGAGCTTTGATCGAGCAAGAGCCGTCATACAGGTTCGTAGCTGCTGGTTTGTTGAGAGCCACTATATACAAAGAAGTGTTTGGTGAGAATACAGACAGTGATGCGTTTGAATATCAGTACAGGAAGACTTTTATACTCAATATCAAGAAATTAGTCAAGAGTAAGATCGCTAGTAAGGACCTGGTGAAGTTCGACTTGAAATGGTTGTCTCAATGTCTGAAGATTGACAGAGATAAAAACTTCGCGTATCTTGGACTACAGACATTGTACGATAGATACTTGATGCATATAGACGAGAGTAAGATGGAAACACCGCAAGGATTCTGGATGCGAGTAGCGATGGGATTGGCCATGAATGAAAAGCCAGAGGAACGGAACAAATATGCCGCGCAGTTCTACAACACTCTCAGTGAATTTGACTTCATGAGCAGCACCCCCACTCTATTCAATAGCGGAGGCACATTCTGTCAGTTGAGCTCATGTTATCTGAATATATTTGAAGACAGTATAAACGGTATATTCGATGGGGTACACCAAGAAGCTCTGAAGAACAAGTACGCTGGTGGTTTAGGCATGGATTTAACCAACTTCAGAGCAGCCAACAGCTACATAACTGGTACTAATGGCTCTACTCAAGGAGCAGTGTATTTCTGGAAACTATATGGTGATATGCTAGCTGCAGTCAATCAAGGTGGTAAACGTCGCGGAGCAGGTTGTGCGTATTTAGAAACTTGGCATGCTGATATAGAAGATTTCCTATCCCTCCGGAAGAACACTGGAGATGAGAGAAGACGAACTCATGACATGAACTCTGCTAATTGGATACCTGATCTGTTCTTCGAGCGAGTTCAAGAGGATGGTGATTGGTATCTGTTTTCTCCTAATGAAGTACCGGAGTTGCATGAATTGTTTGGTGATAAGTTCAAGGTTAAGTATGAGGAGTACGTTAGAGCTGGTCTAGAGGGCAAGCTCAAGATCTTCCGGAAGGTTAAAGCCAAGGAGTTATGGAAGAAGATGTTACGCTCATTGTTCGAAACCGGGCATCCATGGATAACATTCAAGGATCCTAGCAACCTCAGATATAGTAATCAACATGAAGGCACCGTACATAGCAGTAATCTCTGTACAGAAATATTACTTCATACTAAACCTACTAGATACAAGAGTGAGTCTCAAAGGACAGTAAAGGAGTATGGTGAGACTGCAGTTTGTAACCTGGGTAGTATAAATTTACAAAATCACCTCATAAAATCTAAATCCAAATCCGGAGAAGATATATATGAGATCGACTTCAAGAAGATGAAGAAGACGATCTTAGTTGCTATGAGGATGCTAGATAATGTGATTGATATCAACTTCTATCCTACTGAGGAAGCCAAAAGAAGCAATCTTCGACATCGTCCTGTAGGTCTAGGATCCATGGGATGGCATGATATGTTTAATTGTATGGATATTATATATGATAGTGATGAAGCTACTAAAATATCAGATGAGATATATGAATTTATATCATATCACGCGATATTGAGCTCATCTAAACTCGCTAAAGAGCGTGGTAAATATGAATCATATCAAGGAAGTTTATGGTCTGATAATATACTTCCAATAGACACATACAATGAATTGATGAAGAACCGCCCGGGAAATACACCATTGGGTGTAGAGACATATAAAGATGGTGACAAAGGGTGGTCATATGTTAGAGATCATGTGAAAAAGCACGGCATGCGAAACAGTAATACGATGGCAATTGCTCCGACTGCGACAATATCCTCAATAGTAGGATGCGCTCCTAGCATTGAACCTAGATATAGCGTGTTGTATGTATACTCTACGTTGAGTGGTGAGTTTACTATGGCTAATCAATATTTCGTGGAAGATCTCAAGAAATTAGATTTATGGTCTCATGATATGCTGAACAAGATAAAGAATCATGATGGAGACTTGACTCAAATAAGTGAAATACCGGATCATATCAAGATTAAGTACAAAACAGCCTTCCAGCAAGATCAATTCAAAATGATCGAAGCTGCTGCTGCTAGACAGAAGTGGATTGATATGGGTCAAAGCTTGAACCTATACAACAGCGAGACTAGCTTGAGGTACATGAACGACATGTACATGAAGGCGTGGGAGGTTGGATTGAAGACTACATATTACTTGCGAAACAAAGCAGCTAGTAAAGTTGAGAAGTCAACTGCAACAACTGAATCACCTAAAGCATGCATAATTTCTGATCCAGAATGCGACAGCTCTCAATGATTACTTAACTCTGTTGGGCTTATCAGTCCTTATGATTCTTATCTCAGATTTAGGATCAGCTTTATAGCCTCCTAAATCTGTATGAATCACCTTAGTCCAATAAGCACTCTCCACAATTGCAGAATCTCTATCCTCATGATTCTTATGTGATACCCTCCTACCATCTCTGGTCACTACATAAACATAAACATCGTTGGTCATTAACAATATTTAATCAAATCACACCTCAGCTAAAGCGATATTCCCTCATTATCCGTAGAATTGGTAAGAGCGGTACTCGCTGTTAATAAATATATTTCAACCTGTATACAGAGCTACGATAGACGTGTACAATTATATACAAATAACATCATCATACTATAAGTAATATAATACTATGAAAGACAACGATCAACACGAATTATTTAAACTATACACAGAATCAACCAATCCTGGTACTGAAGCCGAGAGAGAGAAGATGGATTTAGATGATGATGGTGATCTGGAGCCATATGAGAAGAAACGAGGCAATGCCATAAGATCATCTCAAAACAAAGAGCATATATGCGCCAAGAAAGTTCAACATGAGAAATTCGGAGCTGGTGATTGTGTTCATAGTGAGCACGCAGAACCAGATGAGGATGGATATGTAGGTTGGTATACAGTTCAATTTGAACATGGACAAGAACTAGTCAACACAGTAGATGTTCGAGTTGTTGATGAAATGAGTCACAAACACTAGTCAACAATGTTGGTTAGGTTGCTATACAATATAGGTGACATACTAAGCGTATTTTTAAAGTTTCGTGGTTTTGGTTGGGTGTACCCTATATACAGTAAGATTATGATGTGGAGTAGTGATATGGATCGAGATAACGTAATATGGAAAGAACCTGGTAAAGATAAATAATACTGATGATTAACAAAATAAAAAAATACTTCCATGACCGGCAGAAGACTACATTACCACCAGTAAACGTCGAAGGGTCAGTGAGTGCTTACAGTCAAACATTTGATTGGGGACTCAAACAACTCAACATACCCAACGTGTGGACCAAGACCAAAGGTGCTGGTGTCACGATAGGTGTGATAGACACTGGCATGCCATATCATAATGATATAGGTGACAATGCAATTGCAGGTGAAAGTTTCATACCAGGTGAAGATATAGAAGACCTTCAAGGTCATCAGACACACTGTGTGGGTATAATCAGTGCCATGGACAATGGGTTCGGCATGGTGGGTGTGGCTCCACAAGCCAAGTGCTTGTGTGTCAAAGGCTTGAGCAACTCCGGGAGTGGTACATATGGTGGATTGATCTCATCATTACAATATTGTCTGGATAAAAAAGTTGATCTGGTCAGCATGAGTTTAGGAGGTCCCAATCCGTCTGCAGAAATGGAGCAGATGATAGACAAGCTGATACAAGCCAACATACCGGTGATATGCGCAGCTGGTAACAGCGGCAATGCAGGAGTGGGTTATCCAGGAGGATACACCAACACAATAGCGGTAGGAGCATATGATGAATATGGTCGTGTTGCCGGGTTCTCTTCAAAAGGACCAGAAGTAGATTTTGCAAAACCTGGTGTGGCTATATACAGTACATATTTGAACAACTCTTATTCTCGAATGAGCGGCACCAGCATGGCCACTCCGTTCATGGCTGGTGTTGTTGCTCTGTTGTTGAGCAAATGGAAATCAGACAAGCGGCAGTACACAGTTGATGATGTGATTGACAAATTGAAAGCTCATGCAGTCGACAAAGGATCACAAGGCAAAGATGAAAATTGGGGTCATGGTGTGGTTGATGTTGAGTCAATATTTTTTAAGAAAAAGTCACCACAACTTCCGTCTCCGTCACCGACACCAGAACCCACTCCTTCTCCAGAACCGGTTCCATCACCCACACCACAACCAGTTATCAAACCACCGCAGAAGATCAAGAAGAATTATATAGCTTGGATAGTGTTAGGAATATTTGTGTTGGTTGTTGGTGGTATAGGTGTATATCAATACTGGTCCAACCGAGTTGATATACCACCACCTCCATACATTGATGATCATGGTAACATCAATTGGGATGAGAAGTATGAGACAGAGAGATAGCAAGAGATTTGAGTATTTTGGGTATGAATTTGGAGAATAAAAATGAACAAAAAAGAGTAATGGAATTGGTGGAGCAACATTTAATTATAGATTGGTCAGATGCATTTTCTGAAGATGATATGATAAGCCACATTAAAGCTGGTGGTTTGGAGTTTAAAGAAGTAATCAAAGTTTCAAAGTTAGAAAATAAATCCAAAACAATTACAAAATTTTACGATGTAGGATTTAAAGTTAATGATGAAAGAGGTGCAACTGTCTTTACAATTTACTTGGTGAATAGTCCGGGTTGTTACGATTATAGAAAAACAACAAAAGGGAAAAGATTGGTCAACACAAAACTATTTGATTTGAAGGAAAAATTAAGAAAGAAAGTAAAGACTCAAATACACGCAACAGATAATATACAAGAAACGAAAGATAATCTAAAAGTGCTTGGTTTGTATGAAAAACATTACACTCGCAAAGAGTTTAAAGATATATCAGAAGTTTTTGATGTCTTGAATAAATTAGAAGATTTCAAGTATGTTATTATGAGAAACTTTGAAGGTATTCCTGATGATATAACGATTGACGAACATCTTGATGTAGATTTGATGGTTTCGGATTACTATAAAGCAAAGTGTGCGTTAGACGCAACATCAGTTTTTCCGGGCAGAAAATCACTTGAAGACGGAGGGTACAGAATATTAAATAATGTGCTTATAGACGGACAAGAAGTATGGTTTGATTTAAGACACATTGGTGATAATTACTATGAAATAAACTTGGAAAGAGAATTATTAAACAAACGAGTGGCTTGTAAAAATTTTTATATACCAGGACCGAATACTCACAAATACACATTAATTTATCATGCCTTGATTCATAAACCTAAAATTTCTGAAACATACAAGAAAATTTTTGAAAATTTAGGTTTACCAACACGAAAAAAAGAACTAAGAAAATTGCTGAATGATTATATGGAAATGAAAAAATTTAAGTATGTAAAACCAAATGATAAATCTGTGGGTTTTTATATTTAATTAGGGGTGCAAAGTGAAAGACAACAACTATAATAGATCACTTAATTCTACTTCTAAAATCAAGATAGATAAAGATAGAAACTTAGTTACCAAAACATTTACTTGTAAACCGAATACATATTGCTTTGCCAAAGTGTTTCCAGGTATGTATGACCGAGAAGAACATTGGTTAAAAAAATTAAGTGACTCTGGAATTACTCCGGGATATATTTCAAGTGATAAGCGGTTGAAATCAGTTACAATGAGTTATGCTGGAGAATATCTTACAAAGCAAAATATGCCAAAAGACTACGAAGAACAAATTAAAAACATAATTGATGTTTTAAAACAATATAATTGTAGTCACAACGATATAAAACCATCTGAGTTGTTGATACTTGATGATCGAATTAAATTAATAGATTTTGGTTGGTCAACAAAAATCGGTGAACCTATATCAAAACGGTGGCCACTAGAACTTGGTGACCATAACTTTAGATACAAAGTTCACAATTTCAACGATGAATATTCGTTAAGAAAATCAATAGAATGGATACAAAATGAAAACTAAAAACATATTAATGACAGGAGGTTGTGGATTCATAGGTTCAAACCTTGTTCTGCATCTTGCGAAGAAGTAAACGGAGAAAATATATGAAAATAATACTAGGAAAAACCATTTGTTGACAAACATTATAGCAATTTTGAAAGATTTTGTTTTATAGGATGTAAGCACTCCTCCGGTATTTCCTGAACCTTAATTCCTCCTGCTATCAAATTTTCTTTGATTTCAGTTAAACGGAGAAGAGGAGGTGGACTCTTCATGATTTGTTTGTCCTGTATAATCCTTGTTTGTGTAAGATCCGCAAGAACTACCAATCTCGCTTCGCAGAATAAATCCTGGTCGTACAAATAATCATATTTAACGTCGATCATTTGCTCAATAAAATATTTGTTCGCATAAAATGCTCCGAATGGAGCCATTCCTCTCGATATATTTTTATTAAACTTTGCGACTTTTCTCAATGATGGATGCATGTCGTGAGATATTCGTACATGTATTGCATCAACCTCTATACATGGAAGTGTCTTGTTCAACAGAACATCCCATTCATAAAAAGCTATATTATCTGTAGTTATTCTATGAAAATTGTCTCTCAGCCACTCTCGGAGATATTTGTCATGATTCACTACTAACACTCTCTGAAGATCGGTAAGACTACCTCCTACCAAAGCGAATTTCTCAACATCAACATCATTATTTGAGTTGACACTCTTCACTTTATGAGAGGAATATGGATCTGGTAAATAATACTCTCTTCCATCTGCGTATATAATATTCGCATCCGGGTTGGATTTCTCATAAAATATCTTATGTATATGTGGACACACATGCGTATCTGCTGTATGATATATTATAGTCCACTCTGTTCGCTTATGATTCATATTCCACACGCAGTCAATAAAGCCTCTGATAGTACTTTAATGTATATGATCAAGGCAGAAACTTTTCAAATTTCTAATACTCTTTATTACAAGAGAATATGCCATACTCATGAAGTCGATGATGTTATTATTTATGGTCATGGGAAGAGTTATTCAGAGTTTTTCTTCATTATTAATATAAATATTCATATGAACACATCTAAACCATTTAATGACCTAGGTCCAAAGAGAAGTTGAACGATACAGGTATAAGATACATCGGAGATGTACATGTGCCAGTGATACAAGTTGGCAGCTGCCGGACTTTGAATCTTTGGGATGATTTATTGCTCTCGGAGGAGAACTTAATGTACAGGAGATTACCTTACATGAATCTAGCAGATTTGCAGCAAACATTAGAGCAAATGTTCATGTATACAGATCACAGCATCACATGTGACATTATACATCTAGAGATACCTACATTGCGTGTATATGGTGAATGGGATTTGCTCCGAATATTCAAAGGCAAAATTGATAAAACCGGACATGGTAGAGATGTAAGCAAATGGAGTGAGTACATGTATAGTAAAACCATAGGCATCATAGCTGGTTACGATTATCATAAGTATAAAATATCAAAACATATGTTTGAACAGTATTTCGATAATATTATGAGGATAATCCCCAAAGATATACATGTTGTATTGCAAACAACCTTCAACATACAATTATGTGATAGTCATGCAGACCAAATCCAGAGAAAAACCACCATACCAAAAGGACTTTATGATGAATCGATATTGACACAAGACAACCGGTTCGTTGCAAGGGAAAGATGTGACGAATATATACATCACTCTATAGTGAAGCATGCTGATAGAGTGTCACTTATAAATCAGAAGGAAATCTTTCGTGACAAGAAATCAGATGTTTTGCTAGGTGAGAACACCGAGGAGAAGCGCGTCGACTTCGCGCATTACCCTAATTCAGTTCGTAGGACTCTAATAGATTATGTTACTAATAATTTTAGACATTTGTTGCCCGACTCAAATAAGTAAGATATGCTAAGTTCATTAATCATTTGAGTAGTCGAACAGCTCAAACTCGCGTTTATGTTTCTCATAGATTCTAGATTTAGTTTGTTCAGATAGTATATGCTTCCATGAATCTGGAGATGATTTAAACTCATCATACATGTGTCTTATACCGAATTTATCCATCTTATCCATAGGCTGCTTAGAATTTAACGCTTTATTATTAGGCAAATGATTGAGATCTAGATCATTTATACCTATTTTTAAACATATATCCTTCAATTCAGCATGCAAATTTTCATATTTTATATATGTATCACAAGCTGGCGTGCCATTGACCGAGCATCCCGGGATACAATGTATATGTAAGTTTAATGCATCGCGATCAAGATCCAGCCATTAATCAACTGTGATACCATGATGGTCATTCATTTCCCAAAAGTACTTAGACAAAATTTTTGTATAAGGGTTTCTCACAATGGAGATTTTATGATAGTTTTTAAAAACATCTTCACCAATATTGTCTCTAACCTCTTGCGCGCTCATGTGTGATCTCCATTGAGTTTTATCACCAGCGCCTATGATACCGTTGGAGTTTATCCTGTGTGTGTTGAAGTAATCCACTATTTTTTGCCCCGGTCGTTTTTTAAAGTCACCACACATGTGATCATGATCACTAGACTCTAACTGGAGCTTACCTGTTAGAATTACTTTATACAGGTATTCATGCTCATCCGGCCAACAATATTTACCTAGTAATGTTTGTACTGAGCTAGAGCCAGTTTTGGTGTTCTTTAAAAATATAAATTTATATTTGTGAGAGATAAGCATGATATTATTTAATTGAGGATTGGTATAATTCTACATGCATGTCAGCAACATTTGACCAGCTCAGCTCATCAGAGTATCGCTTGGCACCTGCTATGATGCTTC
>Ga0114994_10001513_pt1 | contig 16751 bp, 15 predicted proteins | sample ArcticOcean_MG_C_9_FD_87043 | JGI IMG/M metagenome (GOLD analysis project Ga0114994, IMG submission 87043) | Marine microbial communities from western Arctic Ocean - ArcticOcean_MG_CB2_152 | ecosystem: Environmental > Aquatic > Marine > Oceanic | place: Arctic Ocean: Canada Basin | collected...
GAAAGACGCGGCCCGCGCCCGCCGCCGATGAATCGGCGACGCGCGGTGTCTCCCCCCCCGGGCCCCGCCCACTAGTCCTAGCACCGTAACAAAAAGGAGACGGTGTACCAACCCAACGCTCCCTTAATGAAACAGTAGCGAGAGAGAAAAGTCACAACAACCCACAACTTACTCCCGCCCCGCCTCCGCCGCCAACGGCGGCTTCGGCGGCGTCGCCTCGGGGGGCGGCGCCGCGTCCCGCACGGGCGGCAGGAAGGGCGCCGGCGCCGGCGCCGCCGGCCCCGGCGCCTCCGCGGCCTCGCTCAGGCCGGAGATGCGCGCCAGGGCGGCCGCCCGCTCCTCCTCCTCCTTTTTTTTCAACAAGGCCGCTTTTCTCGTCGTCGCCGCCGCCCCCATGGACCCGAACGCACCCAGGCTCTTGGCATGTTTCAAAACATGAGACGCGCCGCTGCCGAGCTTCCCCCGCAACCGCGCCTTGCGCTGCTCGTCCCTAATCCGCTGCCTCCTCTCTTCTTCAGCGCGAATAGCCGCCTCCCGCCGCCGCTTCGTCTTCTGGGCGTTCTTCGCGTCCGACTTGAGCTGCTCCAAACAGTAGATCCAGCGCGGCGTCTCCTCTTCGATGGCGTCCGTGTTGACACCTACTCGTGTTAAGTCAGCTAGCTTCTCGTCCACATAATCTTCAAACTTGGTCCGGGTCCAGATCTCGATTAAGGTCCTTCCATCTAGCTGGTAGGCATCAAAAACCGTGAGCCAGGCCTTCGTATGCTCGATTTTTACCTTTTCTCCCATACTTTCCGCCCAGCTTAAAGCATCTTGCACAGTCCACCGTTTCAAGGGATGCACCTCGTCCATCAACAGCGGATTCATGTCCCGCGCCGTCTTCCCGTTGCCGTTTCTGTAATTTCGTTCGGCGTCAAATTCTTCGATCAGCATCGTCAGCACTTCCCGCCTATGCGGATACTGCGCGTTGTCCGGCCGCGCCGCCAGCATCAATAAGGACTCGCCGCTCGGGTTCCCCCCTAAGTAAGAGGACTGGGTCCCCCACGTCGCGTACCGAAAGCCGCCGTACGCGCCCTCCAAGGTCTTCAGGTCGACGGTGGCCCCCGGTCGTTTAAATGCCACCCTCAATCTCTCGACGTCCCCGATGCGATTGGCCTCCAGGACCTCCATCTGCCACGACTGGCGCGGCACCTCCAACTTCAGCCGGTTCCGTTTTATGCGCTCGGTGGGCATGAGGAATTCGTCGTCCTCGCTCTCCTCCTCCTTTTCCTCTTGCAATGCCACGCGCTCCGCGGCGAGCTCCGCCGCGCCCTTGCCGCGGGCCTGGCCCGTGCGGGCCGTGTCTGCCGGCATCATGGCTCTCGGTGGCTGCTGCCCCGGCGCGTCGACGGCGTGACGAGCGGTGGCGGTGTGGACGCGTTATTCACGCGCAGCTAAGCAACCCACGAGGCCTAACACGGTCGTGGGGGCTGCCCGTTTTGCGCAGCGCTTTACCCCGCACGTTTTTTACTACGCCGGGTTCTGAGATGCCTCTAAAAATCGACGGACAGTAGCCCCCCCTTATTCGATTTGCAGGAATTCTCCGTTAATTTTCTTTATATCGTGCCAGCATCGCGAGGTGCGACGGACGAACGTTTGCTTCTTGCCGGAGGCGGCGTTGAACTTGGTCACGGCCTCGGTGTGAATAAATGATAAATCGAAATCGCCGGTTCAAGAAGCCGCAACGTCACCAGCAGTGCGTCGTGATCAAAATATTCTAGGTGCACCTTCACGCCGGGTTGTCGAGTGCGATACGGTCCCGCGGGATCAATAGCTACGCATTGTCCAACGACAGCAAGGAACGTGGTACTGTCCAGCGGGTCTTCTGGGTTGAACACGTAGAGCCAATCTATTTTGTGCTTTCCGTAACGTCGCTCGGTGACTTCGTAATCCACGCGTTTCCCGCCCGCATCAGAGAGCGCTGCGTTCACATCTTCATGTTCTTCCGTATTAGTATCGCCTCCAGCAGCGACAGGAACGCCAAAACAATCCGAGATTTTGCGTGCGAGCTGAAAAACCATTTGAGAAGCAAGTGTTTTTTTTCCTCAACACTTTTGTGCAGTCCATGATAGCTAAGGAAAACACACGCACCCTGCTCATCATCGCAGTTTGGAATGGGTAGTGTGAGGAGGCGTGCGGCGGCGACGTGCTTGAGCATTTTTTCATAATCACTTTGGTTATCTTTACGTAAGCCTAGCAGGCCAAGTCGCGCTATTACGAATCCACTCCTTGTGACCTGAACGTAGTAATCTCCAATTCGTTCGTAACGCAATAGTTTGAGTGTCCACGCCTCTGCGCTATTTGCGTCCTCTGTTTCCCATATCACTGCTGAGTCTGGTTTGTTGTCACCATAACCGTTACGAAGTTCTGACTTCGCAGCTTCAGGAGCACACGGCCAAATATCTTTCATGGTGTAGTTCAGGCTGAAGGGTACCTCGCTCATGAGAACAACGTCTGGTCTGCATTTGATGAATCTGAAGAGTTCATCCACAATTAGTGGAATCAGCTTGCTTGTTGATTCGCCTCCATTATTGGCTCGATGTCGAATAGTCATATCATTATGTGTTCTGCTTCCGCTGCCACCGTTGATGACCATGACCACGATCGCCTTGTTCGCTTCGTTTTGGTGGATCTGCTGCCCGCGGCGCAGGCATGCCACGAGGCCCGACGGCGCGGGTGCCGCCAGGTCGTATTCGATGTACGCCAGGAGCTAGTCATCGATGACTTCCGGGACAGGCTGCTGCGCGCAGAGGTGCAGGACTAGGATTTCCATCGCGCGGCGGCGCATCGACCGCGCCCGCGCCGCGCCGACGACGTGCTCGTTCAGCGCGCCTGTGCTTCCGAAGCCGTCGATGTGGTTGTCGTGGAGGAATGTGCGCGCGTCGCCTAACGTGGCGAAGCAGCGCTGCGCGCGGTAGAGTCCGCACGGGGGGCCGAAGGGGCTGTCGTCTCGTCCGCGCGGCCGTGCGTACACGCGCGCGAATGTCTCCGCATTCGTGAAGCTTGTCCAGCCCCGCTTCCTGAGTGCCTGCCAGAGCTGCGGCCCGTGGAGCTCCCACAGGTACGGGCCGCGCTGCCCACCACCATAGGCCGTGATGTGTTGTGTTGGAGGCTCCATGGTGTTTTCTCGGAAGTACCAAAATGTGATGTGTTGGAGGCTGCCATGGTGCTTCCGAGTTTGTGCTGGGAGATGCACCAACTCGTTTCCGGGAATTTGTTTGAAACGTACTGGCATGCTCTAGAAATCACGGCTATAGGCTCCCTCGGGAGGCTTCGCAGCGTTCCGGACAGCTTCCCATACGCCATCGAAGCCAAAACTCAACATTTATGGCCGTGCGAGCGCGATGACTAGTCCTAGCACCGTAACAACACACGACAGAACTTTGTAAGACGGTGGATGTGACCGCTGGTGCCCGGCGCAGAACGAGACGGCTCAGCGGAGTAAAACCCGCACCCCCGAGATGCGTGTTTTTTGGAGACAGCCACCGCATACATTCTAAACCGTGCCAATACAGCTGCAAGCAGAGTATCGTCCCTGAAGTGCTGACCAGAACTCGTGTCCAGTGCGTGCGCGAAATGCGGGCACCGCTGCTGTTACTGGTGGTGGGTAACACCTTGGCCTTGGTGGCAAAGTCAACAACCCGCAGCGCCACGAAATTGACGGCACTCCCCGATGAAATCCTAGATGTGGCGCAGTGGGTAAGCACCAACGCCCAGTCGGTCCCGCTTGGGGAGTACGCGCCCTTCGCCGCGGCCGGCGTCGCCGCTGGCGCCATGGCCGTGTCCGGCGCCGCGGTCCTAAAGAGCTTTGAACGGGACTCGCCCATCGAGGCGCCCCTCTCCGCGGACGGGCGCTACGACCCCCAAAAGGCGGACGCGTACTTCGGGCGGCGGCCCGTGGAAACCATTCTAAGGGGCGCCGAGATCGCGGGCCGGGCCGCGAGCCTGGGCCTCGCCATCGGCGTCGACGTCGTGACCAACGCCATAGCCAAAAACGAGAAGCGGCGCGCGACGACGCTCGTGGATTCCCTGGTGTCGCTGGGCCCGACGTTCGTCAAAGTGGGCCAGGCCCTATCCATTCGGTCGGACTTGTTGAGCGAGGCCTATTGCGACGCCCTTACGACTTTACAGGACGCCTGCCCGCCCTTCGACGACACGGTCGCCCGAGCGTTTATCGAGGACCAGGTCGGAAAGGACGCGTTCGTGGAACTCTCCCCCAAAGTGATCGCGTCCGCGTCTCTGGGCCAGGTCTACGTGGGCTACGTCGGAGAGGAGCGGCGGAAGGTCGCCGTCAAGGTGCAGCGGCCAGGCGTGTCCGAGACTATTGCCTTGGATCTGCATTTACTAAGGATCGGCGCCGGACCCCTCCAAGCGTTGTTCCGCGCGAACACGGACCTGGTGGGCATCGTGGACGCGTGGGGCGACCGCTTCGTGGACGAACTCGATTATGTGCGGGAGGCGGGCCACGCCGTGTCGTTTTCGGCAGCCATTGCCGAAACACCACTCAGTGGCGCGGTCTTCGCGCCCGAGCCGCTCATGGCTCTCACGACGAGATCCGTCCTAACGACGACCTGGGTCGAGGGCCAGCGCCTCGACTACGTCGCGGACGCGTCGGAAGACGGCCAATTGAGACAAAAAAGACGCGTCTCGCAGCTCTGCGGCGTGGCAATGAACGCCTATTTGACGATGATGCTCGAGACGGGCATCCTCCACGCGGACCCGCATCCTGGGAATCTAATAGTGGAGGAGGCGACCGGAAGATTGGCCATTTTAGATTGGGGCCTCGTGACGGAGCTCGACCCGGAGCTTAGAGTGTCGTACATCGAGCACATCGCCCATTTGGTGGCCAAGGACTATGCGAGCGTCCCGAACGATTTGGTGAAATTGGGCTTCGTGCCGGAGGGCTACGAGGAGGCCATCGCGTCCGGCGACGCCGTCGAAGTGTTAGCGAACGTCTATACCCAGTTCGCCGGTGGGGGCGGGGCCGCAAAAATTGACGTGCCCGAGGTGTTGGGAACGATGCGAGCATTAGCCGATAGGCAGGGCAACTTGTTTAGGTTACCGCCCTACTTTGCGTACATCGCGCGGGCGTTCTCTGTCTTGGAGGGCATCGGGCTGAAGAACGACCCGGACTACGCTATTGTCGGCGAGTGCCTGCCCTACGTGTCGCAGCGGTTGTTGAGCGACCCGTCCCCTCGAGTAGCGAAGGCGCTAGAAACGTTTGTGTACGGTGCCGATGGCGATAAACAGCTCGTGAAGCGCGTCGACGCCGACCGCCTCACTTACCTCGTGGACGGCCTCCAGAGCTACTCCCGGTCCGAGACCGGGAATGAAGTGGACACGGACGTATTGGACGACGCGGTCGGCGTCGCGCGGAAAGTCGCGGATCTGCTACTGGTGGACGCCGAGGAGCCCACGCCCTTACAATCTATTGTGGAGGCGGAGCTGGCCAAGGTGTTGGGGGCCTCTCTTAGGCTGTCCTTCGCGCAGGCGCGGGATTCCAGAGCGGGAACTTTAGCACGGACGCTCGTGGACCCGTTCGGCGTCCTGGACCCGCTGCTGAAGGGCCGGCTCTCGTCGCCCGACCGGGACGACAAAATCCAGCTCTCGACGCTGTCGCGCGTCGCGACGCGCGCGGGCGGCGAGCTCGGCGACGCCGTCGGGAGCCTGGCGGACCTGCCGCAGGACGAGCAGCGCGCGGCGCTCACGGAGCTGCGGGATATCCTGTGGCAGAACCGCGTGGGCGCGTCGCGGGCGTCGCGACGAATCGCCGCGCTCCTGCTGGAGCAGGGCTTGGACCGCGTGGGGGCGTAGTAGGATTTTTTTCGTGAAGCTTGTGTCCGCGGTTGTGGCCGGACGGACGCTGTGACATATCCCGTCGGCGGGGGCGCGTAGAATTCTAATCAGTCGGGTCTAACGCGCGGGGGCGCGCCGACGGCGCTGCAGATCAGGCAGGCGCTCCACAAAACGGGCGCAGAGACCGAGAGGCCGGTGCTACGACTCGCCTCTCCGCCAGTGCTGCCGTCGATCGCGGCTGCCCAGACGCCGCCGGTGCGGCCCAAAGGCTGAGGCTGCCCACAGGACACCATGCCCCGCGCCGACGGCACGCTCAACGCGCGCGAGAAGCAGGATGACATCCGGCAGCAGCAGGCCTGGGTCGACGCCGACGGCGACCCGGCCATCAACCGGGTCCAGTCCTACCCCGGCCTGTACACGAAAGACCCCTCGGCCATGCTCCGGGGCAATTTCTCCCTCTCCAGCTTCGGCACGCCGGAGGAGGTCATCTGGTGGGCGGCCCACGAGAACGAGTGCGACATTTTGATGTCTCTTGCTTTAGATAAGCGGTTGGATATTAACTGGAGAAATGAACACGGTTGCTCGGCCTTCTACATCGCGGTCGTCAAGGGCCACGTGGACGCGGTGCAGACGCTGCTGGGCCTGAACCGGGACGACGTCGACTACGACCTGGGGTGTCCTAAGGCCCTAGATGCCTCACCGTTCTGGGTCTCTGCTCGCCAAGGCGACGCGAAGATGATCAAAATACTGCTGGAGGAGTCGCCCTGCGATCCGGAGAAGGGGAACAGAGACGGCGTAAAACCCGTCGAGGCCGCGCGGGACGCGGGCCACGAGGACGTCGTGTTGTTGATTGAGAGGAGAAAACGCAAGCTGGAGGGCCGGGCCGACTGGCCCAGCTACAAGCCGCCCTCGCGCGAAAAGTTGCCGTCCATCCCGGCCGTGCGGCCACCTCTATCCACGGAGGCGGACCCCGGCGCCCGCCGGGAGCGGTCGCGCCAGTCGCTGGAGGAAGTGAACGCGAAGAAGGCGGGCCACGGCTGGCGCTGCAAGGTCTGCGGGCGCCCCAACGCGGCGAGCGATTTCCGCGAGCCGCTCTGCCGCGTCTGCAATGTGCCGCCGGACTACGACGGCAAGTACACCGCCGCCGAGGCGCGCCGGCGGGCCGAGGCCCCGCCGGCGATCCGCGGCCAGCGGCGCCGGACGCAGGGCATGCGGCTCGAGTACAAGCTGTAAAATAACATGTGTGTTTACTCAGGGGGGTCTATCCCCTGACCCCAACCCCAACTCGGGGAAGTCTACCCTCTCGATGCGCTCGAGCGCGTTGAGCGCGTCCTTCGCCGCCGGCGCGCCCGCGGATCGCAGCTTCGCCATTTCCCTCAACATGCGCTTCGCTTCCGGCAGCATGGCGCCGAACGCGGTCTCCTGGTCGCTACCGCTACTTGGCTCGTCCTGCCGCTCCAGGGACTCGTCCACGAGCCAGCGGTGGCCCGTGAAGTCCTGGTAGGACCACGCCAGGTAGTTCTCCGAGGACGGCTGCGCGCCGTCCTTGCGGAGGCCCCGCGCCCTTTCATCGACCTCGTGCAGCACCCAGGTCTGGCCCGCAAAGTCCACGTAGTCCAGGCAGATGATGAGGTCGCCGTGCGCCAGCACGTAGGGTAGCGGCTTGATGTACGGGTCGCCGGCCTCGGGGAAGCATTTAAGGTTCGCGTGGCGGCTATCCAACTGCCGGTTCATCGCCGGACCGCTCACCGTCAATAATTTGCGGAACATGGGGTGGTTCGCATCTATTTTTCGTGGCGCGTCCGTCGGCACCGTGGCTTGGCATCTTAGTTGCTGTCGCTGCGGCCTCGCGGGCGGCACGAGGGCTGTCGCTGCGCACAGGCTGCAGGCCACCAAAGCGGCGCGCCTAGCCATTCTATGAATACGAGTACTGGTCCTAGGTTACGTGCGGCTCACTGTGTTCCGTCTATACGACGTAGCAGCCTTGCAGTCTCCACTTGCGTACGTGTACAAGTGCAATCACACACAAAAACCCGCGCATTAGTAAACCCGCACGGTTATACATCACTAGTCCCAAGCACCGACAATGCGGCACCCTCGCCGCGACGCTTCGCTACTCAGTATCACACAAGCTTATCAAGATGCCCCAGCATCACCCCTCCCACCGGTAGGCGCCCCGCTCGCGCCGCCGCCGGAACCACCGCCGGGGCGCCGACGCGTAGCGGCCCAGCGCGGCGTTGACGCGGCCGCCGAGCTTCGGCGGTTCCGCGTCGTCGGCGGTGCGGTCGTTGCCCGTGTACAGCGACGACACGCTGGCGTCGCGCTGCAGGCCGCGCTGCATGCCGCCCGTCGTGGCGCGGTCCGTCAGGACGTTGTAGACCTCGCTCGGGGCCTGGACCACGGTCCGCGACCGCACGGATGGCAGCGGCACGGACGGCTTGGGCAGCGGCGGCCGCGGCTTCGCCGGCACCGGCCGCAGCCCGTTCGCACCGACGCTCGTCGCCGGCACGGGCCGCAAGCCGGTCGCGCCGACGGGCGGCGCCGGGGCCGGCGGCGGGTGCGCCCGCTCCTTCGGGAACTTGAGCCCTTTGGCCACCGGCGGCCGGTCCAGCCGGTACGGCGCACCCGGCCGCGTCTGGCTCATCGTCGGGGGCGCATCAATCGATGGCGGGGGCAGCAGGCTCTCGGCGAGCGGCCCGAGCCACCCGGCGAGCGTGTTGCCCTCCCTGGCGTCGTCGAACGAGTCCTGGCTCCGGCGCGCGTCCGCGAGGCGCTTGAGCTCGCGGTCGACGTCGTCGAAGCCAAAGGCCGAGAAGCGCCGCCGTAACTTCGCCAGCTGCAGCGCCTTCAGCAGCTCCTTCCGCCGCAGCCGCCTCTGTTGGACGAGGTCCTGCGTGCGCTTCAGGCCGTCCTCGGTCTGGCGGCGCTTGGCCTCCTCGACGCGGCGCTGGATGTCGAAGGGGACCAGGCGGTCGGCGGGCTCCGGCGGCTCCGCGCGTAGTATCGCGGTCGCGCGTCGTTTTGGCGGCGCCACGACGAGGCTTTGCGCGAGCCCGAGCACGAGCGCGGCGCGGAGCATGGCGCGTCGTGGTGGCATCTCTGCTTTTGGACGCGCTTGGCGGCTTGGCCAAGCACTGAGGAGTGTACTTTGAGCAGGCGTCTCGCCGGGCGCTGTGACGATTATACAGCCAGTCGGTCGATGATATGCCAGCTTTTGGTGAGGGGAGACCGGTGGGCTAGCCCCTGGAGGCCCGGTCAGTGCGTACGCGCGCGTGCGCACTGGTTTTTTACACGTAGTGCGCGGGTTTTCTTCCCCGAAGTCCGGGCGTACGCGCCAATTAGCCCTGGGCCATAGACACCCGGTGGTCAGCTCGACGGGTTTTGGCCAGGGCTGTTTTGGCCTGCTGCACAAGTCGTGGTTGAGCTGTGCACGGCACTGCTGCTGCCACAGTGCAGACGCTGCCAGGCACCCCTATTACGCCGAAACACACGCGACGAGAGATGGCCGGCCGCAGCCGCCACCAGGCGTGCACGGTCCGCGAGCTCGCGGGCTGGTTCGTCGCTGCCATAGCTTTAGTAGCCCTCTTCGCCCGGCGCGCGCCGCCCTGCCCGTACGTGTGGCACGGCGGCGCGCCGAACGGCGAGCCGCGCGGGAGCTGCTGGGTCGGCACGGAGGGCTACGCCATGTGCACGCCGTCGCTCGCCATCGATCTAGTGATCGAGTCGGGCGCGGACAGCGTTATCCTCGTGAAAAGAAGTGATAATGGGAAATATGCAACCATGGGTGGGTTCGTCGACGTGGGCGAGGCCCCGCATATGGCCGTGGCGCGCGAGCTCCGCGAGGAGACCGCGCTCGAGCTCGCGGCGCCGCCCCTCTTACTAGGTGTGTTTGGGGACCCGCGGCGGGACCCGCGGCGGCACACGGTGAGCGCGGTGTACGTCGCGCGGACCGTTGAAACGCCGCACCCCGGCTCGGACGCGCGTGCCGTCGTGACGGTGCCCGTGGCCCAGCTGCGCGGGTTGGATTATGCCTTCGACCACGCCTCGATCATCGAGGACTACCTCGTGTGGCGGGGGCGGTCAAAAACAGCGTTGCCAGCGGACCCGGAGCCGTTCCGCGGCGGGGCGCCCGTGGCTCGGGACTCGTGTACTTAAATTTATTGTGTGTCCTACAAGTAGCTTAAGATTCATTAGTGTACACATCTCGGTCCTAGGATACCTCCTAGGAGAACCCGGTGCAGCCACACGCCGGCAGCCCGCACTCGCCTTCTTCGTCCTCGCTCTTCGGCGAGACGACGACGGACCCGTCCCGCGCCGTCGGCGAGCCGTTCGCGGACGACCGCCGCTTCCACGAGAGCCGCTCGGCCTTGACGCCCTTGTTCGAGGCGTAGCTCGCCATGACCTCGCGCATGGGCGTGCCGCGCTTGACGCGCATGACCGTGATCTCGCCCGTCTTCTTGTTGTGCGCGCGCACCGTGATCATGCCGTCGTCGGCCGCGGGCGCCGCTGGCGGTTTCGCGGACGGTTTCGCGGGCTCAGGGACTGTCGTCACGGAGGAGTTGCTGTCGTTGGTCGGGACCCGCGCTGGTCGGAAACTGATCTCCGCCATCGTAGAGGCACGGTTGATGGGGCGTGTTCTTTCAAGACGCGCCTGTCGGTATTTGTGGCGCAGTGGTGGCGCGTCGACAGCGCTCGGCTGCACTCACAGCGCTGCGCGTACCGTCCTGAAGCCTCAAAATCTTTCAGGTCTGCCGTCTAGCGCGCCTACAACGTGAGGACCGTGCTGTTGAGAAACCCGTCCAAGTTTTGGAATTTGCAGCTGCAGAGCTAGGCTGATCGAAGGGAGACAGCACTGCTCGCTTTTCGGGAGGAGGCCTCCCCCCCGGCATCAATGCCGATCGAGTCGACAAAACCCGGCGGCGAATTAGCGGTGAGTCTTCGCAAGACAGGAGGTATTGGCGGTTCGAGACCCATGCCAGTACGATAAATGGCAATGAGGACATGTGTGCAACGCGCAGCAGCGCGTACAAGCGCTTTGCCGCGCAGCGCACGAGCCCTCTCTGCTTTTAGAGACGCTTATCTTGTAATGGTCCAGCGACAGAAATCGGGTTTAACATCGCTGCTACTCTTACCGCTGGCGCGCTCGCACTCGCATTCGATCGTTGCCACGCGCGCGACGACGGCTGGGGCCCGAAACCTCCGCTAGCACCCTCACCTTCCCAAAACGGGCGGTCGGCGGTGCGTTCCGCGCGCGCGCCGCCGCCGCGCGCCGCACGCCGCCGACGCGTCACACGTCGCCCCCGCAGGCCCACATCGAGGAGCGCGCGGCGATCGGCATCGTCCCCAAGCCCCTCGACCCGGCGCAGACGGCGGAGCTCGTGGAGCAGCTCAAGGCGAGCCCGTCCGAGGACCCGCCCGAGTTCCTGCTGGAGCTGCTGCGGGAGCGTATTCCCCCTGGTGTTGATGAGTCGGCTTATGTGAAGGCGTCGTTCTTAGCGGCTCTCGTGAAGGGCGACGTCTCGTCACCGCTCGTGGATGCCAACGAGGCCATGCGTCTATTAGGCACGATGCAGGGCGGCTACAACGTCGCCGCGCTCGTGGAAGGCCTGGAGCTGGACGGCGAGATCGCGCAGATCGCCGCGAACGCCCTGAAGACCACTACGTTAGTCTTCGACGCTTTTCATGATGTAGAAGCGTTAGCTCAGAACGGCAACGCCAAAGCGCAGGAGGTCATGGAGTCCTGGGCGAACGCCGAGTGGTTCACCGGGCGCGCGCCGCTGGCCGAGAAAATCACCGTCACGGTCTACAAGGTGACGGGCGAGACGAACACGGACGACCTGAGCCCGGCGCCGGACGCCTGGTCGCGGCCGGACATCCCGTTGCACGCCCTGGCCATGCTCAAGAACCCGAGGGATGGCATCGAGCACGGGGACGTCGCGGGCCAAATTTCTAAACTGAAGGAGCAGGGCTTTCCTCTGGCCTACGTCGGCGACGTGGTGGGCACCGGAAGTTCGCGCAAGTCCGCCACGAATTCGGTCTTGTGGTACATGGGCGACGACGTGCCCTTCGTCCCGAACAAAAACGCGGGCTCCGTGTGCATCGGCTCGAAGATCGCGCCCATCTTTTTTAATACGATGGAGGACGCCGGCGCGTTGCCGCTGGAGATGGACGTCACGAAGATGAACATGGGCGACGTCATCGACGTGTTCCCCTTTGAAGGGGTGGCGAAGAAGCACGGCACGGAGGAAGTGTTAGCCGAGTTCGAGATGAAGACGAACGTGATCCAGGATGAAGTTAGAGCGGGCGGACGGATTCCTCTGATCATCGGGCGGGGCATCACGACGAAAGCGAGACAGTCCTTGGGCCTGGAGCCCTCGGAGATCTTCCAGGTCCCTGGGTCCATCGACGCCCCTCCGGGTTATACCTTAGCGCAAAAAATGGTCGGGAGAGCGTGTGGCGTGGAGGGTGTGGCCCCGGGCGTGTACTGCGAGCCGCTCATGACCACGGTCGGCAGCCAGGACACGACGGGCCCGATGACCCGGGACGAGTTGAAGGATTTAGCGTGCTTGGGCTTCTCGGCGGATCTGGTCATGCAATCCTTCTGCCACACGGCCGCGTATCCTAAACCGGTCGATGTGGTGACCCATGCGACGCTGCCGGACTTCATTAGAACGAGAGGCGGCGTCTCGTTGCGCCCGGGCGACGGCATCATCCACTCGTGGCTGAACAGGATGCTCCTGCCGGACACGGTCGGCACGGGCGGCGACTCGCACACGAGGTTCCCCGTGGGCATCTCCTTCCCCGCCGGGAGCGGCTTGGTGGCCTTCGCCGCGGCCACCGGCGTGATGCCCCTGGACATGCCCGAGAGCGTCCTCGTGAAGTTCACGGGCGAGATGCAGCCGGGCATCACCCTCAGAGATTTGGTGCACGCCATCCCTTATGCGGCCATTCAAAGAGGTTTGTTAACTGTGGAAAAGCAAGGCAAGAAGAACATTTTCTCCGGAAGGGTCTTAGAGATCGAAGGCCTGTCCCACCTCAAGTGCGAGCAGGCCTTCGAGCTGTCGGATGCGTCCGCCGAGCGGAGCGCCGCGGGCTGCGCCATTAAGTTAGACGCCGCGCCGATCTGCGAATATCTTAGATCCAACATTGTGATGCTCAAGTGGATGGTCGCCGAGGGATATGGGGACCCGAGAACGTTGCAACGACGCGTCGCGCGCATGGAGCAGTTCATCGCGGACCCGCAGTTGCTGGAGAGCGATGCCAACGCGGAGTACGCCGAAACGATTGAAATTGATTTAAACGAGATCAAGGAGCCCATCCTCTGCGCGCCGAACGATCCCGATGACGCGAGAACGTTGTCGGACGTGGCCGGGACAAAAATCGACGAGGTCTTCCTGGGCTCGTGCATGACGAACATTGGGCACTTCAGAGCCTTTGGTAAATTATTAAAGGAGGACGGCGGCGTCGTGCCGACGAAGCTCTGGGTCAGTCCGCCCACGCGCATGGACGCCGCGCAGCTCACGGAGGAGGGCTACTACTCCATCTTCGGCACGGCCGGCGCTAGAATGGAGATGCCCGGGTGCTCGTTGTGCATGGGCAACCAGGCGCGCGTCGCGGACGCCGCGACGGTCGTGAGTACGTCGACGCGCAACTTCCCCAACCGCCTGGGCAAGGGCGCGAACGTGTACTTGGCGTCCGCCGAGCTGGCCGCGGTCTGCGCGTTGAAGGGCGAGATCCCCACGGCGGAGGTCTATAGAAAAGCCGCCGGTTCGATTGACGCGACGGCCGCGGACACGTACCGCTACCTCAACTTCGACCAGCTGCCCGAGTTCACCGAGGCGGCGGACTTCGACCTGTCCAAGGAGGCCACGGACGAGGCGCGGGCCATCGCGGCCTAGACTTGTGCACCCCCTCCCTATCCCCTCCCCCGTCGGTGTATATCCTTCATATCAACAAATAACCCAGGGGATGGGGCTCTACTCGTATCTTACTCCCGGAGGTTGTAGGCCAGCGCCTTCGGAAAGAAGCTGTGGTCGGCTCTGAGCTGCGCGACGTCTGACGCGTCACATCTACTCTTTCCGTTGGTGTCATATAAGCCGAAGCGATCGTCACCATAAGAATCCCACCCACTCTTGTCGAGAAGCACCGGTTTCCTTAGGCCAGAAGGCGTTGCTTCCGTCTTACCACCACGGGACCAGGGCCACCAGGGCTTATTTGCTGGCGGAGCATGAGCCGTCGGACTATAAAAGATGAGGGAGCTAATGTGGTGGTAGCGCTTGACGACGGTAACGGGAGCTTTGATCCACGGCATCTCGTCAAGATTCGCACTTGCACATTTGTCAAAGAAGAGACCCACCGCCTTGTCTGCCACGGTGGGAATTTTGAATAAAGCGTTGGCGTCTCTGAGCTTCTGGACGGCGAGCTTTCGCGCCGGAATGTTCAATGTTTTTGCGACGTCCCGCAGGTAGTCGACATGGCCGGGCAAGCGGGACTGTCGCGGGGACTCCGAGAGGGCACCGCTTTCGAGATCTCGATGCTCAACAGGGCCCTTCGCCACCACACTCTTCAGTCTGTACGCGGTGATCGCGGCGAAGAAGAAAAGAACGCCGGCGAGGAGGCGTAACTCCGCGGTCGCGAGCGACGCGAGGTCCGCGTGCGCCGTCTCGCCGGCTATCAGTCTGCGGCCACGACTAAGACAGCCCTGTCCACAGATCCATGCGATGATGCAGTCAAAGCGGACCATTATTTGGCTGGCTTAAAGCCGCACGGCGACGGCGGCGCGGCCGGTGATGTCCTTGATGCGTCTGGAGTTGTGCGTTCCTAGAGTGTTATTCACACACGTCGCGTCACCGTAGCAGTCTGCTAGTTGCGTGCGTGTCCGCTTGGCTATTTCTCTCGTCCAAGACCTTTGACTAGCAGGAGAGTGCAGTGTATTTCAGAGAGCCTGACGCAACGGCGGTGCGAGCGATACTGGTGGCGTGTGTAGATGCAGTAATGTCGCGTCGCGAAAAGCGCTTGTCGACAGCCGTGTCCAGCTGAGCAAAGCTATGGACAAGAAGACTGAAATAATTCTCCCAAGCCAAAAAGCATGAGCATTGGGGTGCTAGCTCGCGAGTGAGGAGCGCACGGCGCGTCCTCGAAACACACGCAGAAGACTTCCTCACACAACCTACTTACTTGCTCTTATTCCGATTCGTCCGCCGGTACGTGCGCTCGTTGCGGTCCGTTTTAGCGCCCGCCGCCTCGGCCGCCTCGGCCTCCGCGCCCCGCTCCCGCGCCTTCCCGCGGAACTCGGCGCGCTTCACCGTCACCATCATGGTCGTCGCGAGCGTCAGGAAGTTCATGAGCATCGCAAAGGCCAGCACGAGGAGCGGCGCGCAGAGCATGAGGCCCGCGAAGACGCCCCTGTCGTCGAAGTAGTTCTGCGTCGAAAACTTCGCCCAGTGCGTTGCGCACAGCGCGTTCAGTCTCTCGGCCAGCCCCACTATCGCCGCCAAGCCGAAAAATAAACAACACTGCACCGGGAAGCTCCGCCGCATCACTACAAACGCGAGCCACATGCTCGCATGGAACCCCATCAAACAGCGGATCCAGGGCTCGCGCCAGTCCACCGCGGCCACAAACGCGGCGCACTCCTCGCGGAACGTCTCCGGCGCGCCCTTCTTGTGGTCCGCGAAGATCTGGCCCTTGAGGCCGTCCACGACGTCGTTGATGGACATGGTGTCGCCCTCCGCCTCGGCATCGTCGGCGCGCACTACTGCAGCTAGCAGGAGCAATGCGGCCGCGGCTCTCATATTGTACTGCTCGCAGCGATGCGGGTCGCAGCGATTGAGAATCCGGTTTAGAATGCAGTGCGTATGATGCAGCCGTATGCAAGCAAGCTATATCCTAAGGCCTGCGTCGTCGGCGTTTCACGAAATTAGGCGGCTTTGAAAAACCCGTTTATTAGTGCTTTTCGCTTTTCGTTTTCGGAATGACGCGACATGGAGTTGTTTGAGTTTCGTTCGGTTCGATACTGGCCCAAAGCGATCAATGGGACACTTACTGGGGAGCGAAAAGGGTAATTTTTTTATTCGCGTCTCTGACGACGCCCACCATGGTGGTCTGGCCCAGTGGAATGCAATCAATTCGTGGTCCAGAGGTCTCCCTGGGGTCGCCTTGGGTCGGTACTAGACGTGCGCAATCACCTGCACCGCATGCGCCGTCGCTTCCAGCTTGAGATACATCTACCAAGATGCATTTCCAGCTCAATGCCTCTGGCAAAAAATGGATGAGTTTCGACTTCAGAGCTCTCTGGGAGCCCCAAGCTCCTGCGTATGCGGTGTAGGCTTCTACCCACCATCAGTCCTAACCCATAGGGAGTCTGAGAGCCGATCAGCACCCCAAAAAAGTGTTTTATTTGGGCTCGACAGCACCCGTGAACGTAAAAGCCACAAAGCAAGTGCCAAAGGGGTTGATCAGGCTCGTTTATAGTGGAGGCTCTAGGCTCCAGAACGAGCATTTTTTCGCGTGATCACAGGAAGCATAAACCGCATACGCCGATACCAGGGAAGGACGGCCTGTACGCCGGCGGGGTAAACCCGTGTAACGAACCCAAACCCGCACCATTATTTTTTCTGATTTGATGCACGCGCCACTCTGTAGCGAAGAAACACACACTCGCTCCAGCGTTGGTTAGTTTGGGTGCTGCGGACGACTCGACGCTGCTCTCTTGCGCAGCAGAGCGCCCGAGAGCTCTCCAATTTTAAACTGTGCTGGTGCTGCTGGCTTGCCTGCTGCCTGCTGACTGACTGCTCGACTGCTCGACGCTGGCACGATGCACAGACACGCGTTCGCACTGCTCGCGATAGCGCCGCTATGCATCTCCTTCAACCCCCTGCAGCGCATCCAGAAGGACTTTCTCGCGCTCACGGTAC
>Ga0114994_10001514_pt1 | contig 16742 bp, 15 predicted proteins | sample ArcticOcean_MG_C_9_FD_87043 | JGI IMG/M metagenome (GOLD analysis project Ga0114994, IMG submission 87043) | Marine microbial communities from western Arctic Ocean - ArcticOcean_MG_CB2_152 | ecosystem: Environmental > Aquatic > Marine > Oceanic | place: Arctic Ocean: Canada Basin | collected...
ATTTATTTGGCACCCACCCAGCTTTGGCCGATTATGCCATAGCTCCCTTCATACGCCAATTCGCCAACACGGATAAGGACTGGTTCACGCATACGCCTTATACTGCGTTGCACACATGGCTCAATTGGTTTTTGCAATCAGACCCATTCACAGCAATCATGGAAAAACTCAAACCGTGGCAGCCAGAAGATGAGGTTGTATATCGGTTTTAGGGGTATTGAAAAGTGACGCGGGAAAATGGAGCGCTAAATGCCATTAACGCTCAGAAAACCAAATCTAACGGCATTGTTATGGCTTCGTCATCATGAGTGATTTCAGGCACTAATCTGGGTTAGGTGTGAATTCATCCTTTAATTCTACTTTCCACTCTTTATGATCACCTAATGGATAACGAACAAAAACCCAAAGGCTACGGATCAGCTTTAGACAAAGCCTTGGCGGTGTTGGAATTGATTACGGAGCAACGCCAAGCCGTTGGTTTGCCTGATTTGGCTGCCAAAATGGATATGCCGCGCCAATCGGTGCATCGAATTTTGCTGCAATTAGAAGAGCTAGGGTTGATCATCCGGGATGCGTCCAGGGACCGATTTTTTGTCGGACCTCGCTTATCACAGTTGTCGGTCAACGCCTTGTTTTCTGAAAACCACAGCATGCCAGCCCGTGTCATTTTGCAGGAACTGGTTAATGACATTCAAGAAAGCTGTAATATTGGCGTATTGGATGGCATGGACTTTGTCTACTTAGACCGGGTCCAATCGAAGCAATCGTTGCGCATTCATTTAGATGTCGGGAATCGCGTTCCAGCCTATTGCACATCCGGCGGCAAAGTTTTGTTGGCTCATTTAAAACCCAAAATGCGCCGTAATCTTGTTGAATTGAAAGAATTGAAAATCCACACCAAAACGACCTTAACAACGTTATCTGGCTTAGAAAAGTCCTTCAAAGCAGTGCTCAACTCAGGATATTCGGTGAACAATCAGGAACTTACCGCCGGAATAGTTGGGGTTGCCGTTCCGATCACGGATTCCACTGGGCGTGCCATAGCAGCCCTTGCTTGCCATGCTCCTTTGGCCCGAACATCACTAGATCGGCTTATAACCTATATCCCAAAGCTGCAAGCATCGGCCCAAAATTTAGGTCTCTATTGGAGCTGAAAAGATCATTTCTATTGACTCTTTTTTGATATCGCTGTAAAAAAATTGACACAGCGTCCCATTTTTTACAAAATTCTTTAAGGACATCATCTTATGACGGAAGCCCCCGTTGCCAATACCACCGATAATCCTGAACTTATTATTGCGAGTTTAATTAACCGGGGCCGCACAGCCATGTCAACGTTCGAACACGCTGATCAAGCACGGGTTGATGAAGCAGTAACGGCACTGGCATGGGCCATATATGAACCAACACGTGCCAAAGAGCTGGCAGAAATGGCGGTTATTGATACAGGGTTAGGCGACGTTGAAAGTAAAATCATTAAGAACACACGGAAAACTTTTGGCACCCTGCGCGATTTAATCCGCGCCAAAACCGTAGGTATTATTGAAGACAATCCGATGACTGGGATTGTTAAATATGCCAAACCGGTTGGCATAGTGGCTGCCATTGCACCCTCAACCAACCCAGCAGCAACGCCCGCCAACAAAGCGATGATGGCTGTAAAAGGGCGCAACGCGGTGATTGTTGCCCCGTCCCCTGCTGGTGCGACCACTACAGAAAAGACCGTTGATTACATGCGGGCAGAATTGAAAAAAATTGGTTTGCCTGAAGATTTGGTTCAAGTTTTGCCGTCGCCTGTGAACAAAGAACTCACACAACAATTGATGAACCAGTCCGATTTAATTGTTTGCACCGGATCCCAAAATAACGTGCGCCGGGCCTATTCATCCGGCACCCCAGCTATTGGTGTTGGCGCTGGCAACGTTCCAGTGATCATCGACAGCACCGCTGATTTAACCGATGCAGCGCAAAAAATTCAGGCATCCAAATGCTTCGATAATGCAACATCATGCAGTTCGGAAAACTCCGTTACCATTGTTGATGATGTGTATGACGATGCCATTGCCGCTTTAAAAGCCGCTGGCGCTTATGTCTGCACCCCAGAAGAAAAAAATAAAATCCAGAACACTCTTTGGGTGGGTGGCCATTTGAACCGCCACGTTATTGCTAAAGACGCAGACGTATTGGCAAAGACCTGTGACTTGGCAAACGAAGCCCAATCAGCTAAATTTTTTATTGTTGAGGACGAAAACAAAGTCGGTAAAGACCATCCATTTTCAGATGAAAAACTATCCCTGATCTTGACCGTATATCGGGTCAAAGATTTTGCCGCAGCAAAAGACCATGTTCAAAATATTTTGAATTTCGTCGGCATGGGCCATTCCGTTGGCATCCATTCCAAAACCGAAGACCATGTGCGCGCATTGGCTGAAGATTTAAAAGTCGTTCGGGTTTTGGTCAATCAAGCCCACACTTTCGGCAACGGTGGCAGCTTCACCAACGGCTTGAACTTCACTCTATCCATGGGCTGTGGTACTTGGGCGGGCAATTCAATTTCTGAAAACTTAAACTATAAACATTTCATCAACATTACTCATCTTGTTAGTGAAATTCCCGAAGATAAGCCTTCAGAAAATGAACTATTTGGTGGCCACTGGCAGAAGTACGGAAAATAAATCATGAATTTTGAAGAATTTGCGGCAAAACCTTTGTTAGCGGTGGCGGGAATATCTGTGCCAAAGTCACAATTAGCTACCACACCAGATCAAGCGCGTGATGCAGCAAAAACCATAGGCGGCGTTGTCATTAAGGCTCAAGTCCCGGTGGGCAAACGTGGCAAAGCAGGCGGAATTCAAATAGCTGGCTCTCCCGATGAAGCCCACATGCACGCAACCAACATCATTGGCATGGAAATCAGTGGCTTGACGGTGGAAAAAGTTTTGGTTGAAGCTAAATCTAATATTGCCTTTGAATATTATGCAGCCATTTTAAATGATCCAGAATCAAAAGGCCCAATGCTGATGTTTTCCACCGAAGGCGGAATGGATATCGAAGAGATTGCCGAAAACACCCCTGAACGATTACGCAAACACGCTATTGATATTCGCGTCGGGCTTCAGCTGGCCGATACAAAAAGTTTGTTGTATGGCTTAGAATTACAAGGGGCCAACGATAAAGTTGCAAATGTTTTGATGAATCTGTATGATGCGTACCGCGCCAATGATGCGGAGCTGTTGGAAATCAATCCGCTAATCCAAACCACTGATGGTGATATTGTCGCACTTGATTGTAAGTTTGTGATGGACGATTCAGCAATCAAACGCCACACAGAACTAGCCACCCAAGGAACTCCCGAAAAGCTAACGCCGATCGAGCAAATTGGCGAAGACAATACGATTAAATATATTGAACTCGACGGCAATGTTGCAGTGTTGGCAAACGGTGCCGGATTAACCATGACCACCATGGACGTTGTTCGCCACCATGGCGGCAACCCTGCAGACTTTTGCGAGATCGGTGGCGAAGCATACACTAAAGGTACTATCGCCCTTAAAATGGTACTCGAAAAGCCCGGGGTTAAAAGCTTGGTCGTCAATTTTTGCGGAGCCTTTGCGCGCTGCGATGTGATGATGGAAGGCCTTTTAAATGCATGGGAAGAATTAAAACCAGAATTGCCCGTGTTCTTTTCCATTGCTGGCACCGGCGACGAAGAGGCCATTCGGTTGCTGAAAGATCGACTAAATATGGACCCTTATCCCAATATGGATGCAGCCAGTAAAGCCGCTGTTGACGCTGCGAATGCAGGAGCAACCTCATGAGAGTTCTACGCAAGCACCACCGCGTCATAATCCAAGGCATCACCGGAAAGCAAGGCACCTTTTGGACCGAACGCATGCAAGAATATGGCACTCAAGTTGTTGGCGGCGTAAATCCTAAAAAAGCAGAAACTACTCATTGCAACGTCCCGGTTTATGCATCCGCCATTGATGCCATGAAGGACGGTGAAGGGTTCGATTCCTCCATCATGTTCATCCCACCCTTAGGCGTTAAAGATGCCGCCATGGATGCGATTGAAGCGGGCGCTAAAAACATTTGCATTTTGACCGAACATATTCCGGTTCAAGACGTCATGTATTTTATGGCTGCAGCCAAAGAACACGGCACCATGATCACCGGACCAAACACCGCGGGCTCCGTCACCGTAGGCGAATGCTTCCAAGGTTTCATGCCCGCGTTCAACGAACGGATCTTCAAAAAAGGTTCCGTTGGTGTGATGTCCCGGTCCGGTAGCTTAGGGACTTTGATGTGTCAAAACATCGTCTCAGCCGGCTATGGTCAATCGGCGTTTATCGGCATTGGTGGCGACCCGATCATCGGCACCACAACCCGCGACGCATTAGAAGCTTTAGATAATTTCGTGGGCACCGAAGCCATTGTTATGGTCGGAGAAATTGGTGGATCGATGGAAGAAGACGCAGCTGAATATGCGCGTTCCATGAACAAACCAACCTTCGCCTTCATTGCAGGCGGTGCCGCCCCGGCTGGAAAAAAAATGGGCCATGCGGGCGCGATTGTCATGGGAAACAAAGGAACTTATGCATCCAAGAAGGAAGCCTTAGAAGGCGCAGGCGTTATGGTTTTAGATACACCATCACATGTAGGTGACGCACTTAAAGAAGCTTTGGGATAAAGAGTGATAACCGTCACTTACTAATATGTAATGCTTTGTTAATCTATACTCACTCTACGAAATGGCAACCCACCAGAAACGATGGCACGCAAACTCAATGACCTTCTGGTAACACCAAGGCAGCGGAATCATCGAAATGCGTTTTAATATATTTAGCGAATTATGCAGTGTTTTTTTTCCTATGGTGCACTTGGGCAGAGCTCTTCTCCTTCATCCCACACGGCAACCCCTACGCGGCAATCTTCCTGCTCATGGCTATAGCTTTAGCGTTGGCAATTTCTATTAGAGCCAAAAAAAAGAAAGCCAAATGCGCACTTCATTTGGCGATCAATATGAGCGTATTGAACTATATCGCCGCGTACAAAACGTCTAATAAGCAACGCCTCTCCAATCAATACGTAGGGTTACGTTTATGATCACTTGATTCTGGACCTGTTTGTATATACTCAATTAGGCAAATGAATTCTTCAAAATACATACACGATTGGAAATAGACGATGAAACAAGAATTGTTGTTTTACGGGAGCCCAAAACCAGGAATGATGGACCTACTTAATCCAAAATTTAATACAACAAATGCCAAAGACATTTCTGATGACGCAACCTATTGGCAAGGGAAAGCAACTGAAGTCGTCGCCATCGTGATGACCGGTCATGGTAACTTAACCGACGATTTAATGGCAAAGTTACCCGCCCTTAAAATCATCTCGAGCTTTGGTGTTGGCTACGATTCAATCGATGCCGTATCCGCTGCCAAACGGGGCGTTGTGGTATCGCACACACCAAACGTATTGAACGCCGATGTTTCCAACACTGCAATCATGTTGATGCTAGCGGTTAGCCGGAGCTTGGTTGTCGACGATGCGTATTTGCGCGCTGGACGTTGGCTCAAAGACGGTGCAGCGCCGCTCCGCCAATCCATGGACGGACGCAAAGTTGGCATTGTTGGTTTGGGCCGCATTGGCCTAGAGATCGGGCGTAAACTTGAAGCCTTTGATATGGATATTTCATACCACACCCGCAGCAAAAAAAACGGCATTGCCTATCGGTATTACCAAAACTTGATTGAAATGGCAAAAGACGTCGATTTCATAGTTGTGATCACACCGGGCGGAGCCGCCACTGATAAACTTATCAGCCGCGACGTTATGAATGCTTTGGGCAAGAATGGCACATTAATCAACATCGCACGCGGCACCGTAGTTGACGAAGCAGAAATGGTTAAAGCTTTACAAGAGGGCCGCTTGGGTGGAGCCGGGTTAGATGTATATGAGGCTGAGCCAAAAGTACCAGAAGCTTTATTTGCACTGGATAACGTCGTTCTTCTTCCCCACGTGGGAAGCGCCACCATCGGCACCCGACAAGCCATGAGTGATTTGGTTATTGAAAATCTATTTAGCTTTTTCGATACAGGAAAAGCTGTTGCACCCGTGCCAGAGTGTGCGGATTTGTGAGGACAAACCGCTTAATGATTGCGTATAACAATAAAGAACATCACGTAAAATTTTACAAAAAAAGAAGGCTTCCATTGAATTCTATTGAAAACCTAAAAACCGGGTTCAAAAATTTTCGCAACGATGCATTTGAAGGCAAATCAGAGCTTTGGGAAAATTTTGTCGAAAACGGTCAAGACCCAAAAATAGCCATTGTTGCGTGCTCTGATTCGCGCGTCGACCCCGCAATCATGATGAACGCCGATGCAGGTGAGATTTTCGTCATCCGAAACGTTGCCAACCTTGTTCCTCCCTATGATGAGAATGAGGGTTATCACGGCACCAGTGCGGCGCTTGAATATGCGGTTCAACATTTGAGGGTCGAACACATCATCGTTTTGGGCCATGCCTATTGCGGTGGTATCAATTCTTTATTTGGACCCCGGAAAGTCGGTGTTGAAGGCCACTTCTTTATTCCACCATGGATGTCGATTGCCGAACCTGCTCACCGCCGGGTCCGTGCAACCATGCCCGATGCCAGCGAAGCCGAACAAGCAAGGGCCTGTGAAAAAGGCGCGGTAATGGTGTCGCTGGAAAACTTAATGACCTTTGCCTGTGTCCGCAAGAAAGTCTATAAGAGCGAGCTACGCTTACATGGTTGGTACGTTGATATCAAGGCGGGAACCTTGAGCTGTTATAATCCGGATTCGAATCAGTTTGAAATGGATGATGACACTTAATCAGATTTCCAACGCTGGATCGCCAATGTGTGCTGGCGGCCTTTAACTTGGATAGTTCCAAGCGGACCAAAAGCATCATCAGCTAGTTTGGCGTTGACAACAATTTCATTGCCCTTTGCTACTGAACATAAACGAGCCAACACATTTATGGAGTCTCCAATTACTTTGAAGTCTCGTTGGTTTCTAGGGCCAATAGCGCCTAAAATCACCTGACCTTAAAAACACCAATCCATAAGGGCCAATGGAAATTACCACCCATAACTGCCGTTTATATTCCACGCGCCGCCTGAACCACATCCCCTATCATTTCATCAACATCACCAGCCTACTGTTAGATTATTACGACTTGCTATGTCATCAACTCATTTAAAAAAGCGACGACGTCTTACTGTGAACTGTCTTCAAAAAATCCTGTGAAATCTTCAATATCTATAAACAGCATAGTTGTAATCACACTCTGGGAAGCAATTTAGCCGATGTCGTTAACATTGAACGTCGCATCTAATGCTTTTAAGTAAACAAACGATTCAATAAGCTGCGGCATCCACAGTAAGGTATGACCCTAGCTTTTCCAACGACATGCACACCCACAATTTCACCACGTATCTTTTAGTCCGAACAGGCACATTTATTCTGGTTACCGAAGAGGGCCCAACAACTCATCAAGCAGGCAAAACCTGCCAACTCAATTCAGGCATTGTTCATGCTGAACAAGCTTGCCCTGAAGGCGCTGTGTTCTTGGTCGGCAAAAAATAAGTCCAAGGCTTTCGCCCCGCCTTCTTTTCCTAACGGAGACCCTTTGCTACTTGTAATTTTCCATTGACGCCGTGGCAGTAAAGGAGCCCTTCAACGAAGCCGTTACTTGTAACTTCTTCAACGAAGCTTTGCAGATATGCAGCCCCGGCCGTGTTCTCAAGCTTCGTTCCCAACGCCTGTTGAATTGATGTATAGCAGCCATCCACAACGCGCGTTCCATCCATAGTCTTCGCATTTTCAAGCAAGGCCGGACGCAGACCAGCAAGCGCATCAAAGCCACCAGACTTAAATAGTTCGAACGCCGCCGGCAACCCTTCGGCCCGGTGCAATGTCGCGTTCTTTAAGCTACGTGTGAGGTATAAATCATAAGCCGCCCGGTCTGATACAGCGATCCGCGTACCCGCACTATCCACCGCCTCAACAGTTTGAAAGTTTGAGTCTTCCGGAACCAGATACGTCCCCTCGATCTCTACATATGCTGCAGTGAAAGAAATACTTTCGGCGCGCTTCGGTTCGTCCGCAATCAAGCAAATATCCCAACCATCTTCCAATCCCGCATCCGCCACAGCACCGGGCGATGCAAAGGTCTCATAGGATACGCCAACACCCAACCGCCGCGCGATTTCAGCCGCCATATCCGGCGACACACCAATCGGATCGCCATTTTGAGCCGTGTCTGTCACCAACAACATGTTGGCCAAGTTGACACCGACACGAAGAATTCCGTTGGGAGCGAGTTCCGCTTTGATTTGATCCATTTATATCGTCCTTATTAAAAAATCCAAAAACTTATCCGACCTGCAAAATTGCCCCATCAGCCTGGCGCGGGCGTGGTGTTAGATGTGCCCCTTGCAAAACGTCCAAAGCGCTTCACCACAGCTGCCCGTGACGGCCAATGCCGTAACAGATTATCGCGTCTTCAGAAAAGGCACGGAACTCGTTTACTTACAGCCAAATCCGCATCAGCACCCGTTGTCGACCCTCTTACCCCTGCAACTTATGAGCAGCGCGGCCTTTTTAACTGATTTCAAGGCCCGTTCAATATCGTCTGACTAAGGTGTCATTTATTCGTACTTCCACGATAAGTCCATGGAGGAATCAGAACCGGTCCAAACGGTGGCATCGACAAAAGGCGTTGTTGGGAAATCTGTCATGGGGTTTCCAGTAGGCTTAGAGGCGAAAGCTTGGATCGTTTTTATCCATCAGCCGAACGTAGGAATCAAACTCGAGTTTCCCCGCTGGCAGTCCATCATTATTTTTCAGAAAATCTTTTGTTAGTTGCACCGATTGCTCTAACACACCATTCGATGGGGTCACCAATTCAGCACCCCCCGATTGCGCTGCAATTTGCACTTCACAGGCGCGCTGCAATCTGAACATTAAAATGAACGCTTCTTCAACAGACTTACCACACGTCAAAATGCCATGGTTGCGCAAAATCATTGTGTTTTTATTCCCTAAAGAAGCAACCAAGCGTTCGCGCTCGCCTAAATTCATGCTCGGACCTTCATAATTATGGTACGCCACTTGCCCCCAAAACCCGGTGCCCGGCATGCTGACGGGCAACAACCCCTCTTTTTGCGCGGCAACGGCCATGCCCGCAACCGTGTGGGTGTGGATAATGCAATTAATATCAGGGCGTGCGCCATGAATAGCGCTGTGGATGACAAATCCCGGTTTGTTTACAGGGTAATCCGGGCCTGAAACTTTATTCCCATCGTGATCTATTTCCAACAAATTTGTCGCCGTCACCTCGTCATAACGCAAACCCCACGGATTGATCAGAAAATGATCCGCATTGTCCTCCGCCCGCAACGTCAAATGACCATAAATAGTTTCACACCAGCCCAAATGATCAACGATCCGATACGCCGCCGCCAACCGCTGACGCTCCGTCATCGCATCGTGCAAAACCCGAACCTCCGCCTGAACCTGGCTCATACCAATCATCCCTTATCTATTTTATTTCGAAAAGAAGTCTACCAACGTAATTCGACTTTGCAAAGAGAGCACAATATCACCCTTAAATATCAATGCCAACTCTGAGCACTAACTTTCCGTGCACCAACCGGGTTTCGAGGGTACGGAGGGCTTCCGGGAGTTCGTCGAAGCTGAAATCGGTGTCGACCATTGGTTTGATTTCACCAACCCCAAGCATTTCAATCAGCCGTTTGTTAACGCGTTTAAGCATGGGGCCGTCATGGTCGTGGCTCCAATGAACGCCCCTAGCGGCAGCGCGGTTTTGTTTTAAGTGGAGGCCGTCAAACTTCGGGGTCGTTCCGGATGCAAACCCCACCACCAACACATTCCCATCGCGCGCTATGCAGCCCAAACTCTGTTCACCAATCACGCCGCCTACCGGATCAATAATGTGATTTACCCCCCTGCCTTTGGTGGTGGCGTTGATTTGTTGAACCCAGTCTTCATCGGTGTAATTAATGCCAACGTCAGCCCCATGGTTGTCCGCTGTTGATAATTTTTCGTGGCTACTGGCCGTTGCAATGACGCGTGCCCCCATGGCCTTTGCAATTTCAACCGCCGCCAAACCAATGCCGCCCGCCGCCGCGTGGACCAAAACCCAATCGTTGGGCGTCACCACAACGCATTCCGCTAGGGCCACCATCGACGTTGTATAAACAACGGGCAGCGCAGCTGCGGTGGTAAAATCAATATCATCTGGGATTTGGATTGCCATATCGCTGCGGACAATCGCTTGCTCTGCAAACCCAGCTCCATCGACTTTGCTAGCAATCCGGTCGCCTTTTTTCCACGGGCCTCCGTTCGGTGAATCGATCACCACACCGGCCACTTCTTGACCTGGAACGAACGAGTGCGGTGGTTGGATTTGGTCTGTGCCTTCTATCATCAACAAGTCTGAAAAATTAAGCGCCGCCGCCCGAACGTCGATCAACACTTCATTGTCGCCCGGATCAGGTAAAAACGCTTCTTCTATTGCTAAACCGTCGATGCCTAATATATCGCCTAAAACCCAATGTCTCATGACATTATCCTTTTATATAACAAAACGTACCATAGGATGTCCGGTATCGTGAATACGGTTTTCATCAAAGCGCATGGCTTGTTTATATCACACTACATATGACAAATGCCCATATTGTGATACAGCAAAAATTTGACAACACTCAGAATTGGTAGTTTTATTTCCTTAGTATTCTGGCATATTTTGCTTTTAAAACGCGGTGCGAGACTCTTTTGTCTTTCCTAGTTTACAATGTATCATATTCAAAATAATTTCGTTGTTAAGGGAGAGATCTTTATGAAAAATTTAACAAAAATCGCAATGATTGGTGCTTTAGCTAGTTTTGCTTTCAGTGCAGCCCAAGCCGCCGACATGAAAAAAGTGGCTATCTCAACAATCGTAGAAGTCCCCGCATTGTTAGACACTAAAAAAGGGATTTTAGAAGGTTTGGCTGAAAAGGGCTTTGTTGTTGGTAAAAACATAACGTTAGACTATCAAAACGCCAACGGAAACATGCCAACACAACAACAAATTGCCAAAAAATTTATCGGCTCAAACCCCGATATTATTATCCCTATTACCACACCAACGGCGCAAGCCATGGTCGCGGGAACGAAAAATATCCCCATCGTTTTCACCGCAGTAACAGATCCCATTAAAGCAAAATTGATCAATACTTATAAGAATAACGGAACCAATGTAACCGGCGTTTCAGACGCAGCCCCCATTGGTGCACAACTTGATTTATATAAAGAGTTGGTCCCTGGCCTTAAAAAAATTGGTTTCATCTATAACCCTGGCCTAGATAACGCATTGGCGGCTTTGGCTGTAATTAAAGAACAAGGCAAAATGCGCGGAATTAGCGTTATGGAAAGTCCTGCACCAACCACTAACGAAGTGATTTTAGCGACCAAAAAATTGGTTGGCAAAGTTGAAGCCATTTATGTCCCCAACGATACAACCGTAGTTTCGGCTTTAGGTGCCATCGTTAAAATTGGACAAGACGTTGATTTGCCCGTCTTTACCGGCGAAACAGGCGGCGTTGCAAAAGGTGCTGCGGCATCGATAGGCCTCGACTACGTTGAAGTTGGCCGGGTCACAGGGCGTATGGCTGGCGACATTCTTAATGGCGCTAAGCCCGGAACAATGAACGCGATTATAGCTTATGAAGCGGTTAGCAAATTCAAGGTTGCGATCAACATCGGGTCAGCCAAAAAAATGGGACTAACATTCTCTAAATCGGTTATGGACCGGGCAACGGACATTACCAAATAAGCATTACAGGGCACAGATGGTCATCACATATGGCCTACCTGTGCCCTTTTCCTAATATTCGACAGAGGTCTTAAAGGCCGAACTCTATGTCCCTTTATGAAATTCTTGGCACCCTAGAAACCGGCTTTATTTTTGGCCTTGTGGCCTTGGGTGCGTATCTTACATTTAAAATTCTCGATTTTCCTGACTTAACCGTTGAAGGCAGCTTTCCATTGGGCGCAGCCGTTTGTGCGGCGTTGATTGTTCAAGGCGACTGGAACCCATGGGCGGCAACAGGCTTTGCTGCTGTGGTTGGTTTTGGTGCTGGGTATGTCACAGCTTATTTGAATGTTCGGTTTAATATTTTACACATCTTAGCTGGCATTTTGGTCTCGATTTCGCTCTATTCGATTAATTTGCGGATTATGGGCGGACCCAACGAACCGCTGTTAAACGTCAAAACCGTGTTTACAGCCTTCGAAGATTTAGGCTATCCCGGATACATGATAAACCCGGCCTTTTTGGGCATTGTGGTGATTGCAATTAAATTAGCATTAGACGCTTTTTTGGCTACCGGATGGGGCATGTCCATGCGCGCTGCGGGGGCCAATCCAGCGATGGCCGAAGCTAACGGAATAAACGTCGGAAAGATGAAATTATACGGCGTTGGTTTAGCCAATGCTTTGACCGCGCTTGCGGGGGCTTTATTCGCTCAAATCTTTGGTGCCGCAGATGCTTATATGGGTATTGGCGTTATCATTGTCGGCTTGGCATCTGTTATTGTCGGGATGTCGATTTTGCCATCAAGAACAATATTTTTAGCCACAACCGCCTGCATTCTTGGCGCTATATTGTACCGTTTGGCAGTTGCGGTTGCACTGAACGCAGACTTTTTGGGTCTTCATGCATCTGACGTACAATTGGTTACTGCGGTCTTGGTCATGCTGGCGCTTATTGGGCAACAATCAGGATCATCGCTGTTTAAGATCTTTAAAAAGGGAAAGAAAAATGATTGAATTAAAAGATATTCACGTCACCTTTAACAAAGATACACCGCTCGAAACTAAAGCGCTTCGAGGCGTTGATTTAACTGTTACCAAAGGCGAGTTTTTGACCGTTATAGGATCGAACGGGGCGGGCAAATCAACATCGCTGAACGTTATGGCGGGGATTGCGCCAGTTTTGCAAGGAAGCTTGCGTGTTGGTCAAAACAACATGACCAATTGGCCTGTACAAAAACGCGCGCGCTCTATATCGCGGGTGTTCCAAGACCCTAAAATGGGCACTTGTGAAGATTTAACAATATTGGAAAACTTCGCCTTGGCTTATGGGCGTACAAGCCCTAGGGGGTTTAAGTTTGCTGTCGACCCCTCGATACGATCATCCGTGGCGGAGCGATTATCGGTGCTTAAATTAGGCCTTGAAGATCGCTTGGATGATAAGGTCGGGCTGCTGTCGGGCGGTCAACGCCAAGCCGTTAGTTTGTTAATGGCAACCACTGGCGACACACAGGTTTTATTGTTAGATGAACACACCGCTGCATTAGACCCCAAAACAGCTGATTTTGTTTTGCAGATCACAAACTCCATAGTTCGGGAATTAAAGTTAACCGCAGTTATGGTCACCCATTCGATGGCTCAGGCCCTGAATACAGGCGACCGAACAATCATGTTTCACCAGGGCAAAATCATATTTGATGTGGCTGGTGTGGAGCGTGATAAAATGACGGTTGAAGACTTGTTGCACCTGTTTAAGCGAGAACAGGGCGAAGAATTGGCAGATGACTCGTTGTTACTGAATTAATTACATTTGAGGATACAAAATGGCCTGGATTGAAACGGTTCCATATGAAGAATCAACGGGAAAATTACGCAAATTGTATGACCGCGTAAAAGGACCCGACAATAATGTCGACAACATTATGATGGCCCACAGCCTACGCCCCCATTCCATGGAGGGCCACATGGCTATCTATAAGTATGTATTGCATCACACCAACAACACCGTGCCAAAATGGTTTTTAGAAACCATTGGCGTCTGGGTGAGCTTGCTGAACAAATGCAATTATTGCGTCGATCATCATTTTTCAGGTTTGGCCCGATTGCTGGATGACGATGCGAAATCAACTGATATTCGGAAAGCATTAGATACAGGAAGCTTAAATACAGGCCCCTTTGATGAGCAACAAAAAGCAGCGCTAAATTACGCCAAAGCCCTGACCTTAAACGCTGACCAAATCACCAAACAAGATATAGAATTCTTGCGTAAAACGGGTTTGAATGATGGCGAGATTTTAGAAATCAACCAAGTTACAGCGTATTTTTGCTACGCCAACCGAACCGTGTTGGGTCTAGGCTGCACGATCAGAGGTGATGTTTTAGGATTATCGCCCAACAATTCAAACGATGAGAACGATTGGTCGCATAATTAAGTCTCAAAACACAATTACCAACTCCTCTTGTGCCCCCCAACGTAGCAACTAAGAGAAAAACTGGAGATGGTTGTTAGTTGACACTTGTCTGATAGGCACCGATGCACCTGAATAGCTGCATTGTAGTTGCGGAGAAGGAATTGAGGGGTGTTATAAGAAAGTGGGGTTAAATGATTTGGTTGTGGCAGATTAGGAAACCTATATCAACCTTGCCTTAAAGCTGGCCCGCGACCCAACCTTTAGAAACCAAATGTGGACTGGTATTAAAGCCAATTCAGACAAATTGTTTGAACTAATAGGCATTTTAGAGAACTGGAAACTTTTTTAATTAAGGCGTATAATCAGATCCAAGATACTATAAATTCAGAATCCTAATATCGTTTGGCTAGAGCATATGACCCGTCCCATTCCTAAACAAACTATTGCCGATCTCCCCTTTCTACCGCCGCCTGTGATGGCTGAGCCTGACGCCATGTTGATTGATGGTGATCTGCGCTTGAACCTAAATGAAGCCCCAATTCCACCATCACAAAAAACTATAAGTGCCATGACGAAAGCGCTGGTCGAAGTTGGGAAATACCCAGACCATTCATGCGATGCCTTGCAAACCGTATTATCTGATCGTTTGGGCGTTTCTAAAGATCAATTGTTCTTTGGTGGTGGATCAGCAGAATTGTTGTTGGCAACATCTTTAATAGCTATCGACCCCGGGGATGAAGTGATTGTACCCGTACCCACGTTCCCAACTTTTGGCAAAGGCGTTGCAGTATCAGGCGGGCGCTCCATTGGCGTTCCGGTCAACGAATTTGGCATAAATGATGTAAAGGCCATGGTCACAGCAATCACACCCAATACCCGGGTCGTCTATGCTTGCACTCCAAACAATCCAACCGGTGGCCTATTAAATTCGGATGACATTGTGTATTTATCTCAGTCTGTTCCAGACGATATCTTGTTGTTGGTCGATGAAGCCTACCATGAATTTGGGGCCTATGATGGTGGAGCTGATTGCTTGGAAATTTTATCCGAGCGCACCGGTCTCTGGGCCATCACACGAACCTTCTCGAAAGCCTATTCCATGGCCGGCATGCGGGCTGGGTATGGAATTGCAAGTTCAGCCCAGTTGGCCATGGGGTATCATAAAGTGCGTGGCAATTTTACCATCAACAGGGTTGCCATTGCCGGAGCTGTTGCAGCCTATAAAGACACCGATCACCGAGATTTGTATTTGACTGAAAATGCTCATCAACGGAACCGTTTAAGCCAAGGCCTTGAAAAATTAGGCTTCACTCCCTTCACATCCAGCGCTAATTTTGTAACCGCACAATCACCCCAACCGACCGAAGGCATGGTTGTCCATTTGGGAGAAAATCATATCTTGGTCCAAGCTTTAACATGGCCTGGCGTGGGGCCTTGTTTACGCATTGGCGTTGGCAATAACGAAAATATAACCACCCTACTGACGGTGCTCAAAAACTACTTATCTGGCCTCGAATAAATCTTTAATTACTCCAAATTTACGTAAATTATTTTGCATTAAGCTCATAATATTTTTAAGATTCCACATATCAGTTTTAATCATTACCCGTGTATCAATTAAATTCAAAAGTTAACTTTGTCTAACGTCAGAACCTATGAGACAGATTAGCGGCATTGCATAAGAGAGGGTTTCTGGTTCATCGTAATGACCCTTAGGGGAATGAAGATGAAACAGTAATCACAGACACGACAGACCGGTGCCGCCAAGACGATCAAGGATATTCGCCGGGCAACGCGCAAACAATATTCGGCTGAAGAGAATATCCGCATTGTGCTGGATGATTTACGTGGCGAAGAAATCATCGCAGTGCTTTGCCGGATAGATGGCATTGCCCAGAGCATTTTTAGCCAACACGGCAGTCGCGCCAATCTTTCTTGCTGCACTCAATGCTACATCTTCAGACATGCCACTATAACCTGCTGATATAGCTAAAATCGGCACTTTAGGTTTTTCTTTCCTCATTAGAAAAATACCTTCTAGAGAGTTCAATGGTATTCGTATGAATTAAAACCCTAGGCTTGCTTGATAAGCCAGGTTAGTTAAAATGTCGTTTAGTAAGTTTAAGCAAGGCTGTTTTTTACATTTAGAAGGCGATGATAAACTATGGGACTTGAAACACTTTTAGACGACGGTGTGTATTTAACTGAAGCCACCGACATTGCCAAATACCGTGTTGATATTGTTGGTGACATTGAAAGCACGCCGCGCGGCGTCATGCGCCCACGAACAACGGACGAAGTCTCCCAAATCATGGCTTGGTGCCATACAAATAATGTAGCGGTCATCCCCCAAGGCGGCAACACTGGGCTTTGCGGTGGCTGCATTCCTAAGGACCTAGACAGTGCAGTTATTCTGTCGACGGATCGTATGAACCAAGTGCGTGATCTGGATGTTTTGGGCAACACAATCACGGTTGAA
>Ga0114994_10001516_pt1 | contig 16728 bp, 10 predicted proteins | sample ArcticOcean_MG_C_9_FD_87043 | JGI IMG/M metagenome (GOLD analysis project Ga0114994, IMG submission 87043) | Marine microbial communities from western Arctic Ocean - ArcticOcean_MG_CB2_152 | ecosystem: Environmental > Aquatic > Marine > Oceanic | place: Arctic Ocean: Canada Basin | collected...
GCGGTGTAATCGAACCTCTGCTCTGATCCCATGTTGCCGATGATAGCCTCGCCGCTATTGATACCTATTCCTATTTTAATTGGGGGCAATCCTTTAGCCGCAAACTCTACGTTCAACTCTTCCATGTTTATTGCTATTTGTTTAGCACACTCTATGGCTTTGTCTTCGTGGCCTTCTAAGTCTAGTGGCGCTCCAAAGATTGCCATCATTGCATCACCAATGTACTTGTCTACAGTGCCTGAAAATTTTGCAACCGCTGATTGCTGTGCTGTCAATGCCCTGTTCATAATGTAGGTTACTTCTTCTGGGGTTACGCTCTCTGATAGGGCTGTGAAGCCTCTTACATCTGTGAACAAGAATGTGCAATACTTCTTTTCGCCCCCAAGCTTTAGTAACTCTGGGTTATCTTGCAAGCGTTTGACCTGTCGTGGGTCTAGGTAATGCTCAAATTGCTTCTTGATCTGTTGCCTCAGTTTGTATTGTTCTTTGTAGTTGAGGTAGAATGTTGTTGAGGCTACTACAAACTCAGAGATCAGCGGCCATGTAACATCAATCAGTATCCCGTTCCGTATCAAATAAACTCCTAGCAGTGCAGTACTAGACATAACACCTACAGATAAAATTAAACCTGCATAGACTCCTAAGTAATTAAGAGCTAGAAAAACTAAGAACACTCCTACTAAAAAAACCACTGCCTCACAAAACATAGCGATAGGCGGGATAGCGGGCATACGTTTATTAGAGGCGTGTAGTACAGTTTCAACTAACGCCGCTTGTATTTGGTGAGGATTCCAAAGCCCTTTAGGGGTAGCAACCTGCGGAAGTATCCCCTTAGCAGTGGTTCCTACTATCACCATCTTGCCTTCTACGTCCATAGCCTCTAAAGAAGTGCTATCTACCTCTACCCAGTTTACCCATACTCTGCCGTGTCTGTCTGTCGGTATAGGGTTTAACTGCTTGACTCTTATCTCTTGTATCCCACTGACGCTAGTTTTAATAACGTAGGTGTTTGTTCCTGTAACCGCCTTGAGTAACTGCGTACCAAAGCTTGCCATCCAACCGTCTGGACTTCTCATTAGTAGCGGCATACGTCTGACTAAGTTATCTACATCTACTGGCGCTGATACTATCCCTTGTAGTGATACGTCTCTAAGGACTTGAATGTTCTGCGTAACTCCTGTAGCTTCTATGCCGCCAACATCATCTCCTAGTATTACTGTGCCTTCTGTTTGAGGTATCTCTTTGTAGCCGTCAGTTTCAAACATAGCAATTACTGAAGGGTAGTACGACAAAGCTCTTGCAAAAATACCGTCACCGCCAAACCTGTCTGGCTCACTAAAGACTGCAACCCATGCAACAGAAGTAGCCCCTGCATTCAGTAGGTCTACGTGTATATCCGCTAAGCGTTCACGCGGGAAAGGCCAACCACCCTCATTATGTATATCTTCTTCTGTCAAGTTGAGCAGGACTATGTTACCTGTAGGTTGCTCAGTCTTAACAAGAGCATCAAAGGTTCTGAGCTTTATAACCTCAACCAGTGTGGGCTGATATACTAAGGCCGCAAACAAAAGCGCAACAACAAGCCCTATAATTATTTTCTTTATGATGTTCTCCTTACTCTACACTAATATATTTATTGTAGTGCCTTGTCGGGTTAGTGGAAAACCATACTTTAATTTTATATATCTTTTATAGTTAGTCATTATCCTTCCTGCGTAATCCTAATTACAGAATCACCTCCGTTGATCTTCACAGTATTAGAGATTCCATCTTGAATCAGTATCACTGTGTAGCCTCCTGTAGTATCTAAATCTAATCGCGTGTACTCACTTACGTTTCTAATCAGGCTTATTATCTGTCCTGTTATAAGCGCAGTAATCTGTGTCTCAGGGTCTGTACCTAAAGATGTTCCTGATATAGTTACGCCTGAAACCTGTGCTAAGCTGTCCTTCTCTTCTTGTACAGCCAATACATCTAATATGTTTAACAAGTCTTCAAGGTAATTAACATCTAGAAAATTTATATCTAGCTCAGTAAACTCAAGGCTGTCATCTTCTAAAAAGTCTTCGTCTAGGTAGTCTATGTCTAGCTCATTGAAGTCTAGGATGTTTGCTGTCTTTGCAACTCTTTCTTCAGTGACCACTACTTCTTCTTTTGGGGGTGTAACAATGAGCATGTTATCAATAAAGTCTAGAGTTAAGTCTAGTATTACAGGCTTAGAGGGCGCTGACTCAAACACCGACACCGTTGTTGCTTGGTAGGGCTTGTTCAACAACACACTGCCTGTAGCTGTTAACACTTCTATCTCTCCGCTTGATACACCAAACTTATCGGGCAGGAGTATAATCAGACTGCGGCCTAATTCGTCTACTGTGGCCGTGAAGTCCGTGCCGCGAATTGCAATATCTGCCGTAGGAGTTCTTAACTTTATATTTCTTTTATCTAGCTTACCGCTTATAAACCGCGCAGTTCCTAGTCCAAACGTAAGAGCCATCTTAGACTTGCTTGGGTCAGGATCATATATGTACTTATCTATTGTTAGTTGACTATGCTCAGTCAGCTTTACAACTGAGTCATCAAGAAACGTAATAGCCATCCTGCCATTCGCGGTGACTGCTTGATCGTTGGTCTGAACGGCAAACTTTAAGTCTGCGACAAGGGGTGCTTGTTCTCTTTTAATTTGTGCGTATCCAGATACCTCAGACACACCACCAATCTCAGCAAGAGAGGCTTGTACCTTGATCGTTTTGAATGACGCAAATAGTACCGCCAGAGCCAGTAGAAAGTATTTTAAGCCAATCATTGTCTAGGGTACTCAGTTGTTGAATGTTAAATGTCCGTGATCCACCTGTCTGGTCAAGGTAGAAATAACCCCCTGCGCTTGCAGTCACACCAGTTCCTGTATACGTGAGCGTGTTATCTGAACCATCAATATCCACGTAGTTTGTGGCTCCATCAATATTTACTGAAGAAGTGATGGCGTTGTTAGAACCCTGTATAATCCAATCAAGATCAAGGGTCGCCGCTAAAGCAGTAGTGCCTTGATTAAGTGTCATTGTGTTGCTTGCCCCTGTGACTGAAACATTCTGATCTGAACTGTTAGCCCCATAAGTATTGGTCGGATCTACTTGGATTGTAAAAAGATTGCTTGAGCCTACAAAATTATATAGCCCTGTGAAGCTATCAGCATAGATGTCGCCAAAGAACTTGTTAGTGTTACCTATCATGTTAATGTCAAGCGTTAAACTAGAGCCATCTAAATCAAGAGGCGTTAGGTTTCCTGCGCTTGAAGTTAAACCACCAATCAAGTTACTGGTGCCTAGCTGTTCTATGTCAATATTGGCCGTTGCGCCTGACTGCTCAATGTACACCTCGTTATCGGCACCATAAGCAACACCACTAAAGAGCAAAATTAATAGGCCGTTATTTATCTTTTTCATAAGTCCAAAACCCTCTGTTGTATCCAATATTTATTAACTCTAGTACGGCACCTTCTATTGCTTTCATTAATGCTATTGTGGTTGACTCGTTGCGCGAGTTACCTGCTTCAATTTCAACAAGCTCCGTACCCATTTCTATAAATTTAAAAACATCATCTGATTGTCCATAACTAAACACTGTTTTTTGGCTCATTACTTCTACAAGTATTTCTCCTGTAGCTACGGACACCATCCTTAATGACACCGTAATGTTATCTTCTCTGTACTGTGCGCTCTTGCCTATGCCTAAATATCTAGCGCCAACTCCACCAGTGCTTAGGTTTGAATCATAAGCGATAACTGCGCCTTCTAGTAACACACCCGCAAATAATAGAGGCGGTACTTTCTTAGCGCCACCTTCATTAGAAACCTGCTCTCGCGCTGAGCGTATTAACTGTCTTTCTTTTGTCAGGTTATCTAAGCCTACGCGCTCTACAACTCTAAAGAACTTGCCGTTGCTTGCGTGTTTCAACGCCCTTATTAACAAGGCACTAGGTTGCTGTGTTACAGCCGTAGAGAAAAGGGCAAAAGAACTGTTGCTTTTCCTCTGTCCTGTCTGGTCTGTAAAAGAACTAGGATAAACCGCAACTATAGGCTGTACTACGGGAGCTACAGCGTCCCTTAAAGCATGTGATTGAAGTTCATTTATCCTAACTACATCGTTTGCACTAAACCGTTGGTTATAAGTATCTTCAAACTGATCAACTATAGAACAGCTAGAAAGTAAAAGTACCAATGGGTAGAGTAATCTCTGTCGTATTTCCATTTGCATCCGTTATTATTAGGGTTATAAAATCACCGTCAATGGTGTACGTAATAGTGTTGCCCTCTAGCTCAATCGTTCCCCCTGTACCTGCTGTCTCGCCAAAGAGGTTGTTAACTAACTGGCGACTAAGCTCTGCGTAGATGCGTGATTCTAAGTTGCGTATAAACCTTGCAAGCGTAGTGTTCTCTGCATCGCGCTCAAGCTCTTCTTGATACGCTTTAATCTCATCAGCTATATCTGACTTGCGATTAAATTCTTGGTTCTCAATTGTCAGGTAGTGTGAAGAAGTATTTACGCCATTGAAACTAGGGCTTTTAAACTTGTGTGTTATTTGATCACCCGCTACAGAGCTACAGAATACTGTTGCTACAACTAAGTATTTAATCTTTTCTCTGATCATCTCTATCTGCCTTTGCTAATCTGTCAGTCTGCAATAACTGCGGAACACCAAGCACCGTTTTGAGTAATACATCTTGACGGATAATCTCGTTATCCACAGAGCGCACACGGTCTATCAAGGCTATTAAGATTCCATGCTGTCCGTCTAACTTGCTACCCAATCGCTCTTCTAAGTGAGAAATAGCCTCTAACAACTTGTCATCTAGGGTATCGACCTTAGTTTCTAACCCATCAATGATGCGGTTAATCAGCTTCCAGATAAACATCCCCAAGCCCAACGCGGCGGCAATAGGAAACCCTACTTCATTTATAAGGGTAACAACACTATCCATTTATTAGTAGCACCACAACACTGGCTTAAAGTCATCGCGCACATCTACGTGTACAAAAGTCTTAGCAACTCCAACGCCTACAAAGCCTAGTTCAATAGCTCTAGCAACTATCTGCATACGCTGTCGGCCACCACTTACATAGATGTCTGCGGCAATGCCTTTCGTATGAGTGCCGCCACCGTTAGGCTTAGACTTTTCTAAAACATGATTAGGACTTCTGTAGCCGCTTGTAATATTAAACGGAAAGCCACAAGCTTCGCGCAGTTTGTCTAGCTTGTGTATAAACTCTATGCTCATTTCGTTTTCGCCAGTTTGTTGGCAGTCGAAGTCTGAGAGTTTAAAGTATTTAAATTGTTCGGCCATTAGTTACAGTTTCCTTTTAGTTTGTTTAGTACTTTACCACCTGCGGCCATGTTTAATACACGCATAGGATCATCCGTGTCCATGTACGCCGGCCCTGCACCTTCGTTGTACGGCAAGCCTGTGAGTTTGTTTATGCGCTCGTCAGGTTCTATAGGTGCGTTAGGCACAGGTGTAGATACTTCGCCTCCTGTTGCTTTTTTCATCAACCCTGCTTCTTCACGCTCTTCAGGTGTTAAAGGCGGGTTAGATTCTAAGAAAGAAGTGTCGGCACTGCTTTCTATTCTCCCTTCAGGTACACTAAAGTCATAGTTTTTCAGATTGCCTAGTGATAAAGTTTCCATTTCTTCATAAGCCTTAAACTGAAGATACTCTGAATTTTCCATTTCACTTCTAAAAAGTTTCTGAATTTCTGTAGATTGTCTATTTAAAGCTTCTTCTCTATATCGTGCCGGATTAAAAGCAGGTGCTAGAGGAAGAAACCTGCCGAATAAAATAGACTCTGCTTTATCTAAAGACACGCCGTTTTTAACCATAATTTCTAAGGCTTTTTCAGGGGTTTCTATTCTTGCATATGCCGAAGCCTTTATCCACAAGTCTTGTTGAAACTGAAACTCAACAGCGTTTGTTCTATAAAAGTCCTTTTCCATTGTTTCGGCTGTACTTTCTAAGTTAACGCTATCCTTTCTGTTCTGATCATTTTGAAGAACGTAGTCATTAGTAGCCCACTGTAAGTATTCGTCTGCAAGATAAGGTTCTTTTTTTATTCCGAACTGCGCTAGTTTTTCATACTCTGGATCGCGGAAACGCCCAGACCACTTGTTAGGTTTTTCATTAATAGCATCACTTAATTTTATTATATTAGTAACAGATCCCGGAATTAGCGGTTTAAAACCCTCAGTAATTACAGTTTGCAAGTGGTCTAAATTGCTATCTTTATCTGGGAACAGTTGTCGGCCTTGTGTATCTTCGCGGTCTTTAGAAAGTGCGGCAGTAGCCATTTCAATCCAAGGTGCTAAGACCATTGACTCTGCTGTAAAAGGATCTGTCAAAGTTTTTATGTACGTCCCTGCCGCGCCTAACATATAAGCATCAAATTCTTCGCCTTTTAACTCGCCACTAATAATCCTATCGTATGCCGCAACTATCGGCTCTTTAAGATAATAATACGAGTTTAAATACTCTGTATTTGTAGTAAAGTAGTTACCTTCATCATCCATAGAATAAATTAAGTCGTGCGCTGAGCTATATTTACTAGCCTTTAGAACTCTGCGATCTTCTACTTCTTGATCGTCCATACTATAATGATCATAAGATTTTTTTGCAAGGTATCCATATCCCATATTAGCTGTGACAAAACCTGCGGCTCTTTGAAGCCCGCGAAGTTTTAAAACGCGATTACCCGAATTAATTTCTTTAGATGCCTGTTTCATAATGTTTATACTTGTACGTACTACTTCCACAGGAAAAGAAATATAGTTTCCTAAAGGTATATTACGCGCCTGTTGAAATCCCGGAGAAATATTTGGATAGGTAGGGATAGTTTTTTTCACAAGCGTAGCCGCTCTTAGCTCCAGTAATTCTAAAGATTCGTCAGGAAATGCCTTGCGTAAAGTTTTTAATTCTGACTCAAATGCAATTATCTTTGAGAAATCATCTGCGGCCCTATAAATGTCTTGGGGTTTTTTAGCAAGTGTATGCATAAATTTAACAGACGCAGATTTTCCGGCACCTATTGTTCTAGACACGCTATCTAATCCTTGGAACCCGTCAGCAAGCATGTCGCGGAACTGATTTAAATTAACACTTGTGTCAACCACTCCATAACCTTGCAATTTTGAATGATAAGTAGAAATAGCTTTCTCATCAACTTTATATAGTCCTGTAATACGCCCAATGCCCGCTCTCGCCCCCAATACTTCGTTTTCTAAAGTATTAAGAGCTTTCAAACCGCCTCTACTTAGCGGGTTGTGTCCATTAGCAACAAGAAACGAGGCGCTTCCTATAGCGTTGCGCGCTTGAGTAACATGGTTAAACACTGTCTGCATTGACTGCGTTATACCTTGAGCGGCCACATAAAATCTAAAGGCGCTTCCTGCGGCGTTCTGTTCTGATAGGGTGTCAAATGTACTTTGTTTATTTAAAACAGCTTTTTCTATTTCAGGGGTTGTCCACTTACCGTCTAGCTTAGAATTAGTGCCTTTAATCTGCACAGTGTGTCCACGATTTACATTTTCCTTTCCTACTATATATCCGTTCCTGCCCTTTGACAGTTGGTCTACAATATTATAGTACTGTTGCATCTCAGATATGCGCGAAAGCTTTGCAAGAGAAAGAACAATTTTTTCAGCCGGATCCGTAATTTCACCTAGTAATGCTTTTACTTCAGGGTCTAGTTTTTTCTTCTTTCTTAATTTAGCTACTCTATTAATTTGATTTACGTAGTCTATAACTTCTCCACTGTTCCCAAGTTTTTTCTCAATTTGTAGTCTAGCTTGTTTAAGAGCTTTTGCGTCTGTTACGGGCTTACCTTTTTCTAACGCTTTAGCTTTTATTTTAGCAACATAATAATCTTCAGCATCTTTCATAACTTGTCTGCTAGGCTTATAGCCAGAGTCTTCAAAAGCCCGATAAGTGCTACGTATATATTTACCAAGGTTTGCAGTTAGTGCTGTTTTAGCTTCGTCACTAAACCCGTCCATATGTATAACGCGCTGTGTTAGCCCGTCTTGAAGTTTACGGAAGCTAAGAACTTCACTTGCAACCTCTTCAGGAACGTCAAACTGCTTAGCTAAAGCAGAGGCTTGTTTGTCTGGGTCTAAACTTAATATTTTATTAAGATCAGTTTCTAGTAACTTAACTGTTTTAGCAACAAGATCCTTATTGTTTCCTGCGCTATTTAATGCACGATTTAAATGAGTTGCAACAATTTGAGCATCTTGTATAAGTTGCTTCTGTGTGAACTTAGCATTCTGACTTGCGTGAGACATTAAAGGTGTTGCGTACCCTTCAGTAGTAAAAAACTTTTGATTCATTCGGGACATAAAAGATTTACGCTGTTGCGCTACCTGTGCTTTACCTTCAGGAGTTTCTTTAATTAGGCTTAGTTTTTTAGGATCACGCATGTTTAGTAGCTGTCGCTCATGCTCTAGCGCTTTCATTAAAGATTCTATTTGCTCCCGTTCACTCATTTGAGATGGGTGTTTACCTACCATAAACCTTCCAACCGCTTTGGGATTTGTAATAATTTTAAATACTGCGGCAAGCCCTAAGTTTTCAACAGAGAGCTTTAAACGCTTTGTGATTTCAGCATCATCTTCATCCGCAGAAACAAAAGCGGCCATATCTTTAATTAATCCAAAGCCGCCTTCTGTATCTTCAGAAATACTTCCTTCAATAACATTAAACAAATTTACGTCTGGATCAAACATCACTTGCGATGCTACCTCAACCCCTGTAAGCATAGCAAGACCCTCTCTTACTTTAGGACTTTTAACTAGTTGTTTAGGTATGTTTACAAGAGTTTTTACTTTTCCTGCCCCCGCAATAAAAGTACCTAGTTGCAAGCCTACTCCTGCTATAGTTTCACTAGCCTGAATACTCCCTGTTTCCTCATTAATTACACCCTTGCTCCAATCCACCATACTAAAAGCAGGGGTGGTGCTTTTCATAGCTAAATTTGTTAGCTTATTTACAAGAACCTCGCGATCTTTTGGCTCCAGTTTACTCATATCTAAATCTGTGAGGTTGCTTAAAATACCGCTTGCCGCAAGATCAACAACACCTCTAGGAATGCTATAAGCCACTTTTTTAATATCGCGACCAAAAGCTTTTAAGCCCTCTCTGTTTTCTGCGCGCTCTTCAGGAGGCGTATATAAATCCCCGAAAAACTTTCCGCTATAAGTTCTACTTCCCACCTCTTCCTTTTCTGGCTTTACTTTTGAAAGCGCACGAGCCGCCCCACTAGCAATACCTTTGTATTCTCCAATCAGCGGCCCAACTTCAGGCTCAGCAGGAGCGTCCTCAACAGCTTTGCTTGCTATAGGTGCCTGAGAGTTTTCTTCTTCAAACGGGTTGCCTTCAAACTTCTCTAGCTTCACTGAAGTCTTCTCTTCTTCAAACGGATTTCCTTCAAAAGAAACTAGTTTCATAGAATTACCTTATTAAATTTATTCGGATCATTAGGGTCTTCTACAAACCAAGCTTTCTCTTTAGCAGACCATTTAGCCTCTAAAGGAAGGCCAATTGGTCTAAAGACTTTAGGACGTTTTTCAGGTGTATAAGGATTATTTGAACCGCGCAATACCGCGTTTCCAACAGCCGCTAGTCCTCTAGCTAATTGATTTTCTAAAGCAACTTTTTCTAAAGGTGAAGTATTAACATTATCTATTAATTTTAAAAGTGGCCCAGATTCTTTAAGATATGCGGCTCTTCCCACAGCTTCTGATTCAGAAATAGGAGGAATAAAGTTTTCTTGTACTGTGTAGTTATTATAATCTAGTGCAAAATCATTAAGAACTATGCGATCCTTCGTAGACATGTCAGGCTTAATAAGTCCTTCCTTAGTAGCTACGCTTAAAAAGTCTTCAAGTCCTTTTTCACCTACTGTTTGTATTACGTAGTTATTAGTCTTTAGTGCCATAGCCGCAAGACTGCTTAAATCTGCACTAGTTAAAGGCTTGTTTGCAGAACCTATTTTTTTATTAGTTATTACAGGAGGCCCAACAGTTTCTCCCTCTAGATTAACTTTTAAAGCTTGTGTTATAGCCAGAAGCTGTCCTGAATTATCTGTAGAAAAAGAAACATCATATGTAGTTTTAACGCCCTTTTCAATATCTTTTAACACTTTTTTGTAACTGCTAGATGTTACATCAATACCTAGAGACTCTATCCCCATTTTAATGTCGCCTGTAGCCGACACAACGTTTGATGCTGATTGTAATCTTGCGGTTGAAAGGTTATAAAGTTCTTTAGCAATCTTGATTTGAGATAAGTTATCCATTGCATCATTAAAGACATCCACAGACCGTGTGTTACCTGTTAATGTGTTTAACACAGCTTTGGTTAAACCTATATTCTGTCGGGTTGCAAGAGATGTTAATGTTCTAGCGCTTGCTTTTCCGGCGGCAAAATCAGTACTTCTAGACATAACCTCAGCGTTAAAGTCTGCTCTTTCTGTTGCTTTTGAAATTACTTTATCTTGCTCCATTAACCAAGTTTTCCAGTAGTCAGCATTATTGTCTGTATATTCTAAAGGTTTAGAAACTTTAAGTTTTTCAAATTCAAGATCGGCTTGATCTTCTAAATAGTATTGTGGTATAGACACATCTTTTTCTTGAGCGGCACCATAGTCCTTAACCTGTTGATCTACTGTTTTTGAGACGCTACTCATTAAAATTTTATTATCTTGTAAATTACTATTAGCTAAAAAGTCCTGTGTTTTTTGTGCAATTGCGGAGTTACCTGCATTAAATAATCCTTTAATACCTTCAGCAAGAAAAGGAGCAAAAAAAGCTGACCGCATGTCTTTATTTTTTTGACTTCTTGCATACTTACGGGCTTCTTTTTGACCTGCGTCTTTACGCGCTCTAACATTTGAAAGCAGTGACGTTCCAAAATCTCTAATAGCCATGTTCTTAAACTCCTGTTGGTGGAGCCATTAGGCTCTGCGGTTGTTCTTCTTGCGGCGCGGGTGCTTCCATTAAACTAGGCTGAGAAGGGGCGCTTTGCTCTACATCTATTTCTGGAAGAGTCTCTAAAGACTTTTGCATCTCAGCAGTTAGTACACCTTCAGGGATTCGTCCTTTTTTATTATCGTTAATAAGTTTTCGGATACGATTCTCATCTATAGTTGTGTTTAAAAACTCTTCTTCTTCATCTTCATCTTCAAGATCGCCAGTATATATAGTCATTTCTAAATCAAGACGTTCAGCTAGTGCCATAATCATATAAGCTGTAGGCTCAACTAGCATTAACATTAAATCAGGATTCCACGAACCTTTTTGAAACTCATTAAACAATACAATCTGAACAATGTTCATAATAGGAACACCATCAGCAACTGACCCCATAAGACCTACATAAGCTCTAGGCTCAATAAAAGACTCCCAAAGGTATTCAGAAGCCGCATGTACTGAAGTAAACTTCGGCGCTTTCTCATACGGCGCGGGGTTCTCAGGGTCGTTAGTTAGCGACTGTCCGGGAATTGGGCGGTTGGGGCTTGTTCTTGTTTTATTGTACTCTTCTTCTAATGTTGCCATAATTTTAAAACCTTTTAAGCTGTTTGACCATACTGAGCCATATAGTTACCGTATTGAAATGCAGTATAACCATAAGGAGAAGGGTTGTTAGTTACTTGTTGTTCAAAAGCACGAGCATTCATGATCTCTGGAGCGCCATACTGTTGCTGAGAACCTCCAAAGCTTTCAAAGCTAGGGACGTAAGCGGCGTTAGTAACGTAGTTTTGCGTGTATGTTGGCTTTTCTACAATTCCTGCTTCTTGCATAAGCCTAGTTTGAACACCGCTTTGGAATCTTTCTTCCATACCTTTTCCTGCATAGCCTAATGGATCATCGGCTATCTCTCCTACTTTGTTATATATAGCTTCAGGAATTTCACTAATTCCTGTTTGTAAGCGATCTAATAAACTTGGAGGTGGGGTTGGATTTACACCGCCTACTATAGTTCCTGCATCATCTATCATGCCCCTTGCAAAACTTTCTTGACCATAAGGATCTATAGCAACTTCCTTAGCTAGAGCCGCAGAGTCTGGAACAGAAGTTAGGTCTGTAGTCGCAGTCCAGTTGCTCTCTCCTCCGGTTATGCTACTGTCGTATGCAGAATTGTTTACAAACTCTTTTTGATCATATTCAAAAGATTCCCAATCAGAAGAGCTTTCAGCTACTGTACGATCCATAGATTTCTGACCGGCCTTAGTATTTAATTTTAATTCTGTTTCAGCAATCCTGTCTTTTTTAAAATTTTCAAATACACTTTCAGAACCTGTTAAGTTTTGAAATCTAGACTTGCTTCCAAAGCTTCTTCCAAATGCACTATCTCCGGGGCCGAAGAAATTAGCGGCGGCATCAAAGCTAGTGCCAAACATATTATTACTTGCAGTCTTTGCAAAGTTTCCAAGAGTGTCAGTAACGCCCTTAGTTATATTATTAAACACTGTGCCTACTTTACCTACAGTATTAGCAGTAAATTGCATTACTTTCCCTACAGTTTGAGCAACTGTTCCACCGGCCATTAAACCTGTAGCTGTTCCTAAAGTTCCGGCGGCTGTTGCGGCGGCAGAAGCGGCAGTACTTGCAGTAGCTCCGGCAACGGCGGCTTGAGCGGCTGTCTGACCTGCGGCGGTTGCGGCGGCAGAGGCAGTTGCACTTGCGGCGGTTCCGGCGGCTGTAGCACCCGCTTGAGCGGCTGTCTGGCCCGCTATGCCTGTCCACATCGACCCTAAAGCTTGTCCTACATACGGCATAATAAAGAACATAGCTACTTGGCCTAAGATACCAATCTTGTTCATAAACTTGCCAAACTTCTTGAAGGCGCTCTTAATGCCCTTGCCAATTTTTTTAAAAACTTTGCCGATACCTTTAAAAACTTTCTTAAAAAATCCCATGTCTGTTCCTCTTAATTTTTAGCTGTTTGTTGATTACCGTTTTGCCCACTGCCCGTGCCTTGACCACCACCCGCTCCAGCTACATAGCCGTAGTCACCGTATGTGCCGTCTACGCCTACATTTTTTAACATATCTAAAAGCGATTTTGTACTAGTAGAGTTTTTATCTCCACCTGCGGCACTTTCATTGCCAATAGCCGTAGCAATTAACTGGGCTTCGCGCTGTTCGTTATTTTCAAAAGCCTGACGAACATACGCGGCCTCATCACGCAACTGTTGCCACAGCTGAGTCTGATCCAAGGCAGAAATATTATATGCGTTCTGAACATTCTGTTGATTAGCAGAATTAGCGGCGGCAGTGTCTGCGGTGTTAGCTTGTCGCCTCCATGAAACATTAGACTGCTCTACTGCTTGTGCATTTGCGGCGTTCCACGTATCGCGCTGATTATCAATAGAAGCATTAAACTTACTTATATCTGCTTCAAGCTGTGCAGTTAAAGAATCAGCCTGTAGTTGATTACCTGCTTCAATAGCCGCTGTACGATTAGCTTCAGTGACGTTAAAAGACTCCATAGCATTTTGTGCGCTTGTATTAAACTGCATCATATTATTAGACTGACTAATCATAAACTGATCTATCTGGTTCTGAGAAGTAGCGCCAAATTGCAACGCGGCATTTTTAGCAGACTGATCAGACAACAAAGCTTGTTGTGCTATCTGCTGATCCATTACAATAGCTTGTTGCGCGTTGCTCAAGTTAGCCATATCTTTAGTCAAGAAGTTTTTAGCGTTCTCTACAGATACACGAGTCCTTGCATCAGCATTAGCTAGATCTGTTTGAGCTATTAGCGAAGCATTAGAAAGGGCTGTCTGCTGATCGGCGCTAAACTTTGTAGCCGTCATAGTCTGCATAAACTTACTGTTAGCTATTTCCATTTGTTGCTCGTTAGACATAGCACTCATATCAAAGTTAGCATTCATTTGAGCATTAAACATTCCTGCTGACTGCTCGTTGCTAAGATTTGCTAGGCCCATAGCCTGTGCAAGCTGTGCGTTAACCTGTCCTGCCGCCATCTTCTTTTCGTAGACTTGAAGCTGTTGAACATTTTCAGCAGACATAGAAGCCATATCAGCTTGACTCTGTGAGCTAAGGTTGGCTAGATTTATCTTCTCTTCCATAGAGAGGTTAGCCATATCAGCATTTTGTTTAAGCTGTTCGTTCTGCGACATAACCTGAACAAAAGTATTAAGCTCTTGGGTTCTGCCCCTGTTGGCTTCAGTAAAGTTAGCGGCATCTACATTTGAACGCTCTTGAAGATTCGCAAGCTCCATCTGTTGCTCGTTACCTAAGTTAGCCAAGTCCATTTGCTGAGCCATGGCCGCGTTAGTTTTGCGGAAGTCTACTAAGACATTTAAGTTTGCAAGGCGCGTCTGTTGTTCTGCGCTCATGTTTGCACGAGAAGTAGTGTTCTTTTCAGCTAGTTCAGATAGTTCTACTTTTAACTTAGAATCTAAATTAACTTCTTCCATGCGTGAGTTTAGTTCTGCTTGACGTACAGAACGAGCAACTTTCTGATTTAGTTCTTGCATAGAGAAAGCATTGTCTGCTGTAAAGTTTGCAGAGTCTGTAGCCGCCTTATCTTGTAACATAGCAAGTTCTATTTGCTGTTCGTTGGACATGTTAGCCATATCCATTTGTTGTGCAAAAGCGGCATCAGTTTTACGGAAGTCTACAAGGGTTTGAAGATTAGTTAAACGCTCTGTTTGCTCTGCGGTCATTGTATCTTTAGAGGCCGCATTCATTTCAGACACACGTTGCATTTCAACTTGTAGAGCAGGAGAAAGATTAGCTTTTTCCATGTCTTGAGAAAGCTCAGCTTGACGCATTACTTTATTTACTTGAGCATTATATGAAGCTAAACGCGATTGCTGATCAGCGGTCATGTTCTGCGACCCTGCGGCATTCATAGCTTGTAAGTTTGCTAAGTCTGCTTGTGCGCCAGTACTCAAATTAGCAATAGCAGTTTGCTGACGTTGAGAAGACTCTTGTTGTGCGCGTTGCTGAGCTAACTGAGCATTAGTTAAACTTGTTTCTTGTTGTTGTTGTGCAGTAGTCATTACTGCTTGTTGCTCAAAAGTGCCTTGCTGTACTTTAATCTGCTGTGCCATTGAAGCTGTTTGAGATGCGTGAGTCTGACGGTTAGCAAGATTCTGCATCCGTACTTGCATTGTGTTCTGAGCAGTCGAAAGATTAGCTTGTTGTTCGTTGCTGAGGTTTTGTTGCGCCCTAGCCTGTAGTGCTGTTGCATTGCTTTGTGCTATTGGCAATGCACTTTGGATAATAGCATTGAAGAGCGCATCACGACCTACAGTAGAAGTACTTAAACCTCTCTGAGCCATCTTAGCTTCCATAGCCGCTACAGCAGGTCTAGCCCACGCAGGAGTTTTACCCTCTTCCATTCCTGCTAACAAGCTTTCCATCTGTGTAGAAACTAATGCTTCAACAGGAAGAGCCGCTATAGCCGCAACAGTTTGAGGATCTGGGTTTTCATCTATTTGTATAAGATACTTTGCAGGGTCTTCAGCAATAGCCGCTGTAACTTCTGGCTTAACATCTGCAACAACTGCCATCATGTCTTCTGCGGCGGCTGTACGCGCTACGCCTGTTACTGCATCCATTGAAGCGGCGGCGGCTGTAGGGACACCACCAATCTGCGAGGCATCTCCTTTAGGCGCGTCACCTGTAATAGCTTGTCGGCCTTCTAAGTCTACAGAATCCGCAGTACCTAGCTCAGCGGCTTTTCTAGAAGCGGCTTCGCCTACTTGTGCAACACGCTCTGCGGCTTTTTTGTACGCAGGAGTAGCATCTATTTCTGTGTTGCCGCCCTGTGGCGTATAATCTGCGCCGTAAGTTTCTGCTCTAGCCGCTGTTTCTTCAGGGGTTTCTCCCATTCTAGGCGTATAGCCTTTCTGTGCGGCATCGCCTGATTGGACTTTACGCTGAACCATTGCTTCGCTGTAAGCTTTAAGCGCGTCTGTAGGATCAAGCCCACGCTTTTCAGCATCTAATCTAATTTCATCAACCTTAGATTGCGGTATTGTTACGCCGTCACTTATAGTTACTTGAGGCTCGTCTACTGTTGAAGTATCAAAACCGTAGTCTGAATCATCTCTAGCGGCTGTAGCATAATCTTTATACTCTGGTCTATCAGCGAATGTTCCTAGTGCGGCTTTTTCAGCGGCATCATCACGTTGAGTTTCTGGTGCTTGTGCAGTAACATCTACTTCACCTGCTTCTGCTTCACGAAGATCGCCCTCAAATTGAGCCGCTACTGTTTCGTCCATTTTGCCTTCAGTAGTAGTTGCGTCATAACGCTCTGCTTGTTGCCCTTCGCCTGTTAGCTCTGCTTGCTCTGCTGTGCCTTGTTCGGCTGTAAGCGTGTCTGCGGTTACTGTGCTTGATGTAGCGTCTGTTGCGTCTCCAAGCTTTTGAATGTCTTCATCGCCTGTTACGGTTCCTTCGGGTGCAATTGTTTTAGTAGTATCATACTCCATGTTGTTAGCGGCTTCAAGACCTTTAAGAAAATCCATGCCACTAAAAAAATCAGGAAACGGCGCTTCGCTACCTTGCTTGTTGTTTACGCCCCATGCTCTAAGTTCTTTTCTTTGTGAATCAGTTAAATCAGGATACTGATCTACAAGTTTATCGGCCCATTGCTCAGACTCTGGAACTGCTTTAAATATTGACTCAGCTTCCATTTGACGGACA
>Ga0114994_10001518_pt1 | contig 16724 bp, 14 predicted proteins | sample ArcticOcean_MG_C_9_FD_87043 | JGI IMG/M metagenome (GOLD analysis project Ga0114994, IMG submission 87043) | Marine microbial communities from western Arctic Ocean - ArcticOcean_MG_CB2_152 | ecosystem: Environmental > Aquatic > Marine > Oceanic | place: Arctic Ocean: Canada Basin | collected...
CCCGGAGACGTCGCCGCGGACGCAGGCGCGCCGCGAGAAGGCGCGCCTCGCCGAGGACCGGCGCGAGGCCGTGTGGGTCGCGGCCGAGGCCCTGAAGGCGAATGAGGTGCGGCGGAGAGACCGTGAGGAGAACGCCGAGCGGTACGCGGCCGAAGCGGCCGCCCAAGCATTGGCCGAGGCCGAGGCGACCATCGGGGAGACCGACGTCCTGCGCATCCGGAAGATTTATGAAGAGTGCTGCGACGAGCACGGGCTCTCGATCCCCAACCTCTTGACCGCCCTCGCGAAGCTCACGGGCACGAAGCCGCCTTATGACGCGGGCGTCGCGCTCGCGGGCGCCCCCGGGTCCATCGTCGCGTCGGCCGACGCGCTCGTCCTGCTGCTCGCGGCGCGGGACCCGGCCGCGTACACGCCGCCGCCCCAGACCGACGCCGCCGCGATCTTCCAGCGCGTGCTGGAGCAGCGCCAGGCGCGGCAGCAGGCGTCGCCCGCGCGGTCCGCCTCGCGGAGCGACTCGCGGAGCGACACGCGGAGCGACTCCCAGTCGGTCTCGGACGTGGCCCTGGACGCGGCGGACTCGCCGCGCCCGAGCCAGGCCTCGCCGCGCGCCTCGGACGCGGGGTCGGACTTCTGGGGGTGAGTTACTACTAGCTAGCTTCCTTACTGGCTAGGCGTTGCATCTTGAGCACCAATGCGTCGTCGAGCCGGTCCTCCTCGCTATCGTCGTCCGAACTGGAGGACCCGTCGTCGAAGCCGAAGAACGCGCGCGAGGTAATCGTCGTCTCGCGCGCTATGTCCGCCGCGTCGCGACCTAATGCGTCAGCTAAAGCGCGGCAGACCGCGGGGAGGACCGCGGGCTCGTTCTTGCCCCCGCGTAAGCCTATTTTCTTCTGTAAAGCGTTCGGCAGGTACTGCTTGTCGGGCAGCATGAACGGCGCGTCCGTCTCGATCATGAGCCGCCCCCCCAGCTCGTGTTTGAGGGCGGTGATTGCCTCGAGCGTCGCCCCCGACCGCTTCTTGATCCCGAGGAAGCCGGTGAAGCCCACGCGGCAGCCGTACGCCACTAATAAAGAGAGCTCCGCCGTCGCGCCCGTGAAGCAGTGGACGCAGATTTTTTCCGGCGGCAGATGAGCTTCCTTCAGGATCGCAATCGCGTCCGCGTAGGCGCCGAGCGGGGCGTCCTCCTTCTCGCGCACGTGGACGAACAGGGAGCGGTCCAGTTGTTTCGCCAGAGCGCACTGTTTCCGAAACGCTTCGAGTTGCACGTCTCGCGGCGAAAACATCCGGTCGTAGTCCAGACCGCATTCTCCCAATGCCACGCAGAGGGGGTGCGAGGCTAAAGTTTCCAAGCGCCCTAACGTCTCTTCATTAAACGTCGAGGCGTCGTGCGGGTGCACGCCGGCCGTGAAGCCGACCTGGAGCGCCTCGCCCTCCACGGCCCAGCGCTCGCAGCACGCCCGCCCTTGGTCCGAGCCCTCAATATCACAACCCGTCAGCACAACGCCCGCCACGCCCGCCAGGGACGCCCGGCGCAACTGGCGCGCGACGTCGTCGTAGGAGCCCCTACTCTGCAGGTTCGCGCCCGCGTCGATCAAGGACGCACCTATGCCAAACTCCCGCAGGGCCGCCGCCTCGGCCGCGGGGTCGCGCCGCTTCTTCAGCGCTTGCGGCGGCGGCGGCTTCTTGGGCTTCGCCGCCTTCTGGGCTTGCTTCGCCCGGCGCCTTTTCTCGATCTCGTCGGGCGACGGCTTCGCCGCGAGGGCGGACATGGGGCGCCGCGCGGCGCGCAGCCAGCCCCGGCTCTGGCGGGTCTGCAGGAGCAGCGCGAGCGTCGTGAAGCGGTGCGCCAGCCTGCTCGCACGCTGCAGCACGATGGGCACTGCTTTTGTGGGTTCAGCGGTGGGCTGTGTAGCCTGTCGCACGCAGCGGTCTCCACAGCTTAAGCGATGGATCTTTTGGACATGTGTCAGCAGCTGAGCAGTACACGGCAGCACTTATGCCGTCCTCGCACGCCGCAAAAATAATTTAGGTTGTGCACGGGTTTTATGGCACGGGTTTTGCTTGCGCTGTTCCCCTGACAAAACCCAGAGACCCGTCGCCTTACGACCACCGCCTCCATTGACGCCTTCGACACGCCCGTGCAGAGAAAACTCTCAGCCTATCAAACTCTTGCAGTGGCGATTCAGCAAACCGCGCAAACAAACGCGATAATTGCAGCGTTGCGCATCCAGCAGCGCTCCATTCCTAAATTAGATCAGCCAGACCACGGCTCGCGCTTCGCTCTCGCGTTGGAGCAGCACACAGTCAGACACCCCTGACTGAACACCACGACGCGCGCGGCGCTACTCTTGGCAGCACTCGCGCGACGCAGCCTATCCCTGGCACCTTGCGGAAGCATGGGCGTCCCAATTTTAGAATCGGCCAGCATCCAGGGCGGCGACTCGGAGACGGTGGACGAGAAGGCCATGGCCTTTGCGGGCGAATGCCTGAGGAAGGTCCAGAAGGGCGGCGCCGCTGCTGTAAGTGAGTACGCGCAGCGGTTCGGGGAACTAAAAGAAGGCGAGTCCGCCGTCGTGCAGAAAAAGGAGTTGAAGGCGGCCTACGACTCGCTAGATAGGGAAGACCGGGAGTGTTTGGATCGCGTGGCGGCTAGGGTCAAGAAGTTCGCCACGTGCCAAAGAGACTCCATCCGGGATATGGAGACGGACATTCCCGGGGGGCGGGCGGGGCACACCGTGACGCCCGTCGACGTGGCCGGGTGCTACGCGCCTGGAGGGAGGTACCCTCTACCTTCCAGTGTCATCATGACGGCCGCGACGGCGCGCGCCGCCGGCGTCAAGACAGTCGTGGTGGCCTCGCCCAAGCCCCTGGCGGTGACTTTGGCCGCTGCTTACGTGAGCGGCGCGGACGTCATGCTCAAGATCGGCGGCGCGCACGCCATCGCTGCCTTAGCCACGGGCGCCTACGCGGAAGAAGGTGCCATTCGGGCGGACGTCATCTGCGGCCCGGGCAACGCCTGGGTCACGGCGGCCAAGGCCTGCTGCGCCACGCACGCTCGCGTCGGTATCGACATGCTCGCGGGGCCGTCGGAGGTCTTGGTGGTCTGCGACGAGACGGCGGACCCGGAAGTGGTCGCGAGCGACATGCTGGCCCAGGCCGAGCACGACGTCGTCGCGCGGCCCATTTTGGTCGTTTTCTCCAAGTTCGGCAAAGCCACCGCTCTGAAGCACATCCATCTTATTAATGAGGCGTTGGATCGCCAGCTGGAAGTCTTACCCACGAAGGCGGTGGCGGCGCCGGCCGTGGCGCGCGGCTTCGCGGTGGCCTGTGAGGACGTGGAGGAAGCCATCAGGGTGTCTGATGCCGTCGCGCCAGAACACTTAGAGGTCATTTGTAGAGATGAACAGACCGTGGCCAAGCGCATGAACCACTATGGCGGGTTGTTTATCGGCAAGAGCGCCGCGGAGGTGCTGGGCGACTACGGTATCGGCCCGAACCACACGCTCCCCACGTCGGGCACGGCGCGCTACACGGGCGGTTTGAGCGTGAACGACTTCCTGCGCATCCGGACGTGGATGCGCGTCGACGACCGGGCGGGGGCCCAGGGCGCGGTGGAGGACGCCGTGCGCCTCGCGCGCATCGAGGGCCTCGAGGGTCATGCGCGCGCGGCGGAGCACCGCCTTGAAGACCGGGCCTCGAAGAAGGCCAAGAAGTAGGTTCTGGATTCCCCCTTTAATATATCACATACTTAGTCGAAGACCTTGCCGGAGTTCATGATGCCGCTCGGGTCGAGCGCCTTTTTCAAAGCGCGCATGGTCTGAATGGCTGATTCACCCTTCTCCCGGAGGAGGTAGGCCTTCTTCCCGCTCCCAACGCCGTGCTCGCCCGTGCACGTGCCGCCGGCCGCGAGCGTCCTTTCAATAAGGTTCGCGTTCACTTTATTTAGTCTCTGGAGGTAGTCGGCGTCGTCGTCGTCATTATAAACCAGGATGCAGTGGAAGTTCCCGTCGCCCGCGTGGCCGAAGCACGGCCCCACCACCCCCTGCGCCTCGACGTCCGCGGCCGTCGCCTTCACTAATTCAGCCAGTCTCGAAATGGGCACGCACGCGTCCGTGACGATGGCCTTGCCGTTCGTCTTCAAAGCGCACGACGCGTAGTAGAGCTCGTGGCGCGCCTTCCAGAGCTGGGTGCGTTCCGCCTCGTCCTGGCTCCGTTGGATGTCCCTACCGCCGTACTCTTCACACAATTCGAGCGCCAACTCCGTGTGCGCGGCGACGGCTTCTGAAGACGGTCCGTTGAACTCCAGAAACAAGCTCGGGCAGCTCTCCTGCGATTGTTTGCTGTAGGCGTTGAAGGCGTCGATGGCTGTGGCATCCAGCAGTTCGCAGCGCGCCACGCTCACGCCGTGGAGTAATAAAGCCTGCACCGCGTCCGCCGCCGCTTCCAGCGAGTCGAAGCGCGCCGTCGCCGCCTCGACGCACACGGGCACGGGGTGCAGGCGTAAGGCGACCTCCGTGATGACCCCGAGCGTGCCTTCGCTCCCCAGGAAGAGCTTCGTCAGGTCGTAGCCGGCCGAGGACTTCCGCGCGCGCGAGCCCGTTTCAAGCAACGTGCCGTCCGCCAGCACGACGCTTAGACCCAGCACGTTGTCCCGCATCGTGCCGTAGCGCACGGAGGTCGTCCCGCTCGCCCCGCAGGCCGCCATGCCCCCCAGGGTCGCGTCCGCGCCCGGGTCCACGGGGAAGTGTAAACCAGTGTGCCGCAAGGCGTCGTTGACCGCGGACCGCGTCATGCCCGCCTGGACCCTACAATCCAAGTCCTCGGGGTGCTCCGACACCATCTGGTCGAGCCTTGAGACGTCGATGCACACGCCGCCGTTTGGGGCCTGGATGTGGCCTTCCAAGGACGTGCCCGCGCCGTACGCTATGACACTTATGCGCCGCTCGTGGCACAGCCGGAGGATGGCTCGTACTTCTTCAGTGCTCTCGGGGAACGCCACGACTTCCGGCGCGACGGCTTCGTGGTGGCTCTCGTCGTCCCCGTGCAACGTGCACACGTCTGGTTTCGTGCTCGTGGTTGTGAGTGTCTCAAGGGCGGCCAGGAAGGCGTCGTCGACCTGCGTGGTTCACCGCTTCGACGGCGTCGTCGTCGTCAGCCGAAGTTGGGTGAAGGACGCGGCGCGCGACCGTCTTCTGCGCGGCCGCCGTCGACGTGCGGCGCAGCCGCGGCGCGGTACGCAGGAGGCGCCACGCGGCGCGCATCTCTCAGCGCGATAAATGCGCACGTATACAACAGCGGGCAGTCGGAGGGCTCTGCAGCCTCTCGGGGCTAATTGCTGGATCGCGTACAACGCTCCACAGACTGCGTGGGGTCCTCCTGTAGAACACACGTAACGACGACGCTCGGCGCGCACTGATGCGGCCGGCACGCACGTGCACTGAGCGCTAACAAAACTCGGCACGATACCCGCACGTGATGCCGCGGGCCCCGCCCTCCCATGGGAGTCCTAGCACCGTACAAAAATCACATGCGCGGGGCTCAGAGAAGCAGAGGTTGCCGGCTGCGGTCGCGCCGTCGACGAGTTTACGTCACTTACCCGCCCCACGCAGCGCCCGCACGCGCGCCTCGAGCGCTCGGTGCCGCCCGAGCCGCTCCACGACGGCCCGCTCGGCGCGCAGGATGTCGGGCCCGAGCTTGGCCTGGTCCCGCTTCCGCTTCAGGTTGATCTGCTCGGCCTCCCGCTCCTTCCCCTGCGCGAGCGCCGTCACCTGCTGATTCAGCCGGCCCAGATCGTGCACGTGGCGCCGCCACACGTGCTCGGAGAAGGACTCGGCCAGCTCCAGGTTCACGACCCGATTGGCCTGGTGCTCGAGCTGTGCGCGCACGTTCCGCCGCGCCTTGGACCAGGCGTCGGGGTCCCGGTCCGTGGGCGGCGCGCACGAGTAGCGCTCGATTTCTAACGGCTGCAAGTCCTCGTCCCGCTCGCACCGCGCGAACTCGGCCGCCATCGCCCTGGAGTCGCGCGGCGGCCGGAGCGCGGGCAGGCGCGGCGGCGCGCCCGGGTGGTCCCGCAGCTCCCGTTCGACGAGCTGGGCCGCGGCCCGCTCCGCGGCCCCTTCTACCTTCTCCTGGTAGCCCATGGCGTCGCAGAGGAGGGCGCCGCTACGCAGCGACGCACTTTCGACGTCGTCCTCCGGCTCGTAGGCCGCGGGCCGCGTGGCGAGCTCCGTGGTCTGCCGCTTGGCAAGGGCAGTGCTCATGGTGTCTGCCGTTTGCTTGGCGGCTGGCTGCGTGCTCTTTGCGGCGCGTCGATCGACAGGCTTGGCGAAACCCGTACGGGAAAACCCGTGTCGAGCGCATTTTAGACAGCTTTGACCCCCATCGCAACCTTGTGTCCCGTACAGCAATTGCTGAACGTCGCAAAGCAGCACGTCGTCAGCAGCAACCACTTCCGCGCCACGCCGAATTGCCGCGAGACGCCGCAGCGAACGCCACAGCGGAGCATCGCCGCCAGCGTCGCCGCGCTCGCACCGCTGCCACGCGCCGCGTACTGACGCGCGCCGCGCCTAACGCGCACCCCGACCATGGCCGATTTCGCCGAGGCGGGCCAGCCTATCAACGATGATGAGGACATGGCCGACGCGCCCCCGGAGAACGGCGTCGACATCCTGGAGGAGGCCGAGCCGGACGAGGAGGAGAAGAAGCCCACGAAGCCCAACGCCGTGCGCGTGACCACTAGATATATGACGAAGTACGAGAAGGCGCGCGTGCTGGGCACGCGCGCGCTCCAGATCTCGATGAACGCGCCCGTTTTGGTGGACGTGGCCGGCGAGACGGACCCGCTCAAGATCGCGAACAAGGAGCTGCGCGACCGCAAGATCCCCCTGGTCGTGCGGCGGTACCTGCCCGACGGGTCCTACGAGGACTGGCCCATCCGGGACCTCATCATCGACTAGCGGGGCTAAGTTTGTTCCGTTGGCGTTGTAGCTGAACGACGTAGGGGGTTTATCTCACGCCCCGATAGCGTACCTGAAACGTGAACGTCAGGTGGTTAGTTCGGGTTTTTCAGCACGCTGCACATTCCATGCGGTGACCTGCGCTGCGTGGAGAAATTACCTTAGCCGTGCTTAGGAGTTCACATTTTAAGATAAGCGAGCGCGCGAGAAGAAACCGCATCGAGTTAGAGCCTCCAGTAAGAGTCTACGGCACAAAAGTTGTGACAAAACGCCGTCGACGCGCAGCGGGAACTAGCGGCGCAGGGGTCACCGCATAGCTGTGATACGACGCGCCGCGCTCCAAGCCGAGCATGGCCGCCCAAGTCGACAAGAAAGACGACGAGACGAGCGAGATCGTGCTGCGGGCCGCGTGCGCGGAGGCCGGCCTCGCGCGCTTGCTGCTGCAGCTGCGCATGCGCTGCCACCCGAGCAGCACAAACCTCATCGCGTACGCCGAGAGCTACCTGAGGGCGCCGACGCGCACGGACGTGCTCTGGCGGCTGCGCGAGGTGCGGGAGACGCCGCTCGACGATAAGGGCGGCGACGCGGCAGCCGCGCCGTTCTGCGAGCTGGAGGCGCTGGCCGCGGCCCCGCGGCGCCTCGTCCTGATCGGCGAGCGGAACCCCATGCGCGCCAAGGGCCGGGTCGCGCGGACGCGGCGGCGGCGCGCGTCCGAGCTCGCCGGCACCAGTCATACGGGCGCGGCGGCCTTCCTGGCGGGCCTCGGCTACGCTGTTCGACATCCGCCCCGCGCGTTGCGCGGGCGGCGCTACGTGCACCCGGGCGGCGCGCGCATCACGCTTCTCAAAGTGGACGGCGCGCCGGGCTACCTCGTGGAGTTCGCGGCATCCGGCGACGACGAGGCGTCTTTACTGGAACTGCGGGGGAGCCTGCCCGTGGTTGTAATAGATTAAGAACAACATGTATTAGTACAGCTCGGCCCCGAACTCCGCGAAGACTTGGGCCACGTCCTCGCCCGGCCACATCTGATCCAGCACGGCGGCCGCGCGCCGGGCCTCGTCGCCGTCCCCCGCGGCCAGGTTGCGCTGCACGCACCGCTCCACGAAGAGCGTGTACGCGGGCCGCGCGCCGCTCAGCGCGTGCAGCCGCTGGCAGAGGGAGATCTGGACCGGGTGCGGCGCGGCCAGGCACGCGTCGAGAATTCTATCAGTCGGCGCGATGCCGTCGTTCGCCATGTGCATGAGGACGTCCTCCACGGTCGCGGACGGCGCCTCCCTCAAAACGAGGTCGCGGAGCACGATGCTAAACACCTCGGCCGTCGGCTGCGGCCAGCCCGCGTCCCGGGCCCGCATGCGGCTCAGCACCAGCGCCGCGTCCCGCCGCCGGTCGGCCGCGAAGAGCGTTTCCAACAACGCGCCCGCGCCGAGGTGCGTGAGGCGCGCCTCTTGTACGGCGGCGTCGGCCACCTCCATCGCCAAGTCTGCGCTCCGCGCGTCCCGGCCGCGGTGCGTCCGCGCACATTTGCGGCACGCCCGCAGACACGCCGTGACGCGGTCCTCGCCGCGGCGCTTCGACGTCGGTTGGGCCAGCAAGCCCTCCACCAGTATCCGCAGGGACGTCGGATCCGCGAACCGCAACAGCTCCCGCGAAGCGGAGCACGCCACGGCCGCCTCGGCGTCGCCCAGCGCGAGTAACAGGCGCGCACGCGCCCTGGCCAACTGTTTCGTCGCGACCTGGTCGCCGGCCCGTTTCGCGAGCTCCTCGCCCCGGCCTTGCCCTTCGTCGTCGCCCCGCTCCAGCGCGTCCGCCGCGGCCTCGCACCGCTGAACTAGCGCCGAGGCCGCCGCGTCCGCGTGGACGCGGTCCAGCAGCGCGGCCCGCCCGTCGCCGACGAAGGAAGCGAGCCGCGCCGTCGCGGCCGCGTCCGGCGCCCCGGGCGAGGCGCCGCGCGCCAGCGCCGCGCCGACGGCGCGGCCGTCGCAGGGCCGCGCGCGCGCCGCCTCGCCCCGCGCCACCGCGGTCCGCCAGCGCAGCAGCGCCCGCGCGCAGCCGCGCCAGTTGGTGTCGAGCGCGTGCTGGCGCGCGGCGGCCACGAAGGCCGAGCGGGCGCCCATGGTGTCAAGCGATGCGCTGTGCAGGCTCTGTACGCAGGCTGGGAACGCAGCGATGCAGCTTTCGATGGGTGTGCTGCAGGGGATCACTGCGCGTCGAACGCGGTATTTCTAAGGTGCCCAGCTATAGCCCTGGTGTGATGTCTAGCTTTAGCCAAAAGTCTAGCTAATAGCACGAAACCCGCGCACAAAACCCGCGTAAAAGGCTACTGCTTCAAGAGCTGCTTCAAGGAGCTGTACTTAGCACATCTTGGCCCACTCGAACATATAAAAGACGCGGCCCGCGCCCGCCGCCGATGAACCGGCGAAGCGCGGTGTCTCCCCCCCCCCGGGCCCCGCCCACTATTCCTAGCACCGTGACAAAAAGAACAGATTGGTAGCTTAGCCCCCGCCCCCGGCCGCCGCGCAGATCGCCTTCGGCGCGGGGTCCTCGTCGAACGCGTCGTCGGCGTAGTCGTCGGCGTAGGCGTCGACGTCCGCGTCGTCCTCGGCCGGCGCCGCCGGCGGACCGGGAAGCACAGGCGCCTCGAGGCCGACGCCGCGCGCGCGGCATTTCAACAAGCGGTGCAGGCCGCGCTTCAGACACGCCAGCGACACCGTCGAGGCGCCCCCGAAAACGTCCAACGCGAACGGGCCCTTGAAGGGGTCCAGCGCTTCGTCGGCCGTGCCGAACGCTGCCGCTACTTCCGCCAGCGGCACCTCGGTGCGCGTGCACACGCACCGGACGGCCCGCCGCACTTGCCGCGCGTCGCGTCGCCGCGTCCGCACGTCGGCCTCGACCTCCAGGGCGTCCAGGGCCGCCTCGTCTATAGAGTCGAGGGGCGCGCCCCGGCTCGCCAGCCAACCGCACAATGCGTCGCTCACATTGGGGCCGTCGAGCCGGTCCACGTGTAGGTGCGAGCCGAAGCGACCCCCCGCCTGGACAACAACACAATCTTGGGGGGGCTCGCCCGGTGCGGGCCCCGTCGCGTGCACACGGCCCTCGTGCAGCTCCACCCGCGCTCCACGAGCATGCGTGGGCTCGACCAGCTGCACGCGGAGGCTCCGGAGCTCCAACCCACACACCGCCAGCGCCCGGGCTCGCAGCAGGAGGCGCCTTCTAAAATATTCGGCGCGCGCCACCGAGCGCCAATTTGAGGAAGGCCGTTGGATCGTGCACAGGACGTCGCCGTCCTCCAACGCGCGGTAGCCCGGCCAGAGCGTCAGGCGCGTCTCGTGGGCACCGCTCGTGCTTGCGATGCCGAGCCGCGCGAGGGCCTTGGCGCGCCTCGCCCTGGCCTCGTGCGTCTCGCGCGGCGGTGCCCTAGACTCGGGAGCCGGGGGCGCCTGTTCCACTTTCCACGCGCGGGCCACCTGCCGCGCCGTCCTGCCGCCGAAGAAGTCGGCCTCGAGGGAGCGCAGGGCCGCGTGCTTGGCTTGGAGGTGTGCCTTTTCCTGGGGCGCGAGGAGCATGGTCGCTGCGGGGCAGCCCTTGTGGAGCGTCGATCTACGGCCGTCCGGCACTCCTCCGTCTGGCACAAGTGCGAACCACCAGCCTGGGGAGCGTTGCCTTAGCGTGTCTATCTTCTTGAGCAGCTGAGCGCTCCAGGAGCGCCGGTGCTCATCTCTGGTAGTACAAGCTGTAGCACGGCGCTGCACAGCGTCGCAGCGCCGCAGCGCCAGCTTATGCGAGGCTCTGTGGCTAGCCCACGGCTCCACACACCCCTCCAGACGAATATCGCGGCCTCGAGATGGCTCGGTCGGTGCGTAAATCCAATTCAAACAAAACGGGTTTCTCAGCTCAGCACTAGTTGCAAAACGCGCCAGACAAGGTCTCTCGGGGGCCAACAAAGAGCGCCAAGTTTAAAAACCGCTCTCTGCTCAGCAGCCGCTCACGCCGCCAGCCCGCCGTCGCCGCACGCCGTACCTGGCGCCACAGCTCAGGCCCAGCCGCCCGCATGCCGCTCGTCTAAAAATGGCCTCCATGTGCGTGCGCGCGCCGGCGCCCCTGGGCGCCGCCCAGGTCACGGGCTACAAGGACTGCCTGGCGGACGGCGGCGCGGTGGCCATCGAGTTCCAGTCCCCGGGCGACCTCGAGGCCTCGAAGATGGCGCTGCTCCTGGGCGGCTTCGCGCTGACCAGTCAGACGCCGTCGTCGCTCGTCGCGATGAAGCTGGCGCCGAAGAAGGTCGCGGCGCGGCGGCGGCGCAAGGCGCCGCCGCCCGTCGTCCTGGACGGCGACGACGACGACCTCGTCGACGAGGACGCGTTATTGGCCGCCGACGGCCTGGAGCCGCCTAAGGTGGACGAGGACGCGGCCAAGTGCGCGCCGCGCAAGCCCTGCGAGAACTGCAGCTGCGGCGCGAAGGAGCGGCTCGAGGCCGAGGGCGACGGCGTGCGGCCGCCCATGCCGCAGGACACGTCGGGCTGCGGCAACTGCGGCAAGGGCGACGCCTTCCGCTGCGCGGGGTGCCCCTCGCTCGGCAAGCCGGCCTTCAAGGCCGACGCGGGCACGAAGCTCGTGCTGGACCTCACGGACGACCTCGGGGACGAGTTCTGACCGTGCCACCACCATTGTAATAGTCTCTTTAGTCGTACGTGGGGCTTCTTACGCACGTTTCGTCAACGGGACACAACAATACATGAGGGGTTTCGACTCCGTAGATGGGAATTGATCGTTCACCTACGTCGCCGGTGGATCGCGTCCGCTTTACGTGTAGATGCGCTGCGTGGACGTGACGCGTGCCCGACACACCGGGCAACGGGATACCATTCCTGAGCAAGGTCCACAGACGCACATGTGTCCACACGGCAGAAACGCGTGGTCGCGCCGCGCCCGCAGGCAGACGCAGCAGTCTGAGGGCGGCGCCTCGTCGTCGTCCGTGTCGGAGTTGAGCGGCGCGGTGGCCTGTGCGGTGGGCGTGGGCGCAGCGACCGGCGCGGGCGCGGCGGCCTCGCCGTCGGAGCCGGCCGGCGCGGCAGGCGCAGTCGCGGCGACCGGCGGACTCGGCGCGGGCGCTGGGTCCGGCGGCGGCGGCGGCGGATTACGCCGAATGAACCCGGTGATGCGGCGTTGCCGCGTCTCACCCGGCACGACGTCGCGCCGCACGCCGAGTGAGCGGCCGGCGAAAGTTAAGGTCCTTCGTGCGACGGCTGTCCTGGCTCGCGTCAAATCCGCACCTCTGTCCGCACCTCTGTCCAGGTCCACCAGGCTAGCGCACCGATGTATGTAAGCGGGCCAGCGCCCCAGCGACGCTAGGCACGACTCATATGGAGCTATGTGCGTACGTACGGTCTTTCATGCTCCTCGACGGCCGTCACGCCGCAGAGATCCATCACGATGAGTATAAAGAAAACCCGCATATAAAACCCGCACCCGTCGTATAGGCTGCCAGACAATTCTGTGCCAAGCTCGCCGCATCCGTGGATTCAAAAACGGCAATAAATAACGCATCAGTGATAATTATTCGCTGGCCACTGCCGCTTTTTCTTGAGAAGGAGTTTTAGATGACAAGCGTGCTGTGCACTCAAGGCGCTCTCAGTGCTGATTGAGTCTGACAAGCGCGTTGTGCTGATGTTCACCGCAGTATGATGGAGGCCCGCGAGGCGTTGCTGCGGCAGGCGGCGGAGGCCGCGATCGAGCACCTCGCCGGGCTCGCTGACCGGGCGGTGGCACCAAACCCAGCGGCGCTGGCGGCGCTGGCGGCGCTGCCGTCCGCGGTGCCCGAGCACGGCCGCGACGGCGCCGAGGTGCTCCGGGAAATGGCCGAGGTGGGAGGGCCGGCGATGCACGGCTCCGGCGGCGGGCGCTACTTCGGATTTGTGACCGGTGGCTCGCTCCCGGTCGCTGCCGCGGCCGACTGGCTGACCACGGCGTGGGACCAGAACGCCTGGTCCGCGGCCACCAGCCCCGGTGCCGCAAGTCTCGAACGCAAGGCGGTGGCCGGCTTGCTCGCGACGCTCGGGCTGCCCGGCGAGGGCGCGCTGTGCAGCGGAGCCACCGGTGCGAACATCATCGCGCTGACCGCGGCCCGGGACGCCGTGCTGGCTGCCGCCGGCTGGGACGTCGAGGCCAAGGGGTTGGTCGGCGCGCCGCCGATCGCGGTCTACGTCGGCGCCGAGGCCCACGGTTCGATTTTCAAGGCGCTCGGGGTCGTGGGACTCGGCCGCAGCGGCCGCGGTAAGCACGTGACCACGCTCGCCACCGACCCCGCGGGCGCGGTCCGGCCCGGGGCGTTCGCCGGGCTCCCGCCGCCGGGCCGGCCCGGCGATCGTCGTGCTGCAGGCCGGCCACGTCAACACCGGGGCCTTTGACGACTTCGCGGCCGCGGTGGCCTGGGCGCGCGCGGGCGGGGACGGGGTCTGGGTCCACGTCGACGGCGCCTTCGGGCTGTGGGCCGCCGCGTCCGGGGACCCGGCGCGGCGGGCGCTGGCGCGCGGGGTCGACGGGGCCGACTCGTGGGCCACGGACCTGCACAAGATGCTCGACGTGCCGTATGAGAGCGCGCTCGTCGCCGTCCGCGACGGCCGGGCGCTGCACGGCTCGATGGCCTCCGCCGCGCCGTACCTGCCGGGCGCCGGGGCCGACGACGCGCGGCCGCTGCTGCCGGAGCTGCAAAACTCGCGGCGGGCCCGCGGGGTCGCCGCCTGGGCGGCGCTCCAGCAGCTCGGGGCCGACGGCGTCGCGGGACTGGTCGACGACTGCTGCGCCCACGCCGCGCGGCTGGCGTCGCTTCTGCAGCGAGGCGGCGGGGCGCTCGTCCACCCGGTCGTGTTCAACCAGGCGCTGGTCCGGTTCGGTGACGACGAGGTGACCTCGGCCGTGGCGGCCGCGGCGCAGCGCGACGGCCGTTGCTGGGTCGCGGCGACGCGTTACCATGGCCGGATTGTGATCCGGCTCAGCGTGTCGTGCTGGGCCACCACCGACGGCGACGTGGACGTGGCCGCCCGGGCGATCCTCGAGTGCAAGGACGCCTACCTTCGAAGGAACACTATCTTCTCCCCCGAATTGATCCTCGATGCCGCGAGCTGTTCATGGAGCACGTGAACGCGGGCCGCGCAAACGAGACCTGATGGTTGTGTTGAACCCGTTTGTGGTAGAGGGCCCTGTCTACGACTTCATAAGAGAAAATTACTAATACGCCGTGTCACCGGAGCGCCTTGGCCGCCTGGTATGCGTAGAACGCGCCCGCGGCCAAAGGGAAAAAGGCGAAGGCCTGCTGCAGGACCCCCGCCGAGGCGGGGAGCTCGCCGCTGCGGGCCGCGAAGCTCGCGAAAAACGCGCCGCTCAGCGCGACGTTGAACAGTAACGCCGGCAACGTGACGGCCAGGGGCTTCTGGACGGGCGGCCCCGCTGCCGTCCGCGCGGCGACGGCGGCCGCGAGGGCGGCGTCGTCACCATCAGCAACGAAGCTTAGAGCGACCCCGTTCAGGCAGTACCGATCGCCCGTGGGCCGCGGCCCGTCGTCGAAGACGTGGCCCAGGTGGCCCTCGCACGCCGCGCAGCGCACCTCGGTCCGCGGCAGGAGGAGCTTGAAGTCCGCGCGTAACTCCACGCTCGCGCCGTCGACCGGCCTAAAGAACGAGGGCCAGCCGCTCCCGGAGTCGAACTTGGTGGACGTCGTGAAGAGGGGCTCCCTGCACCCCTTGCAGAGGAACGTGCCGGGCTCCTCCACGTCGTCGAGCGGCGAGGAGTTGGGGGGCTCCGTGCCCTCCTCCCGCAGCACGCGGTAGGCGTCGTCCGCCAAGAGCTCGCGCCACTCCGCGTCGGACCGCCGCGTGTCGGCCGCGCGCAGGCGTAGGCGTGGCGCGCGGCTCGCAGGCTGGACCCAGCCGGAGCACTCGAGCACACAGAGGCTGAGCAGGACGCAGCGCTGCATCACGGTGAGCTCGGGGCTTCTCCTTGCCAGCGGTCTCGCGTGCGATTGATGCGATGCTGGCGGGACGTCGCGTAACTGCGTCGAGCGACTCTCTGGGCAGGCTGGGCTGCTGAAGCTCGTTTTTTCAACGTACGTGCGGGTATTATGCACGGGTTTCGCCGCGCGCTCCGATATTGCCAGCGCAGAGACTTATGCCGCTCGTGCGCCTCTTCGCGCCCAAGTTGCTGACGAAGGCCATCCCGCTGCCGCGCCTGCAGCACAAGCTCTGCGAGATCTGGGGCGTCAAACCGACGACCACCAAGCTCCTCCTCACGCGCGTCGACGACTGGACCTCGGACCACGACGAGGACGTCTACGTGTCCGTGCGCGCCAAGGCCACGCCGGAACGAACAAGGGAAGTGGTGCTAGACTCCTGCAAGCAGGTCCAAGAAGCATTCCGCGCGGAAGGGTTGATCGCGAACGTGCGATTGGAAACGTACGTTGGCGACAGCTACTTCCACCTGCCGCCGCCCTCGTCTTCCTCGTCGTAAAGATGGGTCAGACCAAGTACGGCGCGCCCGTCGTCATGGGCACTGAAGAGATTATGGCCCCCAAGGCCCACGGCTCGTGCGCCCACCCGGTCCAGGCCGGGCTGCGCTGGGCCTGCGACCAGGCCAAGGCCGACAAGATCTGCTGCTTCAACCGTCACTACGCGGAGCACTCGGGCTACGCCTGGGGCACCGCCTGGCCGGGCGAGATCCCGGAGGAGCCCATCGACTACCACGACTCCGTGAGCGGCAAGCAGCTCTTCCGCGCGCCGGTCGGGCGGTCCAAGGCCGAGTTCCTGAAGGAGTCCAAGGCCCACGGCTGGCCGTCGTTCCGGGACGCGGAGGTGAACTGGGAGTTCGTGCGCGTCTTGCCCGACGGGGAGACCGTGTCCGTCGACGGGACCCACTTAGGCCACAACCTCCCCGACGCCCGGGGCAACCGCTACTGCATCAACCTCGTCTGCGTCGCGGGCAAGCCCGTGTGACTACTTACGCGTATCGAAGCACGATTCTGCAATAACCCCGTCCGTCAAGAACGCGACGCATGCCGCCACAAACACCTCCTCGGCGCCACCGCAGTTGTGCGGCGCGCCCGGCACGACCAGCCCGGCGACGCGCGCCGCGTTGCCAGTCGCGCAGGCGGCGCAGAGCTTCTTCACGAGTTTAACTTTGTCCACGGACGGGGGTGCGTACTCGTCCTTTCCGCTGTAGGCGACGAACCCGCCGACGCCCCGCCTTCCGAACGCGGCGAAGCGCCGCGCCAGCTCGTCGACTTCAAAATCCGACGAGAAGTAGTCGTCCGCGCCGTTGATGTCGTGCAGGTCCAAATAGCGCTGGGCCGTCATGGGGGCCCAGTGGCACTCCCGCGGCAGGAACTCCGCGCCTTTTTTGTTGTCCACCTGCCACTGCGCCCGCGTGAGGATGGGCGACCGCCGCACGACCTCCTTCTCCGAGTCCGTCTCGCGGTCACTGACGCCCGCTTGCAGGCAGACGCGTAATTTCTTCGTGGTCTTGCCCTGGGTCGCGTAGTGCGCGCAGATCTGCGACCCCGTCGAGTGGCCGACCAGGAAGATCTCCTCCACGCTCGCGAATGCTTCGCAACCAAGCAACGCGTCGAGGTCCTCCACGTCCCGGTCAAGGCTCCCGAAGCCGAACTGGGCGTAGCTCGACCGCAGGACGGGCTGCATACAGGCGTAGCCCAGCGTTTCTAAAGCTTCAGCGAGCGGCGGCGCGTAGGGGCACGCGAGGAGCCCGTCGCCCAGGCCGCCCAGG
>Ga0114994_10001519_pt1 | contig 16723 bp, 16 predicted proteins | sample ArcticOcean_MG_C_9_FD_87043 | JGI IMG/M metagenome (GOLD analysis project Ga0114994, IMG submission 87043) | Marine microbial communities from western Arctic Ocean - ArcticOcean_MG_CB2_152 | ecosystem: Environmental > Aquatic > Marine > Oceanic | place: Arctic Ocean: Canada Basin | collected...
AACACACGGTTGCTTTATGTTTTTCGATGATATTTATCATATTGGGTGGGGAGGCGTTTTCCAACAGTGTGGCGTCCGCGCCAAAGCGCAAGGGAAATATTGCCAGTCCTCCTAAGCCAAATGTAAAGGCCAATGGCGGCGAGCCGACAAATACATCGGTGTCAGTGACGCCCAGCACCTCAGCACCGTACCCATCGGCAATAATCAACAAATCACGGTGGAAATGCATGGTTGCTTTCGGGGCGCCGGTTGTCCCCGAGGTAAAGCCCAGCAGGGCAACGTCATCGCGGCTGGTTTCGACCGCGGCAAACTTGACAGGCTTTTCCAACGCTGCAGTGTCCAGCGCACTGGTGTGATTGGCAGTGCCATCAAATGCGATGACGTATTGCAGGGTTGGGCTGTCTGCCGCACAGCTGTCTAATTCGTCCGTCAAGCGGCTGTCGCAAAGTGCGTGGCTGATCTGGGCTTTATCGACTATTTTTGTCAGCTCGCCGGCCCGCAGCATTGGCATGGTATTGACTACCACGGCACCGGCCTTTGTGGCTGCCAGCCAACAGGCCACCATGGCCGGATTGTTGGCCGACCGGATCAACACTCGATTGCCCGGTTGCAGATTGAAATCCTCAACCAGCGCATGGGCCAGCCGGTTTGTCCAATCGCTTAACTCTTTATAGGTGCGTCGCCGCCCGTTGCCGATCAGTGCTGTGTGATCACCAAATCCCTTTGCCACCATCGCATCGGTCAATTCGACCCCTATATTCAGGCGGTCGGGATAGTTGAACCCCTCCAGCAAGAAATCGGGTTGTGCGTCGACAGCCGGCAGGTTGTCGCGGGCAAAGGTGTCGATATGGGCAGACCGTCCCAACATGATCAGGCTCCTGATTGTAAGGCATTTCGGGCAATAATAATCTTTTGAACATCCGAGGCGCCCTCATAAATTCTAAGCGCCCTGATCTCGCGGTAAAGCCGCTCGATGATATGGCCTTTGCGAACGCCGTCACCACCGTGGATTTGCACGGCCTTGTCGATCACCAACTGGGCCTGATCGGTGGCGTATAATTTTGCCATTGCGGCCTCTTTGGTGATCCGAGAGGCTCCGGCATCTTTGGCCCAGGCGGCGCGGTATATCAACAGGGCACTGGCATCAATATCAAGCGCCATATCGGCAAGGTGGCCTTGCACCATTTGCAATTCACTCAGAGGTGCGCCGAATAATTCGCGATTTTTGACGCGGTTTAAGCTTTCATCAAAGGCGCGGCGGGCAAAGCCTAGGGCCGCAGCTCCGACTGTGGTGCGCATTGTGTCCAAGGTGGCCATCGCCACTTTGAACCCGGCGCCGGGGGCACCTATCATTGCATCCGCACTCAGATGTAGGTCTGTAAAGACCAACCGCGCCAGCGGGTGAGGCGAAATGGTTTCAAGGCGCTCTGCGATCTGCAGGCCACAGGTATCTGCAGGCACGATAAAGGCTGAGATGCCCTTGCCACCCGGCGCTTCGCCGGTGCGTGCAAACACTGTATAGACGTCCGCAATACCGCCATTGGAAATCCAGGTCTTTTCACCATTGAGAACATAGCCATTGCCGTTGCGCTGGGCTGAGAGCTGCAGGTTGGCAACGTCAGAGCCGGATTGGGGCTCGCTCAGTGCAAAGGCCGAGAGCGCTGCGCCGGATTGCACTTTGGGCAACCAATCGGCCTTTTGAGTGTCACTGCCAAACAAAGAGATCGCCATCGTCCCAAGGCCCTGCATGGCAAAGGCAAAATCGGCCAGACCATCATGGCGGGCAAGCGTCTCGCGGATCAGGCACAGGCTGCGCACATCGATCTTTGGGAAGGTCGCGTTCACGCCAGTATGTTTCAAAAACCCAGCGGCCCCAAGTGCAGCCACCAAAGCCTGACAGGTTTGGTCTGTGTTGTCGTGGTCAACATCCTGCAAATTATCGCTGGCCCAAGCCTCTAACGCGGCGTGAAGTATTGTGTGTTTCGGCTCTAGAAACGGCCAGTCAAGAAAGCTGGTATCGGCCATTAGTTCCCCTCAAACTTTGGTTTTTGTTTGGCAACAAAAGCCTGATAAGCGCGTTCGAAATCGCCGGTTTGCATGCAGAGGGCCTGTGCCTGTGCTTCGGCCTCGATCGCCTGCTCTATCGACATGGACCATTCCTGCGACAGCATTGTCTTGGTCATCATATGGCCAAAATTAGGTCCCGATGTGATCCGGTTGGCCAGTGCCATCGCCGCTTCTTGCAGCCCGCCTGCTGGGGCGATTGAGGTGAAGAACCCCCAGTCTGCGCCTTCTTTGGCCGACATTGAACGCCCGGTATACAGCAGGTCGGCAGCGCGGCCTTGGCCAATGATACGCGGCAAGATTGCACAGGCGCCCATGTCGCATCCCGCCAGTCCGACGCGGGTGAACAAAAACGCAGTCTTGGCCTCGGGCGTGGCAATCCGCAGGTCTGAGGCCATGGCGATAATCGCGCCGGCGCCCACACAGACGCCATCAATAGCGGCAATCACCGGCTTGCCACAATTCACCATAGCTTTGACCAAATCACCGGTCATGCGGGTAAAGTTCAACAGCTCTTTCATCGACATCTGGACCAAGGGGCCGATGATATCATGCACATCCCCGCCCGAGCAGAAATTGCCACCGTTCGAGCCGAACACAACCGCGTTTATGTCATCATTATACACCAGATCGCGGAACCAGTCGCGCAGTTCGGCATAGCTGTCAAACGTCAGCGGGTTTTTACGATCTGCGCCGGTCAGGGAAATCTCGGCAATACCGTTGCTAACCGACAGGTTGAAATGCTTGGGGGGGGGGCTGGTGGGCATCAACTGTCCTCTCCCTTATCTGCAATCGCGCCGAGAAGATCAATCAGACCCTCGGCGTCTTGTGGGCTTAGATCTCCCAATAAACTGTCAATCCAGCGCTCATGCTCGGCCGCATAGGCAGTAAATTTTGACTGACCCTTTTTTGTCAGACGTACCAGATGGGCGCGCCTGTCGCCATCGACGGCGATCCGCATCACATATCCGTCTGTCACTAAGCGGTCGACGATGCCGGTGACGTTGCCGTTTGAGACTTTCAATGCCGCAGACAGCTGGCTCATCTTCATGCCTTTTTGTGCCCGCGACAGGGCTGACAACACATCGAAACGCGGCAGCGTTGTTGCGCAGTCATCACGCAGTTTCTCGCGCAAAGTCTTTTCAATCAAGTTCGACGTTTTTAGGATTTTCAACCACGCCCTGAGGCGGACTTTTGACAGGTTGGGTGTGGTTTCTGGATTTGAAAGTGTCATATTTCTCCCCCTGACAGACTTATGGCCTGGCCGTTGATCGCCGCAGCTTGATCGCCACATAGAAACGCGACTGTATCGGCGATTTCGGCTGGTTGGATCAAACGGCCTTGCGGATTGCCGGCGATTAATGCTTGGGTTGCGGCGTGTTTGTCACGGCCTGTTTGGGCCATAATGTTGTCAATCGTCCTATCGGTCATTGGGGTGTCGACATAGGACGGGCAAATTGCATTCGCGGTGATACCTTTGCGTGCGACTTCAAGTGCTAGCGAACGGGTCAACCCTATAGCGGCGTGTTTTGCCGCGCTATAGGCCGAGACATAGCCATAACCTTTCAAGCCTGCGGTCGAGGCTATGGTGATCAAGCGTCCCCATTGGGCCGCCAGCATGTCTGGTAGAACCGCTTGATAGGTGTGGAATACGCCCAGTAGATTGACATCCAGCATCGCTGTCAGGTCTTGGGTGGTCAGTTTACCAAAGGGTTTGCTGCTGGCGGCACCAGCATTGGCCACGGCGATATCAATGGGCCCGAACATGGTGCGAGCAGATGCAAGACTTGTCGATATTTCGGAGGGTGAGGTTACATCGCAGACGCAATAGGCTATGGTGTCGATCCTGTCGCTTAACGCCTTTAATGGCGCTTTGCGGCGGCCCGTGATCGTCACATTTGCGCCACACGCGGCCAGGTTGACAGCAATGGCCGCGCCGACACCGCTGCCACCGCCGGTGACCAGGCAATGCTTGTCAGACAGTGTCATGGTTTCGCCATCTCGGCAGCCTTGTCTGCCAAGCGCCAGAGTTGATCTTTTCCAGGGCCATAGGGCAGGGGCCAATCGGCCAGTCGATCCCCGATCTGGGCGGCTGCGTGCAATGTCCAATAAGGATCGGACAAATGTGGTCGGGCCAAGCAAACCAGATCCGCACGGCCCGCCATCAGGATGGAATTGACGTGATCGGCCTCATAAATATTGCCAACAGCCATAGTTTTGATCCCTGCATCGTTTCGAATGCGGTCTGAGAACGGAGTTTGGAACATGCGCCCATAGACCGGGTTGGCCTTGGTCGATGTCTGTCCCGCAGAGACATCAATGATATCGGCACCCGCCGCAGTGAACATCTGTGCAATCTCTAAGGCCTCTTGCGGGGTCACGCCGTCCTTTTCGATCCAGTCGGTGGCCGAGACGCGCACCGACATCGGTTTATGCGCGGGCCAAACTGCGCGCATGGCGCTGAAAACTTCAAGCGGATAGCGCATGCGATTGGCGATATCCCCGCCATAGGCATCGCTGCGGGTGTTAGAGCAAGGGGAGATGAACGATGAAATAAGATACCCGTGTGCGGCGTGTAACTCGATCATATCAAACCCGGCACGGTCCGCCATTTGCGCGGATGCAACGAATTGATCCCGTACGGCGTCCATCTGGGTCCGGGTGATTTCTTGCGGCACCGCATTGTCTTTTGACCACGCGATTGCAGAGGCCGAGACCAAGGGCCAATTACCCTCGCTCAGGGGGGCGTCCATTTCATCCCACCCCAATTGGGTCGAGCCTTTGCGCCCGGCATGACCAATCTGGCAGCAAATTTTCGCCGGGGTTTCGGCATGGACAAAATTGGTCAGGCGCCGCCACGCTGCCTCATGTTCCGGCGTATAGAGCCCGGGGCATCCCGGTGTGATCCTGCCCTCGGCCGATACACAGGTCATCTCGGCATAAACCAGACCGGCGCCGCCCTTTGCCCGTTCGCTATAGTGTACGAAGTGCCAGTCGTTTGGACAGCCGTCTACGGCTTTATATTGGGCCATAGGTGAGACTACGATCCGATTTTCAAGATGCATATCGCGCAGCTGATAGGGGGCAAACATTGGCGCGCGGACCGGAGCGTTATGATCCAGCCCTGCCTGTTGCTGAAACCACTGTTCGGCTGCACCCAACCAGTCTGCATCGCGTTCGCGCAGATTCTCATGGCTGATCCTCTGGGACCGGGTCAGCAGGGAATAGTTCAATTGCATTGGATCCAAATCGAGATAGCGCTCGACATCTTCGAACCATTCAACCGAATTTCGGGCTGCCGATTGCAAGCGCAAAACCTCAAGCTTGCGGGCCTTTTGATAGTTGTCAAACGCGACGTCCATTGGTTGGTCATGCGTGATATTTTTGGCCAGAGATATTGCGCTTTCAAGCGCCAGTTTGGTTCCTGACCCGATTGAGAAATGTGCCGTGGCCGAGGCATCGCCCAGCAGAACGACATTTTGATGATGCCATGTTTCACACAGCACCCTGGGGAACTGGATCCAAGCCGAGCCGCGGATGTGGTTGGCATTGGTCATCAGCGCATGACCATCCAGATGGTCGGCGAAGATCTCTTCGCAGATTGCGATGCTCTGGTGTTGATCGAGGTTGGCAAACCCATAAGCGTCATAGGTGCTCTGTGAACATTCAACGATAAAGGTCGCGGTATCGTCATCAAACTGATACGCATGCGCCCAGATCCAGCCCTTTTCGGTTTGTTCGAATATAAAGGTAAAGGCATCGTCAAATTTTTGCTGTGTCCCCAGCCAGACAAATTGACAGGCCCGCAGATCGGTATCGGGCTTAAAGCTTTCAGAAAATTCGGTTCTGGTGCGAGAATTTAGACCATCAGCCGCCACAATCACGTCATAGTCTGTCATGTAGCTCGAGGCGGCAGCAACATCAGACCCAAACTGTAAATCAACGCCCAGATCGCGGGCGCGGTTTTGCAAGATACTCAGCAACCGTTTTCGTCCTATGCCACAAAACCCATGTCCGCTTGAGACCAATTTCTGGCCTTTATGATGTAGCGCAATATCGTCCCAATAGGCAAAATGGCTGCGGATTTCAGCGGCACTGACAGGATCGTTTTGCGTCAGGTTCTCGAGCGTTTCATCCGATAAAACGACCCCCCAACCAAAGGTGTCGTCTGCCTTGTTACGCTCAATTACAGTGATTTTGGCCTGTGGTTCACGCAGTTTTACAGAGATTGCAAAGTACAACCCGGCCGGGCCGCCCCCAATCACTAGGACTTTTTTCATAGCTCATATCCCTGAAATACGCTGGTTCAACATTGCGTTTGGCTTGATTATGATAAATTCTATACTTGAATATTTTAAACGTAAAGTAAATGTATTTTGAGGTGACACGATCTATAAACATCTTTTAATCCAACTTCGGTGGGTCATTTGGCAATGAGTGAAAATGAAAAAAAGCGGTGATAAAATGCACAATTTTCCGACAAAATACCGCACATTTGGCCTAAAATGACAAATGACACGCAGGTGTTCTATCTGTGGGTCTACATTAATTTAACTAATGAGCTTCATTATGTATAATGTATAGCGTGGATCGGGAAACTTGTTTAAACTCACAGTGTATTAACAAGACAGTGAATAGGAAACGCAAACATGGCGTATGCGGAGGCAAAAAAATTAGATCAAAACATTATCCCAGTCATTGATATTAGCTCATTAAGAGATGGAACAAATCCCAAGGCGGTGGCCAGAGAGCTGCATGCGGCAAGTCAGGGATTGGGCTTTATCTATATCAAAGGTCATGGAATTCCAGAGGCGGTGATCAAGAGCGCGCGCGCCAATGCACTTGCGTTCTTTGCACAGTCTGAGGCGACTAAGAGCACCGTAAAAGTGTCCCAAAAACACCGTGGCTGGCTTGGTCAGGGTGGTGCAAAAATGAAAGATGGGGCCAAGGCGGACCTTAAGGAAAGCTTTATTTGGGGTCATGAGGATGCGGCTGGCAAGACGCTGGAAGACCATCCGCTGCGTGGGGCAAACCAATGGCCTGATCAACCGCCCGCCATGCAAGAGCAGGCGATGGCATATTTCAATCACGCTCATGATGTAGCCCACCATCTGATGCGGGGCTTTGCGCTTGGTCTGGATCTGGAGGAAGATTTTTTTCTCCAGTCGGCGAGCCGGCCGATGAGCCGCGCCTCTTACGTTTATTACCCGGCCCAACCCAGCGATATGGGTGAGGGTCAGTTTGGTGTGGGGCCGCATACCGATTTCGGGGTCCTGACCGTATTGTGTCAGGATTCGGTTGGCGGACTTCAGGTCGAGGATGTGAACGGCGATTGGATCCAAGCGCCCCCGATTGAGGGGACCTTGATCGTTAACGTGGCGGATTTATTGTCGCGTTGGACAGATGGGGCCTATAAATCGACCCCTCACCGTGTGGTAAACAGTTCTGGCAAGCAAAGGTTGTCGATGGTGTTGGCCTTTGACCCAGATCCTGAAACAATGATTGATGCCCGCGAAGTTTTTGGGTCTGAACACCAGCCGAAAGAAGCCGCAATTACGTGTGGTGATTATTTGATTTGGCGTTTTAATAAAGCATTTTCCTATCGCAGAAATATCAGTTCGGAAAAAGAGAAGTCCGAAGATTAAGCAAAACGTTTGAGACAGATTTGCATATTTTACAAAAGGGATTAATCGTGTGCCCGAGCGAAATTTAGAAGGCGCTTACAATCTTCTGGTGAATTGTGGGCAAGCCTGTGCAGGCGAGCGGTTGTTGCTGTGTTACGAACAGGAAAGCCTTGATTTTTATGATCGTGCTATTGTCGAGGATGTCTGCGCTTGTGCTCAGGAAATAGGTTTGGAGGTCATGCCTTACGAGCTTGATTTTGACCCTGTCATCGACACTGTGCCCGCACAACTTGAGGCGGCAATCGCTGCGGCTGACCTGACAGTATTTTTGGCGCGGCTGGCAGACCAAATGAGGTTCGGGCGCTTCAAGTCGGATCAACGAACAGTTCTGTCTTATGCGTTGAATAGTGCCAGTTTAGCTTCCCCTTTTGGGACAGTTCATTACAAAGCATCTCTGGCTTTAAAACAGGTGATTGATACGGCTGTCTTTGGTGCAAGCGAGGTTGTAGTCAGTTGCAAGGCCGGCACTTATTTTAAAGGGAAAATTTCGGCGTCTCCTGACGGAGGAGATGTCAATTTGCGCCGGTTTCCAATGTTGGTGAATACTCCGGCGCCCGCATCGGGATTTGCTGGGCGCATCGCCTTGCCGGGTTTTTTGGTTGGCACGGGGTCTAAATATTATCACCCGTTTGGGGTTACCTTTGATGCGCCGCTGTTTGCGGTTTTCGAGGGCAATACACTGCTTGGTTTTGAAGGGCAAAAATCCGATGAGGACAAAGCCAATCAACATCTGGACATGGTTGCGGGCCGCTTTGAAATTGATCGTAACTTTGTGCATTCATGGCACTTAGGCATCCATCCAAAGTGTTATTTTGATGGGGTTGCCTTAGATCAGTTTGAGAGCTGGAGCGGCAGTGCTTTTGGCAACCCGCGGCTGTTACATGTGCACACTTGTGGGGCGTATGCGCCAGGCGAAGTATGCTGGAATGTGGTTGACCCAACGCTTGTTGCTGATGGGGTTACCATCTGGGAAGACGGCGTGTTGTTGCCCGAGCGGGTGCCGGGAGGTCGTGAGGTTTTGGCTGAGTATGATGACCTGCGGCGGGCGTTTCTGGCTCCTGACCGGCGCATTGGACTCTAGCAGCCCATAAAGTCCAGATCATCATCCGCACGGAGGCGATGGCGGCATTCTTTAAAGCAAGTCCGTGTTCGGGTCGAGCCAGTGCAGAATGAGATCCAACCCTGCCATCAGGAAAGGCCACGCGGTGCTCTGCTGGTGGCTCGTGTTTGTCTCCGCCATGGGCTTCGATGAACGCTGGGCTCAGCTTATTTGGCGGCTCTGTCGCCAAGGCGCCATCAAGTGCCCGGTGGATTATTTGGGCAATCGCAATCTCAGAGGGTGTGGCGTGCATCCCCTCCCAGTCGTCATACAGTTCTTTGCGCAAACGATTGACGGGCGCGAATTCCCACCAGCTTTTCACCTGAACCTGAACCTGAACCTGAACCTGCGCGCAGTCAGCCGACTTGCCGCCTCTGCCAGCGGATCAAGGTTGGCACCGTGCCCGTTTAGTTCATATAAATATCTGAACTCGTATCGTTCCAGTGAGACAGTCCCAGCAAAGCCCATATTAAATTCCGCTGGTGCATAGGCACGAGGCGGGGCTACCAGCGCATTTGCATTTTGGCAGCCGCTGTTGCGATATCATCTGCGCACAGCATGTCTGTCCCGATCAATCCCATTGGCCCATGTTGCTTAATGAATTCGGTTGGGATCAGGATGCCGTCTGTCTGGCGCAAATATGCCTGAACTTCCATCCATGTCGACAAGATCAATTTCATGGTGCACCTTTTGCCGCAAACCTAGCCCGCAAAACAGGCCTGTATTGGGTTAACTCTTGGGCAACGACGGGTGTCGACATCACCCAATTTAGATAATTTTGCACTGCATCGGGAATTGTCAAAGACAAGTTTAAAACAGGCTTTAACGCTTCAATCCAAGCAAAGGTCACGGGAAAGCCGCAATCGCCTAAGCAGAGGCCGAATTTTGGCCTGTTGTGCAACAGGGTTTCCAGTTGTTTGATCCGGTGTGAGATTAATTTTGAGTGCTCTGCCAGATACGCTTGGGCCGGTTTTTTTGGGGGTACATGCGCAAAAAGTGCTCTGATACACGGCTCTAATCGGGTGTCATGAAACCGCGACAACTCTCTTATTTTTGCGCGGTCGTTGATCGTTTTGGGCAGCATTGCAAAACTGGGGTAAGCCTCTTCAAGATATTCGGCAATTGCTTCACTGTCGCCAAGCGTTGTCTCACCATCTATCAATCCAGGCAGCGTCCCTGAAGGAATATGTGAAGTATAGACGTCCGAGCCAAATCCACCGGGAGGAGGCAGTTCGGTCCAGATCAGGTTCTTATGCCTGAGACATATTCGGGTTTTTGCACAGTACAGGCTGGCGGGAATTGCATAAAAAGTTATCGTAAAAATTAGGGCGCCCGAAAGCGCCCTGCCTTTATTGGTTTAGTTGACTTTCCATTTGGCATCGAGATCGTCAAAAAATCCGCGTTCCTGTTTCAGCTTGATCCAGGTGTTGACATAGTTGATCCAAACCTGATCGGCCTGTGGCAGTAACATTGCGATCGGCGTGGGTGATTTGGGGGCCGAAACTGGCACGATCATCAGATCTGAGTGAATGGCAACCAGTTTGTTGGCCTCGACATTTGATGTGATATGAGCGTCTGCCCGACCGCTGAGAACCTGTTGGAAGGGCTGGGCTGGTGACTCAACAATCACATGTTTGGCGTCTGGGAAATACTGTTTGACCTGTTTCTCCTGCGTCGTACCAAGCGTCGCTGCAACGCGCACATCGGCATTGTTCAAATCGTCCCAGTCTTTATATTTGCCGGCGTTCGATTTCAGCGTCAATGGCACTGTCGCCAAAGAAAAATAACTGATCGAATAGCCAGCTGCTTTGGCACGGGACGGCGAAATCGAGGCAGAGCCGGTCATGTGATATTTCCCCGCAGTCACACCGGCCACAAGGGTTTTCCACTCGGTTGGAACAATCTCCAATTCGACGCCCATATCAGCCGCCAGCGCAGTCATCACATCGATATCATAACCGGTGTAGCTGTTGGTGGCAGCATCTTTCATGGTCATTGGGTTCCAATCCCCGGTGGTGCCGGCCTTCAGTACGCCATTGCTTAGAATGTCCTGCAATGCGCCTGCTTGCACTTGAAATGATGCAAATGCCATCAGCATTGTGGTGGCAATTAGTCTAGAAATTTTCATTTCGCTCTCCCGTTAAGATTATGTAACACTCGGCACATAGAACGCAAAAAAAGCAAAAATTGCAATATGATTTGCATTTTTAATTCTTATGGTGTTGGGTCTAATATCCCGATATCACCTTATGGGATACTATCGAAGGGGTTTCTATGAACTCGATTGCCGAGAATTATATCAGAATTGATGGAATATCAAAAAGCTTCGGGGACTTTAAGGCTTTGAACAATGTGTCGCTTACCGTTGGTTTGGGGGAGCGGGTTGTAGTTTGTGGACCGTCCGGTTCGGGAAAATCGACGCTTATAAGATGTATTAATGGTCTGGAAAAGCACGAGACCGGCGCGATTAGGGTTGATGGGATAGTATTGAACCATAAAACTAAATCCATGGAACAAATCAGATCCCGTGTCGGAATGGTGTTTCAACAATTTAATTTGTTTCCGCATTTGACGGTTCTGGAAAACTTGACGCTTGGGCCGGTACGCTCGAAAAATATGACGGCACAGGCGGCAAAAGAAATTGCAATGACCTATCTGGAAAGGGTGAAAATTCCCGAACAGGCGGGTAAATATCCACGGCAATTATCTGGTGGTCAGCAACAGCGGGTGGCCATTGCACGCTCACTTTGCATGGAACCGAAAATTCTTTTGTTTGATGAACCAACTTCTGCGTTGGATCCAGAGATGATCACGGAAGTTCTCGATGTGATGATTGGTCTTGCCGAAGGTGGGATGACGATGGTTTGTGTCACGCATGAGATGGGCTTTGCGCGCCGAGTGGCTGATAAAATGGTGTTTATGGACCGCGGTGAGATCGTAGAGATGGCCGCACCAGAGGTATTTTTTAAGACGCCTGAAACGGATCGGTGCAAGACATTTTTGAAACAAATTCTGCAGCATTAGAGAACACCATGAAGAGATTATTTGCCCTTTTGATCCTGACGACATTGCTGACAGGGTGCTCCGCCGAATGGGGCTGGTATGTGGTAGACCCCTCAAATAAAACGGGGCTTATCAATCTCAAGTTCCTGCTCTCGGGATATTATTATACTTTGATATTGTCTTTCACCTCGATCATTATCTCGGTGTGTGTGGGCTTGCTCGTGGCTTTGCCCGGGCTTTCTGAAAACCCATGGCTGCGCAATTGTAATCGGGTCTACGTCGAGGTTGTGCGCTCGGTTCCGATCTTGGTATTGATTTTGTGGGTCTATTACGGCCTGCCGCCAATGACTGGATTAGAAATTAATGTGTTTTGGGCCGGTGTGATTGCGCTGGCGCTGTCGGACAGCGCGTTTCAGGCTGAGATTTTTCGCGCTGGTATTCAGTCGATTGACAAAGGACAGTATGAAGCCTCGCACACAATTTCGTTGTCTTACACGGATACGATGCGCTTTGTCATTTTGCCGCAGGCGATCAGAAGGATCTTGCCGGCACTGGGCAATCAACTGGTTTATATGTTGAAAATGTCCTCTTTAGTCTCGGTGATCGGAATGCAAGAGCTGACACGCAAAGCTAATGAACTGGTAGTCACCGAATATCGGCCGCTGGAAATCTATTCGGTTCTCGTGTTGGAATATCTGGTCTTAATTCTTGTGGTTTCAGCTTGTGTTAGATGGCTGGAGAGACGATTAAAGACGAACGAAAACATTTAAAAAAGGTGTATATATGTCAGCTTGGATAGAGATGATTTCAGATGAAGATGCCGGTCCAGAGCTTGCCGAATTGCTGGACTTGGCGCGGACACCTCATGGCACCGTAGATAATGTCATGCGTGTTCATTCGCTGCGGCCTAATACGATGAAAGGCCATGTGAGTTTGTATCGGGCCGCACTGCATGATGAGGCCAATACGGTCCCGATGTGGCTGCAGGAGACGATCAGCAGCTATGTGTCAATCCTAAATGACTGCCCCTATTCGCTTGCCAATCATTGGAAAAACGCGGCTCACTTGATTGGGGATGCGGAAAAATCCGCTAAGGTTGAGCAAGCTCTTCGCGCCCATAGACCCGAGGATACTTTTGAAGGTGCCGAGTTGGCGATGCTGAAATACGCTTATAAGTTAACGCTCAAACCTGGTGAGATGCAGCAAGAGGATGTGCAAAATCTGAAAGATTTTGGCCTAGATGACGGGCAGATATTGGAAGTAAATCAAATCGTTGGGTATTTTAACTATGTCAATCGGCTGTTGAACGGTCTTGGCGTGACAACCAGTGGCGATACCATTGGGTTCTATAAGTAGTATCTTGTTTTGCCAAAAAATATGTGCGGGTATAAAATGTGGCTCACGCAGTCAGTCAGGTTTCGGCAATAGTTTGTATGCATATTATGCAATTCTGGCATGGCACAAAATACTTTGATAGGGTTCTGTCTGGAAATGGCTAATACGGCGTTTTTGTTACATGGGGTCGCAGTGGTATCATTATATTGAGCAGGGAGGCTGCACAAAAGGCGGCGCTGCGTTTGGATTTGTGTTAGTCATTAAAATCCCAGCAATTTGAAAAACATGTATGCTGTTTAGGAGGAATTTCATCTCTATATCGTGGCCTATCTCATGACGAAACGATCCCGAACCCTCAAAAGGAACAACCCCGTGCCAGACGTTTCGTGGTGTATCAAGGGCGGCTCGCGCGGTTATGTGACCACACGCCCGCTTGAATGGCCGATTGGCAAAAAAGAAAGTGGTTGGCGACTGACAGTGGCCACAGGACGTGAGTTTGAGAGTTCGGTCCCAGAACTAAAATATAAAAAGCGTTGGTTGCAAAGTTTGTTGGGTTGGTTCCAGCCATTCACTTGGCTTATGCGTCCGGACGATCCCTTTTTTCTGAAATCTGCCTGCATCCATGACGTACTTTTGGAAGACGGCTACCGAGTGGCATTTGCAGACAGCCAGTGGTTTGAAGCGGCACTTAGCGACCAAGCTGACCCGCTTAAATCTAGGCTTGCCTATATGGCAATGCGCATGCGCCACTTCTGGCGGTAGTCGAAAATCCGCCCCAGATTATAGCGCGCAGGGCCCCAGATGGGATTTGGGTCGTATCGGATGGTCTCCAAATGGCTCGTGAGCAAATAAGTCATCCAACCGTTGGAATTGTGCTTGCGAAATATTATTCCAGCATCGTTGCCAATTTCGGAAAGAGCGATAGCAGCGGCACAAAGCGGTTGAAGCTCATCGCGTCTTTAATCTCGGTATAATTACCTGCTTCGACATGGTGTTTTATCAACCCCGTCCAGCACATCATTAACCCTTTCATTTCGGCTTTAATCTGTTCAGGGTCAACGATGGTCATGGTGAGTTCCAGCACGTCCTTGAAGGGGATTTCATTACATTCAGTACTCGGTGTGTAAGTCCCGTCCTCAATTAATTTTACCTCATGGGACAGCCGGTCCAAACAGCGTTTGGGGAATTTGCGCAGATGTACCAGTGTTTGCCGTCCACCTGCAGAATGATTTACCATCTCGCTCATCAAGGTGATCGACTTGTGAAAGTTCTCATCTATCTTTGGATCAAAATTGGTGATGATGAAAGTTGGTGTTGCATAGCTCTGGCCGGCTGTTTTAAGCTGTTCCAGAAATCTAATAATGTCTTTCTCAATGCTATGCACCGCGTAAAGATCGTCTGCCGTTATTGTATCGGCGCTAAAGTCATACTGATGGATGGCCTCTGCGGTTTGCTCAAACGGTGTCGCGGAAAACCAATAAAGGTTGGTTTTTTCCGGGCTGGCACGACCCAGCGCAAAGCCCATAAATCTTGGTCCTGTTGTTGTTACAACTCCGAATCCAAACAATGGAATCGCTACATAACGCAAAAACTCGTCTGTGTGCATTTTACGCGCCATTCGAAATCTCCTGTTTACCTTTATTTGCAAGCGTTTAACGTGCGCGGTGCTATCTTTCTTGCTCGGTACAAGAATATTTTTTGTTTATCTAGTATCCAGGGCGTTCAAAATTCACTCTTTTTACAGACCTGAGCAAAATGTATAAGACTGCCGCTTAATCTACAATCTATATCCTGCTCTGCAGCTGTTGAATTATCTTTCAATTCAATTCTAACTGCTAAACAAATTATTCTTGTGGGTTTGGTTTAACACTGGGTTTCATCAATAATCCACGAGAGCTTTATAAACGTGCCCGCCGTATTCATTTGCGCTGTGGGTGATGTGCAATAGATCTGACAGATTATTGGCGCGCTGGTGGCGTTGCACACTGTTTTCTAAAAGATCCCATCGGTAGCATTTTTATGGTTTGCCATATTTAAACACATGCGCACCGCATTCGCACCAGGAACGACATTGGCTTTATTTTTGCCCGCAATTTCATAGGCCTTACCATGCGCACGAGCCGTTATGGGAACTGAAAGACCGGCCAAAACGGACACGACCTTGTCAAAGGTGAGCAGCTTAATCGCAATCTGGCCTTGATCGTGATACATCATCACGGCAGCATCATAGACACCGTCGCGCATTTTCAACCATAGGGTATCAGCGGGCAGGGAGCCTTTGACCGCGATTTTTTATGCCTGCGCGCATAGGGCCGCAGGGTCGATAACACGATCTCCCTCGTCGCTCTATAATCCGCCATCACCCGCATGCGGATTATAGGTCGCAACCACGATCCGGGGGTGCGTATATCCTGCCATTTTAAGAGTGCGATCAGTCAATTAATTCGACTGCTCGATGTGGTTTGTGGTCAACAAAGCAGGCACATCTTTTATCGCGACATGGCGGGTCATCCGGCGGTTCCACATGCTGTTTGCAACGTTGATTTCACTGGCGCGCGGTTAGTTTGACAAAGTCACTGGCATACCCCAGTTCGTCGGAAAAATCATTGCCGCCCAGATGCTTCGATTCTTTGTTGAATGGCATAAACATAATACCGTCGATGCTGTCATCACGGGAAAGCTCCAGCGCTTTTTTCAGCCCCTTGATTGACGAGGCGCCGCCGGCAGCCGATGCGGCGGTCATAGGGGCATCGGCCAATCTGTCTACGGTTATGCTAAGATGTAGAACTTTGCCTTCGGTGATCTCTAATGAATCTTCGGCATCTATTAAGCGCAGACTGGGAATATCAAGACCCACCTGCTGTTCACCGCGCGCCAGAATCTGCGGATCACCCACCACAATCAAGTTCGCAGACTGTCTTATTGCAGGGTCCACCAGCAATTTGGCCAGCAACTCCGGATCAATTCCTGCCGGGTCTCCCTGTATCAGAACAAGCGATTTTTATCCCTCTGAAAGATTATGTTTGGAGAGGCCATCGGCCGAAGTTTTAGAAACGGCTTGATTTTTATGCTAAGCGCTGCGGTGATATTGACCACGGCCGTTTTGAGATGTCGTCGCAATTGCCGCCCGGCTTCCGAGCCGTTGCGCTTTTGAAGCGCCTCTGCGATCAGATCGTGATGGCCGAGCATGGTGTCTTGCAACGTGCGTTGCTTCGATGAAATAAAGCGTGCCCGCCACAGGCGGGCGTTATAGACTCTATGGGATTCCATCAATGGGGCGTTGCGTGCGGCCCAGACGATGGATTGGTGAAATTCCATATCCCAGCTGAAAAAATCGAGTGGATCTGTCTCAAGGCTGACATTTCGCATCCGATCGCAGAGCTCTAGTATCTGCGTGATTTCTGCACCGCTGGCATGCTTGCAGGCCAATTCCCCGGCGAGAGCTTCGAACGCCCCCAATACAATCAGATTTTCGCTCACCTCTTCTAGAGAGGGATCGGCTACGCTGGAGCGACGCGTTGCGCTGTGGACGATCAGG
>Ga0114994_10001527_pt1 | contig 16687 bp, 19 predicted proteins | sample ArcticOcean_MG_C_9_FD_87043 | JGI IMG/M metagenome (GOLD analysis project Ga0114994, IMG submission 87043) | Marine microbial communities from western Arctic Ocean - ArcticOcean_MG_CB2_152 | ecosystem: Environmental > Aquatic > Marine > Oceanic | place: Arctic Ocean: Canada Basin | collected...
AGAGGGAGTGAGAGAGAGAGGAAGGGGAAGGGGGTTAGTGTTTGAGGTTTTCAGAATAAAAATGATTTTTTTCATTTCTTATGTGTCCGCTCCGCTCCGCTCACCTCCAACCACGGCTCCTTCCCCTCAGCAAAGTAAACCACGTCGTCCCCGATTTTACCATCCACGCCCAAGACACTCTGGCTAACTCGCTCCCTACCGTTCACCACGAAATCGCCATTGACGTCCATCCTCTTTCCGCAACTAACCATGTACTGACGCTGCTGGATTTCTTCAAAGTGGCTGCTGAACATGGGCTCTTTACCGAAGCAAACCACTCCGTGTACATACGTGTCGCCGTGCATAGAAATGGTAACTCCCGGTCCCGTGTAAGGCGCCGTTTTGGTGCCAAGCAGAAGACTGCCTCCTCGAATATCAATGAAGAAGCTGTTCAAAACAACCTTGATCTCTCCCCCGTTGTGCACAGTGAGCGTTCCGCGAATTTCAAGGCTGTTCAAGATAGGCGTTACTACATCCAAAATCACCGTCCAAGAGTTAATGATGAGCACGTCGCTCATCTCCTTTGGGACCCCGGCCTCGTAATCAGGTTCATTCGCCCAGTCGAAGAACTGAGCACCATTCTTGGTCCGATTCCACCCCTCGGCGTTGCTCCAGAAGAACTCGTTGAAGTCGATTGAGTCAGCAACGAGACGCGGCCCGGAGCACCCCTCCTCGGCACAATCGTCTCCGTACACGCCCGCGGTAGTGTTTCCGGCCACCACGAAGGTCACAACGGACGTGTTGGAAGGGTCGAATGAATTGTAAAGATCGTGGTTTGCATATTCGAGCACGTTCTGCGGAGCAAAAGTGGGTTAGTCGCTTCGCACGCCGCACTCTTCATTTTTTTTGTTTTGTTTGTTTTTTTGGCTCACCTTCACCTTCCCGCCAACCACCCCTTGGTCCATGTCGTACCAGTACGCGCCATGAATCATATCCGACTCCCTCTCCAAAAAAAACTCGTCGGCGAAGCTTGTCATGTCACTCAGCATGTCCTCCCGGCTCAGCTTTGCATCATTTTCCCAATCTAACTCCGGCTCCTCCGTTGCCAAGGCATCAAACATCAAGCCATCGCAGGGGAACATTTTCGCAACCACGGTATTTCTAGTTCCGTCAAAGTTGTTGTGATTCACATTATTCGGGTAGGTTCCTGATTTCCCTTGCCTGCCCCTTGCGGCGGCATTGGTTGTCATTTGAACGCAAAGCGTGCTTCCGACGTTTTGCAGGAAGCCAACGTTTTCCAAGTACACCCACTGCTGTGTGGGTGTTCCATCGCACAGCGACACTGTAAGGTCGCTCCCAGTCTTATTACTTGCGGCAGTCATGCACATCCAGGGCATGTTGACCGGGGTGATTGTGTTGTTTCTGTACAGTTCTTCATTGTAACTCGGCGCAAAGAAGGCGTCATCGCGCTCCATTGTGTCGCGGTGGGTGGCCGTCCAATCGTAGTTCCTTCGCCACACGTCCAGGCAATCTTGTCCCCAAACTCCGCAGGCTCCGTTGTTTTCGGTGATTCTCCTTCCAAACCGGCTCCAAGACCTCGGTGCGTTGCACTCAAAAACTCCGACATTTCCGTTCTCCGGCATCCCAGCAGTATACTGAACGTCAATAATCGCCAAACATGTCCTCGCAGATTTCATTATATGCGGCTCAAAAGCACCCTTGCAATCGTTAGCACTCGCACACGATATTCCGTCTGCAACGTCGTCATCCACCCTGCGGCTCCCTGGCCAACCATTACTCGCCCTCAAATACCCCCCCTCGTGAGTACTCCCCGTCGCTTTCATCAACAAGCTCTCGTCAAAAATATTGGGCCTCCTCTTCAACTCCGTTCCGGTTGGATTCTTATACGTGCCAGCACACCCACCAAGCAAGCTCTCTCCCGAGCTACAAGGAAGGCAATTGGTATTCTCAACATCGTCAAACTCGCTCTGGGAGCACCTCCCGCTATACCAGTTGTCGCTTATGGGGTATGCAGGCATGGCTGGGGCCGTTCCCCATCCTTTTGTTGCGGCTGATTGCCCCTTCGTGCTGCGCCGAGCGAAGCGAGATTGTGCGCGTTTTTAGTGAAGCGAGCCACACGAATTGAGTGAAATAATAATGTTAGTTCAGTAGTGGATATAGACATTATGTCTGTAGCCATTCCGCGCACTTCATCGCGAGTATGCTCGTCTTCATCAAGGCTCGCTCGCTTCGCTCGCTCACCTGTGAGCCTCAGTCGGAATGCTCCACGCACGGTAAAGCGGATTCCCAAAAGGATGATTGAGACTCAAGCTGAACATCATCTTTTCGTCCGGAGTCATCTCCTGTGCCAACACGCTGACGAATCCAGCGACCTGAATGTTGTGCTCGTCGGTAAACGTGATTCCGTAATGTCTGTCCACAGGCAACAGGGCCAAGTAGTCGAAGCCCGGACCTTGGGGGAAGCAACTGGTCGGTCCTTTGGGCTGGTCCATGCCGGGAATGGCGTTGTATGCCTCCTTCGCATGTTCGGGAGTGTGACCAACCTCCATGTGTTCACTTATGTCTTTGATTGTTATATAAGGGTACTGAAAGAGCCGCTGAGAGTTCATAAACACGCTGAAGAACGTGGGGTAGATGGCAGTACGGCGGACTTTAACGGTGCAGACAGCGTAGAAATCCTGCATTCCGTGCAAATAAGAGACGGACGACATCACCTCGCAGTTCGGGTTTGCGGCCACAAACATGCCCGTCGGGACTACGGATGCGCCAGCGACGGTGTTCGTGAGAGACCCGTCCAGGTCGTTCAGTATGCCAGCAGTATCGAACCTCCAAGTGACAGGTCGGTCGGTGTTCACGTATGTGATGTCCTCGAATTCTGTTCCGAGCGAGCGAATAATGAAATGAATGTTAGCATGATATCGTCTTCCACAAGGCTTGCTTCGTTCCGCTCCGCTCCGCTTAGCTCCCCGCTCACCTTGCTGGTAACCACCTCTGAGCTCAACGCACCACGCACAGCCCCAAACGGCGGCCTCGTAGTTCACAAAGGTGATCCCAGAGTAAGTGATCTCGCTTCCAATCCCGGGCATGTGGAGCCCGTGGACGCAGCCGGTAACCGTTCCAACTTGGGCCATGTTTGGATCGAGCTCGCACATGAAGTATTTGCTCGGCTTGCCTTCGAATAGTGGGAGGTAGACCTTTTCCTCTGGATTCGTTCTGCCAACCAAGAAAAAGTCCTCGAACCTACTGCGCGCGAACTTGGTACTCTTCCCGTTGACATACGCAAACTCCATTCCCGCAATACCGTGGTCAAGCAACCGATAGTTCCTGAAGTTTACGTCAACCAGAAATTCGCCCCAGACTCCAAATTGCTTGTTCTTGAACGCGACGAAATCTTCGTACCAGGTGATTGCGCTCTCTACTGGCGTATCCGGAGCCTCATCAAACTGCGACTTGGTTGGCATAAAGGCGGGGTCTGCCCCAATCTCCCGGTCGAAGCACTTGCCGCAGGTCCTTCCACATTTAATCGGAAAGTACTCGTTCATCTTGAGCCCGTGCCGCCCAGTACTGTGCGCAACGTTTCCCTTGAAGCTTAGCGTCGGCGTCCAGTTGGGGCACAGCTTGATCCCCAAGTCTTCCATGTGCTGCCCACCAAGACCGTCGGGACTGTGCAAGAACCGGTACCAGAATCCGTAGTGTGAACTTCGAAAGAAAGAGTGGGTTAGTCGTGAGCCACGCCATGCACAAGTTGTGACTAACTCGCTTCTCTCGCTCACCTTCCAAACGCAATGTTGTTTTCAACAACATTGTTGGGGTTCACAATCCAGTACGCCGCCGGGGTCTGGTCCACCTGCAGCAAACTCCACGCAGGCCGCACCAGCCCCACTGCATTGTCCTTGATAATGTTGAACTCTTCGGTCCCGTCCTCAATGAAGATTGCGTGCCCCCTGGTGTCGAAAACGAGATTGTTCGCTATGGTGACGTTGTTCGTTCCGTGGATACTCAACGCGCGGTTGAAACTATGGTGGATGGTGCAATTTTTCACGAAGGAAAGGGGCAGCGCCCCGACCATGTGAAAGTGAATTGGGTACTTGCCCTGCAAACGGAGCGAGCAGCGAGCGAAGCGAGCATGACAGGATGGGTTTTTTGTTGGTTTAAGTTGTGGAGAATGTTTCTCGCTTTGCTTCGCCATCACTCACCAGTTTCAGCCCTTGACCACCTCTCCGAACCTCAACATGCTCCATCATACCCACCAACGTGTTCTTTTCCTTCAATATGTTGGAGGAGAACTCGCCAATGGAGTTGGAAAAGACTATTTGCATGCCAAACTGGTCCCGATTGGACCTGTCAGATCCCTGGATGATAATGTTCTTGGATAAACACCCGACGATCGCAGAGTATTCTGGAATGTGTTTCAGCAGCTGGCCGTCTTCGTCGTAGACGTAGTACCCGCCTGCGCCGAGCGAAGCGAAGCGAAAGCGTGTGAGTGGCCAAACGAATTGATTGAATTGACTTGACTTGAATTGAATACTAATTGCTTGTCCACTCACCTCCGTGGTGATCATAATCTAGGGGGGCATTGATTGAAATGCTGTATAGGCCGGTGGCAGCATCCGCATCTTCGGACACCGCCTCGACGACTCGCTCTTCTGTCTCAAGCTGGCTGTAACTCGTCGAGCCAATTATGATTTCGTCTCCAACCTCCCAATCCACCTTGTCCTCGACGAATATTGTAGTGTTGCCGTAGTACGCTGATGCCCCCAGCTTCGTGTAGGTGAGCTTAGGCTTGCCGTGCAGCTCCAGATAGGAGTTCCTGATCGCAATTACTTTAGCTGCGCAGAGCGAAGAAGGCACCAAAAGAATTGAGTGGAATTAATGTTAGTTCAGTAGTGGATGTAGCCATTATGTCTGTAGCCGTCAGCAGCCATTTCGCGAGATTCACCGCGAGTATGCTCGTCTTCATCAAGGCTCGCTCGCTTCGCTCACTCGCCTCCATAAACGGGAATTTCCAACGACTTTCTGTCCCCCTCCAACGTAATGACTGCACGATTATTGGTTTCCACCCCGAAGGGCTTTTCCTCGCTGCCGATTGAGAGATGTCCAGCGTAGTTTTGGTCTCCACCAAAGTACCTCCCGTCGTAGTTCTTCGCCATGATGTAGCTGCAATTTAACTCAATGTCTCCAACAGACAAAGAATCCAGAAATTCTAAATGACCTCCGTAAATCAGGACGAGATGCAGTCGCGGCGGACTCACATCCAGCACAATGTACTGTCCACGAGTGATGACAATGCTATCACCAAGACCAGGGGGGTCTTCCCCGCCCCAAGTAGTCTTCGCGCTCCAAAAGTCAACGTAGGAGAAGTGAACGTTGTGGGTGTTGTTGGGAAGTGGGAGGGCGTTCCCATAGTTCGGCCAGTAAACCTCCACGGGCGCGTGCCAAGGCTCTCCGTCGTAGGTCCACTTGTTCGTCAGGCAGGTGAGTTTCATTTCGTCCTCCTGCGCCGAGCGAGCAGAACGGGAATAATTTTAGTGGGTGAGTAGAACGAAATTGAGCTCGATTGGGAAATAGAAAATCGATGAAAATATTGTCGTACTTCAAGATTGGATAGTGATTTGGTGTTGCTGGCTCGCTTTGCTCACAGCTACTAACCCTCTCAATGCGGCTCGCTCACCTTGAGGCCAATATTTTCGCAGTCTACGTTGTCCCACTCGCACAGATGTTGGTGATCGAAGTAGCCAATGTCGCTGTAGTTGGTCGCACACCGCACCCCCCCCAAATACACTTCCACATTCTCGGGAAACCCCCCACCCTCCGGGAGGTTTTCACTCGGGACAAAGCCACTACTTCCATTAATATGGATCGTAGTCCCTCCTGCCGTGGTGGCGTTGAGCCTGCTCAGCCCATCCAAAAATATCGTCTTGGATGGGTCGTATTCGTAAGCTCTCTCCTGGTGGTTAAAATCGGCACTAACCCCAGCATCAAAAAATTCGCTCGGGCTAAAATACAGCTCAAGGGTTTTTCGCATTGCAGTCTCGTTCAAACCACGAGTTTCTGCAATTGCTCCGCCAAAATTAGCCTCCAGCCCGCGCTTTTGACTCCAGCCGGGGGGGAGGTTGGCGTGACAATCCCCAACGAACACAAAGGTTTGGCCAACGAAATGGTCCTCTGTGCAAAGCTCTTCCCACATAAAGCTACCGCCACAAGATTGAAGCAAACGGCTAAATCGCCTCTCAATATCTGAACTTACAGTGTTGACTCGGTAATTGCTGGTCACAATGAGCACGTTGCCGCTACTCATCCCTGCCGCCAACGCCTCGGCCTCTTGTATAAAATTTTCGTCCAAAGTAACGGAAACAAGCGTGGTGGAAACCTTTCTTTCGAGAATGTTGTATACGCTCATTGCGAATGCAGAACTCCAGCTGCGCCGAGTATAGCATTAGTTTATTAATTTGATGCGATGTGTTTGGATGTGCCTTTTCACAGCTCACCTTGTCAACCTTTTCTCCGCCCCAGTGTGAGGGTTCACCCAGTTGATTGAGGTCTCCCAGTTTTCACCAGAATACAGGTTTTTCGTTGTTTTCCCGCCATCGTCCAGCAGTGGATACCCATAAATCCCATGCTGCCCCTGAACAACGACGCGCACATTTCCGTAGCTGCCAAAACGCGACCGCGCACTCAGCGAAACGTTGTACCCTTCCATATTTGGACCACTCAGCTTACTGTCGTAAATGCCCGTCTTACAAATAACCTTCTTCGGGTCTGTTTCGTACTCGCCGACAATTGTATTTATAACGTCGCACGGGTAGTTGTCAGCGGGCAAAATTCCATCGTCGGTGAAAAAATGAGTTGAGAGGTCTTCGGTCCACCCCCCAGCAGTGCTTGGAGATTTCCAAAAAAACCTAAAGAAACTTCCCCCGCCTCCCTGGCCGTAGAAGATTTCAATTTCGACCGTTCGCCCAGGTATCAGAAGAACCGAGTTTTCAATCGTTCGGGTACCGTGACTGCCTCCGTTGCCGACAACCAACTTTCCGTCAATGAAGACCCAACTGCCATCATCAGAAGCCGTTTTAAAATTATAGACTTTGTCATCACCCACTGGAACCTTGAAAACGCCCTTCCAGTGCCAGGACTGACTATTACCCACGCTTATGCGGAGATTGTCTGTGAATTGTTGCTCGTCTGGGTTTCCGTTGACATCAATATACTCAGGCGCGGCTCCGATGAACCCCCGGAGAGCTTCAAGGCTGCTGTCGATTTTCGAAATGTCGCCAAGGTATCGCTTGCCGCGTAAACCGTCTTTCAGCGGGATGCTGTGTGTGTGCTTGTGTTAGTTGTGCTGTGGTGTGGTGTGCTGTGCTATTTGACAGGTGGTTAGTTGCCTACCTCTCATTTCTATTCTCGTTGACGAAGGTCACCGCGTTGTTAAATTTGTTATCCGAAAATCCAAAGCCTGACACTGTGATAATCTGACCGCCGCCAAGACTGCCACTCAAGGGCTCGACAGAAAGAATATCAAGGGCGTACCAAATCAGAGGGGGGGCGAGTTCGGATTTCATCATCCTGCGCCGAGCGAAGAAGGTGCGAAGTTAATTTAGTGGGTTTGTTTAGTTTAGTAGTGGATCGTACTCTCGTCTTCATCAAGGCTCGCTCGCTTCGCTTCGCTCGCTCACCACCCAAAGTCGGGGATAAAAACATCAATTTCGTAAAACCCCACCGCGTTGTCAGGCAGCTCGACGGTGATCGAGGCGGAGGTTACGTTGGTAATGTTTGCTTTATTCGGGCCAACGTAGACCTTGATGCCTTCGCTTGAATTGGTGGGAATGTTGGACCCAGAGATTACAACCACGTCGCCAGCTTTTCCACTTGTAGGTGCTGCACCCGTCATGTAAATGGAGCCAACCCCCGAAATGGAGGGGGAAGCGACAGAAAATGCTGCTTCCTCGGCTGGAGGAGGTTTCGCAACGAAATTGGGATCAAACCGAGTGTTAAACGCGTTGATTTCAATATCGGTAACCAAAATCCAATTATCTCGAATCGGATTTAATGGATCGAAGAAGGTCCACTTGACAAACCTATACATGCCGAGATTGTCAACCTTATGGGAGTGTACTTTTGGGCTGTCACAAAACCAGTCTCTTGATGTGAAGTCTACGGAGTGAATTTTAGTCCACGTTGACCCGTCACTACTACCCTCAACCGTCCATCGCCTGGGGCACCCCCTCCCGTAGTTGGTGATCTCGTAGCTATACACCGGAATGGGGTCCCAGGCAACGTACACGATGTAATCACCCGCCTTCGGGTCTTTTTCTGAGCCGTACGAAGAGCCCCAAAAGGTGTTGGTATTTCCGTCAAAGGCTCCATCAGGGTGATGCGTATGTCCAGGAGACGCCATGGCACCGATTGAGTTGTAGGATTTAGAGACTGCGAGTTTTTTGTTGGGTTAGGCAGATGAAAAATTGTATATATAATAATATTGTCGTGGCTCACCAGAATAGCCAACATCAAACGGAGGGTTGTCGCCACCTGGCTGCATTTTGACAAGAGGAGGATTGATGTAGTCGTCCCAGAAGCCAATCGTTGGTTGGTCGACGGCGCCAGTAGGAAGCGATGGAGAGTGAGGAGTGACAGTGGTACGGGCTACGATTTCGTAAAAGGTAGATTTCAGAATTTCGAGGTTCCACGGTTTCACAACGTTTTCTATGGAGTCGTACTGAAAACCTCCCATTCGCACATGCTGCTTGATGAGCTCGTTGGTTTGGGGGGTGCAATTTTTGGTGGTCTCCATTGCCGTGGCGTTCAGCAAAGAGTCGGCCGTTGTTGGGGGAGAGTTGGTCAGGCGTCTGGTTTTTATAATGGAGTTGAGGAGGTATTGGTAGTGGGGTGGTAGCGAAATTTGGTCTGCGGGAGCGGCGGCGGCAGGAGCCACAGCGCACTCGCAATTATCGGGGCAATTGTTATCCCCCCAGGCAGTGTATGGAGAGTCGCAGCACGCGTCGCACTCTGCACACGTGCCAATATCCATACAGTACTCGTCGGACTCACACGCGGAGTGGGCCTCGCAGTCCGTTAACTGACGATGTCCGCCATCGTTCGCACCATCGCTGTAGCTGTAGCTGTAGCTGTTGCTGTAGCTGTAGCTGTAGCTGTAGCTGTCGCTGTAGCTGTCGCTGTAGCTATCGCTGTAGCTGTCACCCCATTGCTGCCATACCTGCTCAATGAAATCACCAACTTCGCCCTCACCAAACTCCCCACGCATCGCGTCCTCCTCCTCCAACCCAACGCTCTCGTCCCAACTCAGAAAGCCAGTAACATTGTTCTGAAAGATGCTGTCATGACAGTCCGCAATCTGATGCAACCGATCACTCGTAAAGTGCTTCAAAAACCCCCCTCCGTACTTTAGTGTTATCTTGGTGTCGTAAAAATAAATCCATAATGACCTAGCAGAGGCGAAGTAGTGCATAACCAGAACATCACCCTTCCGTGCCATCTTGATCAGCTCCACCTCTTCTGCAGAGTGTTTCACTGAGACGGTTTGAAGCTCGGAGGTTTGGGGACCCCGTGGGAAGGGGTAGTACCGGTCGGAAATTAAGCTGTGTCGAGTGGATTAGGGGCGCATTTAGTAGTCGCTTCGCACTTTTATTTCTGTCACAAGGCTCGCTCGCTCACCTGTTGTTCCTATAAAGCGTAAAGAATACGTTTGCTTTCTCGTCCCCAGCTCCATAATAATCCGTCCACGTTGTATCAAACTGCATCCAATCCAAATGGCTGCCCGTGACGACCAATGCGTGGTGGAAGATTGGGTTCGCTTCCCCAGCGTGGGTTTTTAAACGTACAGATTTAACTAGAGCTTCGGTCGGGGGGGCAGGTTGATTGTAGGTTGAATTCCACTGGAAAGAGGCATGCACAGTTGGACCGAGGGATCCTGTGTAATTGCCATTGTCAACTGTTTGGTTGTTGCCAAAGAAGTCCGGGGAAAACCACGGGGCTCCCGGAAGAGCTCCGTCCGCAGGGTAACAGAGATCGTACGAGGTAGTGTAGGAGGAGGGGAGGGGTGACGAGCAGTTTGCATCGAAAAAATAGGAGACTGACGGGGAATTAAAATTTAATTCTCCACAGCTTGGTTTCATGAAGATCTTCGACGTGTTGGTCGGCAAGGAGAAGGAGAGCTGAGTGGCGTTGAAATCAACGCGCACGCACTCGTTGAACTCGGCAATTCCCATAAAGGAATTGGAGAACTTGTGGGTAAAGGTGGCGAATTGGTTGCTGCACATTTCGTTTTTATTGTTGGGGTTGGAAAACTCGACGAACTGAGAGTAGATTTGGGTGGCGTTGTGGGTGGCATTGAGACGGGCGTTCTCGGACGCACAGGTCAGCTTGAAGAATGTGTCATTGCTGTACGTTGACGTATAGTTTCGATAGCAATAATCGACAATTATTGGGTCCAGATTCTGGTCCTCGGTCCCGAAGTCAAAGTCGACGACTCCCGTTACATTAACCTCATCCTCGCAGATCTCACTACCCGCGAAGCCAAACCCAGAAATTGTCACTACTTGCCCGCCCAAATTACTTCCCAACGGTGGCTGAATGTCCAGCACGGCAGACTCGTAATTGTACCACATGCCCTCCCCCCTCGGGTTGGCAGCCCCAGCCTTGTTCCTGAACTTAATCGGGTACACTCCAGCGGGGTGCATGGGAATTTTACAAGATATGCTGTTGTTGATGTTGTAGTTTAAAGCAGACCCCTCGACGAGCATAACATCATTACACCGCTCGTACCCGACCATAACAACAATGTCTGCAACGGTGTTGTTCTCACTGAAATCTATCTCATACTTGGAGAAAATTCTTCCTGTGCCCGAGCGAAGCGAGGCGCATTTTTAATGAAGTAAGAGCAAAACGAGTGAAGCGAGTAGTCAAAAGAATTGAGTGGAATGAATAATGTTAGTTTAGTAGTGGATGTAGCAATTATATCATGCAATATATCATGACTGTGGCCATTAGTGGCTCCTATGTTCGTCGTCACCAAGGCTCGCTCGCTTCGCTTGCTCACCTGTGATCGTGAGCCTATCATTGCCGGGCTTGTTATGGTAGCCTTGTTTGGGGTACAAGGAGATAATTTCAGGCGTGAACTTGGTGTCGTTGGTGAATAAAAGCGACTCGCTGTTTTCAAAAAAGTTCTTCGCCTCGAACAAATTGTTCGACGCTTCGATTATTTCCTCAGGTTCGGGTCCTGACCCTCGTGGGCCATGGTACTGCGTATTGGGGTAGTTGTTTATCCCTGTGTCGAGTTCGCCTGCAGGACCCAAGATACACCAGCCCCCACCATCGTATATTTCCCATTCCTCGCAGTCGATTATCATATCGGGGATGTATCGATGGTCTGTAAGGTTGTAGAATGGCGAGAACGCGTCTTTCTGTTGATCAAACCAAAAGTTTGTTGCTGTGAAACTTATGTTAAACCCTCCATATACCGACTGAAACCGGTACAATGAAGATGGGCTGTCGAGCGTGATGGACGGGGTGACAAAATATGGCTTGTTTGAAGACCAAGTTGCAACGGGGAGCGCATTTCCGTACCCCTCAACAAACATGTAGTACTCTTTTCCCGGATAAAGCGTGAGAGGAAGCACTTCAGGCCACTTGCAGTGTAAGTCTCCAATTCTGTAGCTCGTGACCATGTTGCCGTCTTCCCCGTTGTCGAAGCCATTGGGTTGCTGACCATACCCTGGACCTGCGCCGAGCAAAGCGAGGCGAGGCGCATTTTCAATGAAGGACAAGCAAAACGAACGAACGAACGAACGAACGAACGAGCTAGCCAAATAAATTGGGTGTTTTAGCTTAGCTTTTATTGTAGCCGTCTGTAGCTATTTCGCGCACTTCATCGCGAGTATGATCGTCTTCAAAAAGGCTCGCTCGCTTCGCTCGCTCACCTGCTGGTTGCCCCTCTGCCCCCGCGCCAATTCCGCTCCCGGTCGTACCTCTTTGGCTCCAGATCCAGTTCTGGAAGATACCTCCTTCTGTCGTTTTGTTGTGCAGCATCTCGTAGGTGATTTCTTCGCAGAAGACGTACGGGTCGTCAGGGTCGCCAGTGCGCATGCCGATCTTTACCTTGCCCTGGGAGAGCACTCCTGGCACGACTGTTTCTACTTCAACGCATGAGTATGAGTAAGAATATGAGTAAGAGTATGATTTGTCTTCGTCATTTTCTTCGACGGGGTCTCCGTCTTCGTCTGTGCACTCAGTTGTTTTGACGACCTTGTCAAACCAAGGGAATTTGAAATTAAATGCATCCTGCCAATGGTCGCTCCAATGACGCTCGTCACCGTTCCCCGGCGTCGCAATGTCGTGGAGCCCAAACGTGGCATTTTGGCCACCGAACTGTTCACCTCGGGCCGGCATTATTACTGGCGTATTGTGCCACGCGTACATGAACGTGCAGTTGCCGGTAAAGCAGTGGCCTACCGTGGGGAGCTGGTGGTTCCAAATTGCCTGCGCCGAGCGAAGAAGGTGCGAGCGAGGCGCGTTTATAATAAGCACAGATGAAGCGAGCGAACAAGAATAGTTGAGTGGGTTAGTTCAGTAGTGGATGGGATGTACGAGCAGCCACGAAGCAAGCTCACAACTTGTGTATGGTGTTGTTGGCTCGCTTCGCTCGCTCGCTCGTCGCTTCGCACTCTTCTGTCACCAGGCTCGCTCGCTTCGCTCGCTCACCTCGAAATCCAGAAATTGGGTTTTGTTAACGTGGTCGGCAATCCCCTCGACGGGGAAACCGAGACCGTTCCAGCTTGGAATGCTCGACATGTCAGCCATCGTGCAGATGAGCTGGTAGTTCGTGACGGTGTTGACGATGCAGGGGTAACCTCGGTTCCACCCGTTAGTCCAGGGGACAGGAGTTTTTGCCTTATTTGGGATGCCAAAGTGATATTGCTCGTCGAGGCCGAAGTACACAGCGTACTCGATATCGGTCTGCAGGAAGCCGTCCATATTTTCGTAGGGAAGGAATCCGGTGCCGGTAACTGTGACCTCAGTGCCACCCGCAACACTGCCTATACTGGGACTGATGTCGAAAATGTCAAGATGCACTTGCATGCTGAAGCTGCTGTTGCTCCACCCTTTCCCATACGTTTTCACCCTGATGGGGTCGACTCGACCCGGTGGCTGCCAGAAGATGGTGCAGTTGATGAAGGTGTCATTTGCAAAATCAACCCGGCAAGGCTTGTCGCCGATGTACGGTTGGATCAAGTCGCGCTGGTTGAACCAGCCCCAACTGTCCTTGTAGAAGTTGTCGTCGGTGCGTTCTATAACCGGGGCGAACCCCCTCCCGTGAATGTTGAGGAGCTGCCCGGCCATGCCTTTCAGCTCGTGAGGGTCGCTAGTGGTCATCCACGGGTTCATGGATGTGTCGTAGGCAAGAGCGAGGTCGATCGTCGCTGTGTGGTTAAGGTCCCGGGAGAGCTGAAGGGCGTTAACAACTGCACCGAGCGGAGCGAAGTGAGTTTTTAATGGAGCAAGGGGGAGGCGAGTGAAGTGAGCCAGACGAAACGTAATGTTTAGTAGTGGCTCGTATGTTCGTCTTCCTCAAAGCTCGCTCGCTTCGCTCGCTCACCTACGAGAGGAACATTAACGTCGAAGTCGAGCCAGTCGGCAAAATACTGGCCGGTGCCAAAGTTACCCTTGTACGACTTGAGCTCGCAGTTGGTGAGAGAAGCGCACCAGAAGGAATTTCTAACATCGTAGAAGTCTTGGGCGACGCGATCGTCGTCCATCATCTGCGCCGAGAGGCAAGTGGGTGGGGATAAAATGAGTGGTTAGTTTGTGAATAGCGAGCTGTGAGCGAAGCGAGACAGCAACACTAACACTAGTTGTGACTAGCTCGCTTCGCTTCGCTCGCGGCTCTATTCGTTCGCAGCGTAACATCTCGCTCACCTGCTCCTCGGATATTGTCTTCACCGTGAGGTTGAAGAAGGTAAGATCCAGGATCGCGTTCCGCTCGTACAGAGCCTTATCAGCGAACGCCCTGTGGTTGTGCACGCCAAGGTCAATCACCGGCAAGTCGCACTCGATCTGAATTGAGTTGGAGAAATCGAACCACGTGGTGTAGCTTTTCATATAAGTCGACTCCGTGTAGTAAGCAACGTCCCGAAAGCCAAAGTCCGGCCCGCACTCGAACCCGGGGTCGTTGACAGTGAGCTGGCACTGCGCCAAGCGAATCGAGGCGCATTTTTTATGAAGCAAGAGCAAAAAGTTTTTGAAGCGAGTCAAAAGAATTGAGTTGGTTAGTTTAGTATTAGTAGGTAGTAAGGAGCCGCCTGTATCCGAGTAGTCGTATCGAGGGATTTCATCGCCATTCATCAAGGCTCGCTCGCTTCGCTCGCTCACCTGGAAGTTCTTGATCGTTTTGGGGACGCAAGGGATCGTTAATTCGAGCTCGTCATTGGTGAATGTGAGCTTGTTCTGGAACCCTCGCGGGCCGAACCCGTTCCCCGAAACCGTAACCGTCGTTCCGCCGTACAACGAAACCTTGGAAGGGGAAATGTCATTAACGCTCATCAGCACCGTAAAGGTACCCGGCGTCGTCGCCTCCCTGCTAAAATACGCGCTCCCCTGCGGAGCCTGGTGATACTTGAGTTTGTACGTACCGGTTACCGCCCACTCGTCAACTTGGCAAACAACTTGAGTCGGCGTCGCTCGCAAAACATTGCACGTGGCCGGACCGATTTTTATGTCTATGCTCGACTTCATTGTCGAGAACTGCTCCCCGGTGATTGTTACCTCTGTCAGCACCCCCCCCGAGTTTGGGAAGATTGAGGTGATGATTGGTGTCTTCCGCCAGTCGTATCTGAACGTGCAGGCGTCCGGTCGAGTTTTCGAGAGGTCGAGGGCCTCATTTAGCGTATCGGCGGTGCTGGTGAAGAAAACCGAGGAGTTTGAGTGTTGTGTTGTTTTTGTATGCATTTGCGACATGTCGTCTTCCGCTCGCTTCACCTCGCTCACCTGTTCCCAATGGTCTCCGCCGGAGGATAGCACGCGTGGGAGAGGCCGTTCGTCGAAACAACAACCTCTGCGATCGGCCTCCCTCTCTCCACATACGTGTCGTTGGCGTGCTTCTCGTACCGAGAAAAATCCTCCGCTTCAGTCAAAGTCTCATTCTCAAAAAACGCAACCTCCCTAAAAAACTCCCCGCTCAACCCATTCCCAAACGGCCCCACCTCAAACGTCGTCTCCCAGATATTCGTTCCGTTGGAGATCTCGAGCCCGAGGAGGCTCTGGCTCGCCCCGGAGCTCGAAGTGTGGAGGAGCTGGAAGAAGTACTTCCGGTCCTTTGTCAGCAAATAGCTCCTGGAGGATTTTAGGGGAGGGGAGAGGTTCGTTGTGGAGAATATGTCACTTTGGGGAGGGACACGGTAGTGGCTCGGGTTGGGGGTGTAGGTGAGGCGGCGGCCGTTTTCGTCTTCGTTGGGGTGTGACTGCGGTCGGGGGGGGTTGTACAAAAATTCGGTTGGGAAACTCTCATCTCCAACTTCAGTCACACCGTCATTCAATACTCGACGATTGGACGTGTAAACTAAACGGTGTTGCGCCGCGTCACCATCCAACCTCCTCCTTCCCTCTCCTTCTCCCTCCTCGGTATCCGCAACCATCTCTACAACACCCGCGTTTTCCCTCTTCCCGTCCGGACTTAGCCGAAGTTCGAACTGTCCTGTAAACTGCCCCGTGAACGCGTAACTAGCTGTCCTCGGCGGAACGAAGAACCCGCTCCACCTCGTCCCCCCGAGCCGAAACTCCGGAATTTTATGAAGGTCTCTCGGGTCTGAGAGCTTCTGCCCCGGGCAGGTGACATTGGTCGATTCTCTGCAGGTTTTGTCCCCCTCCTCGAACCCCCCCGCCAACACACTTAGCTGATGAATATTTCTAACATCTTCCCCCCCCCTCACCCTCAACTCGCTATCCCTCCCAGTAACGCAGTACTCCGGGCATGCCCTCACGCTCCGAACCTCGTATTTGTCGTCAAACGGGTTGTACAGAGGGTCGAACTTTGAGAGGCGTTGGTTTGTTGTTGTGTTGTAGTAGGCGTCGGAGAACTTCACTCGGCCGTCGCTGTCGAAGCAGGCGTCGCAGTAGACGCAGGTTGGGCCTCCTGGGGTGGGGCGGGGATAGGGTGTTGTGTTGGTGTAATGTTTGAAAGTTGAAAAAAAAAAAAAAAAACTCATTCTTGGTTCTCACCTGGGTCAACCTTCATCTTAAGCGTAATCCGCTTCACAGTCCTCCCTCCCGTAGCGTCCCTCCCAACCGGCGGCAACGGCGGCCAAAGCGTCAAATCATCCTCAGCCATGCTCGGCACCACCCTCGAACTCTGCCCTATGCTCCCGTAGTTCTGCCAGTACTTCTCGTAGCACCTACCCCAACGCGCGTTGTGCACGTAGCCTAGACAGAGCGGGTAGTCCGGATCAGTGCAGGGCTTCTCGGGAACGTTGTTCATCGCCCCGTTGCAGTTGACGTTGTTCGTTGCCATTGACCAGCCAAGGGTCGTCTCCTGGAACCAGTTCAAGGCGGTTGTCGGCTGGAACGTGTCGTAGGTGGTGGGTGGGTCGGGGTCAATGGGGCCGTAAACGTCGATGAGAATGTTTAAGAGGCTGCTTGACAACGACGTACCCCTTCGGGAGGTTAGACCGGCGAAGCCGAGGTC
>Ga0114994_10001530_pt1 | contig 16678 bp, 15 predicted proteins | sample ArcticOcean_MG_C_9_FD_87043 | JGI IMG/M metagenome (GOLD analysis project Ga0114994, IMG submission 87043) | Marine microbial communities from western Arctic Ocean - ArcticOcean_MG_CB2_152 | ecosystem: Environmental > Aquatic > Marine > Oceanic | place: Arctic Ocean: Canada Basin | collected...
AGGTAAGAAGGCTCACGAAGACACCTGTTCATTGAATTTACCATCGCTTATCAGCTCCGCCCCTGAGGTTTGGTCTTATGAGCCTGACGATAATGAACCAAACTTCATTACCATGAAATCGGTTCGCGGAAAAGTTATTTCGAAAGACGATGACATTAATAGTTTTTCGGGTAACATACTTATGGTTGAGAGTGCGGATCCCGGATATGATTGGATTTTTTCTCATCGTATCGGTGGATTTATCACCAAATACGGGGGAGCGAATTCTCATATGGCCATAAGGGCAGGGGAGCTTGGCATTCCTGCAGTTATAGGTGCCGGTGAAACCCTCTACGGACAATGGGAAAAAGGTGAGGTTCTCGAGATCGACTGCATGAATAAGAAAGTGCTCGTTATCAAATGAAGAAAATTGCGGTTACGCAGAGAGTCACTGAGGAAAGTTCCTACCTGGAAAGAAGGGATGCCCTAGACCAAAGATGGGTTAATTTTCTTTTATCAATCGGTTTTTACCCAGTTCTCATTCCAAACCACTTGGAGTTCGTTAAAAAAATAGTGAACGAGAGTGGCATCCGAGGTGTTCTTCTTACAGGTGGCAATTCTCTTTGCGAATATGGTGGAGATGCACCGGAGAGGGATCAAGTTGAAGCTTATCTACTTCAGTGGTCATTGGAGAATGCATTTCCAGTTCTTGGTGTATGTAGGGGGATGCAACTGATTCAGAATTTCTTTGGGAATAAACTTGGCCCGGTGACTGGGCATGTTGGAGCACGGCATGAACTTTTAATTCCTGAAAACACTCGGCTATCTTCGAGTTTAGATAAATTAGGTAAGGTCAATTCCTATCACGAATATGGAACGAAAGTCGTTTCTGGAGAAATTGATGCGTGTGCTTATTCCAAAGATGGCGTCGTCATGGCGATAGAGCATCGTTCGCAGGATATTTATGGTGTTATGTGGCATAGCGAAAGAGAGGAACCATTTGTAGGGCAAGAACAAGAAATTTTTAATTTTATATTCAGATAATGAGAGCAATTATTTTAGCAGCAGGTAGAGGTAGTAGAATGAATTCCTTGACCGAATCATTGCCTAAGTGTCGTACGATTTTGCATGGCAAGGAATTGATTCAATGGCAAATGGAAAGCTTGAAGCAAGGAGGGGTCGATCAAGTCGCTGTTGTTAGGGGATACTTGGCCGAGACTTTTGAATTCGATATACCATACTTCGAGAACGCCAGATGGGCTGAAAGCAATATGGTCCGTTCCTTACTCGCTGCCAGGGATTGGTTGCTAAATGATCAGTGTATAGTCAGTTATTCTGACATTGTTTACTCTGCAGATGTTGTTGGGAAACTCACCCAATCCACTTCCGGCACTGCCATAACTTACGATCCTAACTGGCGTAAACTTTGGGAAAGAAGATTTTCCGATCCCCTGTCTGACGCGGAAACTTTCAAGCTGAGCGGTGGCAAGTTAACGGAAATTGGAAAGAGAACTTCATCTTTTGAAGATATACACGGCCAATATATGGGTCTTGTCAAATTTAAGCCGGAAGGTTGGAAGTCCGTGGATGATTTCCTTCACCAATTATCCGACGAATCTATCGATTCGATGGATATGACTACCTTACTGCAGAAAATGATCGAAATCGGGATTGAAATACAGAGCGTTCCGATTTCAGACCGCTGGTTTGAGGTAGATACGGAATCCGATTTGAAATTATATGAGATGGAAGAAGATCCTCTGTTTTAGGTTTGAAGAAAAAAAATATCATCGTTCTTGATATCGACGCCTTGATTCCAAGCCGGACGGGGATCGGTGGTAACTTCCCATTCGTCAGCCCTTGTTTCGATAGCTTGTCTAAAAATGGTCTTGAGTTTACAAACGCATTCACAATGGGGAACCCAACGGAATTCGCCTTACCTGGCATTTTTGCCTCCTCCTATCTCTTGGACGATGGAGGTTACAGAAACGGCATTGCCGATAGGGAGATTACATTTGCTGAAAAATTAAAGTCCGCCGGATATGTAACAAGTGCTTTTTTTACAATATTTAGACCTCAAAAAGATTTATACCATAGGGGATTCGATGATTTTTATCATTTATATGATCTTCAAGTCATAGAGAAAAACTTTATGAACACAGCCAATTGGTATATTGGTGCTCTTGATAAGGGAACAATTAAGGAAACCGAATGTAAAAAGGAACTTTTCGCTTATTACAAAGAGTATCTCGAGGATGTTTTCAGTTATTGCAACATATGGATAGACTATATCGAAAATGAAACCCTGCCCAAGTCAAAAATTTTTCACAATATAAATTATCAAAAGGTGAAAGAGCGTGTAGTGAAGCACCTAGAGCTTGTGGTTGAAGATCCTGAAAAAGCGGTGAAGCCTATCCTTGCAGGTGAAAAAATTGAATTTACAAAAATAGTGGAAGAAGAAGGTTACAAAAGGAAAAAAAAGCTCAAAAATACCCTGCTGGATTTTAAGTTTCGGGCTCAAATAGTAAAGCACTGCCTTCGAATCTTTAGGCAAGCAACTTCATTTGACTCCGCAAAGAATACTTTTGCTTTGGCTCTTGATAGGATACTTCACGGACAGAGTAATTTACTGATGCGGTATCCCTCGGGTTCTTATGTTCTAGAGTCTTTCAAGGGTTGGCATCGTAAACAAAAGAAAGAAAAACCCTTTTATTCCTATATAAAATTACTCGATGCCCATGAATTTAACTTTTATTCTCATGATTTATATAATCATGAACAAGAAAAAGAAGATGAATATAAAAGCTTCAAGCAATGCCTTAAGAATTTTTCCAGAGAAAAAAATTATAAGGGAAACATATTGTACGATTGTTCGATTAAATATGTCGATCAAGTGCTTAATCGCTTAACCGATTATTTAAAAAAAGAAAATATTCTCCACGAAACTATTCTTGCAATAACCGCTGATCATGGCGGCACCTATCCAAATATTCCCGCAAGAGATAGCAAGGCCCATAGGGTTAATGCCTTTTATGATGAGTTATACAGGATACCCTTGGTCTTTTCATGTGATGGTGTTGGGTCCGAAAGAAACCAATCTTTAGTTTCATCAGTAGATATGGTTCCGACCCTCTTGGATATGGTCGGCGAAGCAGTCCCGAAATCATTTAGAGGTAATTCTTTATGCACAGGTGGAGGCCGGCCTTATGTAATGGCTGAAAACCAAGGGAGAGGCCCATGTGATTTAATTAGAAAACCTATACGAGTATGTGTAAGGTCTGCGAAGTATAAAATAGTGTACGAAGTACCTCCTGGCAAACTTTCCGAAGGAGTCGTCGACCAATTATATGACTTAGTGGATGATCCCGAAGAAATGTTGAATTTAAAATCCGATAAAAATGCATTGGGTGAAGCTGATTCGCTTTTGCAGGTAGCAAAGGCAAGAGTTGTAGAAATCCTTAATTGAACATAATTTTTATCGGTTCCTACCTTAACATCCCTTGCGTCATTGATGTAATCGAAAGAGAGAAAGGAGATTTCAGGATATTATCTACTGATGTCCAAGTTCTTAATGTTTTTGCTGAATTTTATGGTGAAAATAAAGTTTATAAAATACCACAGATTTTCGAAAGTTTTGGTAACTTTAGAAAGATTATTACTGATTCAATTCGGACTTTCGGATACAAGGAAAAACTATTAAAAGATATAAAGGCGCTGAAACCCAAACAGGTCTTCTTCTTCTTTTTGGGTTGGAATGGGCTTTCCTCTTGGTTGCTCAAGAGACTTTCAACAACTTGCAGTCTTTATTACAGACCCAAAGTTAATATAGAATTATTGGAATCCGATTTTTCGATTAAAGCTCAGATTAAATCCGTAATTGCGAGCATGGTATGCGGTATAAGATTAAGGTCGGGTAAGTTTTACGGATATTCTTTGATCGCCATTGATGATAGGTTTCTTAAGCAACTTAAGGTAAACAGATATGAATTTGATGTAGACCATAACAATATAAAGAAATTTTTATCTGAAAGATTCAGCTATCTCAGTAAAGTTAAAGTGATAATACTAAATGGAGGAATGTATAATGTCAGTGAAGTTAGCTATACTGATTCTATGAAATTAGTTTGGTCTAAGTTAAAAGAGAAATATGAATCTTCTGAAATTTGCATCAAAGACCATCCTAACTTTCCTATAATCGAGTTAGCTTTTCTCAGAGAATGTGTGGCCGTGCCTCCTCAATTTCCAGCAAGCCTGCTTTGTTATAATTGTGAAGTTGTAATCAGTTACAGTAGTGCTACTCTTTATGAGGCGGCAAATTTGGGAATAAAATCAATAAGTTTAGTAAATTTGATTCCGACTACTAAACCTCAACAAATCAAGCAAGTGATTGATTATCTTGAGGAACACCTCAAAGAAGGCGAAATCCAATATCCATGCGAAATAGAAAGTTTTGAGGGGATATTATAAGGTTAATTCGATGTGGAGGTTTTTCAGTAATAACTTTTTCAACAGTAATATTATGTAAAAAAAACATTTGCTTAATGTTTATTATATAATGAAAAAATGGTTAAAACTTTTTGTTCCTGTTAAAATACAAAATTTCATAATTGGGCTTTATTACAAAGTAAAATATAAATTAGTTTTAGATGGAAACTGCTTCGTTAGGCAGTCTTCTTTTGGTCCAAATTGTTATATAGGAGATGGATCAAAAATTTCGTGTACGACCATGGGAAATTCGTCATATATTGCAAACAATTCATCTATTACATATACAAAGATTGGTCGTTTTTGTGCAATTGGAGATAATGTTAGGATTTGTATTGGAAACCATCCAACTAGTGATTTTGTTAGTGTTCATCCCTGTTTTTATTCCAAATATGGTCAAGGCACACCTTCTCATGTAAAAGATGACCTTTTTAGTGGTCACAAGTTTCTTGATTCTGAAGAGAAATTCGTTGTTGAAGTCGGTAATGATGTTTGGATTGGAAATGATGTTTCTATTTTAGATGGAATCCGCATCGGAAATGGAGCTATAATTGGAATTGGTTCAGTTGTTACAAAAGATGTTGAACCTTATTCCATTGTTGGCGGAATCCCTGCAAAATTAATCAGAATGAGATTTACTGAAGAAGAAATCAAATTTTTGGTCAATTTGGAGTGGTGGAATAAATCCGATGACTGGATTAGGGCAAATGCTACAAATTTTCTCTCAATTAAAAAATTAATTGATGCAAATAAAAAGTCATAAATTAACTACTTCAAACTTTTACATAATTTTAATATTATGTTTCATTTTACTACCTATACTCGCACTATTTAATAGGTATATATTTTATGAGTTAAATGTTTTTTTCTTACTTATATTTTTATGTCTTTATACGATTTATAATAATACGAAATTTAGTATTAAATTATTTATAGGATCTCCTGCACTGTATTTTTTTGCGTTCGTGGTTTATGTTCTATCTCGTTATCAAACCGGTAAATCTCTAGATGAAAATTTGCAGCTTTTGTCTTTACTTTCATATTTTATATTTTTTCTTGTTGCTAGTATTCTTTTTTATAAAAAGAAATATATTAGTGATTTAGTTTGGTTTGTTTGTACTATGTATCTTATTGCTTATATTGCTAGGATATCTCTTGATATTGAGGCTGCAATTAATGGTACGAATCTATCTTCTGGTATAGTAGTTATCTCCTTTATTCCTTTTGTTCTTTTAAACCTGCAAAAATACACCAATAAATATTATACCACAAGTTTCCTAATTATTTTTTTCCTTATAATTTGGTGTTCAATAATCGGATCTAGAGCTGCCACTCTTGGTCTTATGTTATTCCTGATAACTTTTACCCTTTGGCCTCTCATAACCAAAAATAGAGTTATTTACATTGGTTATTTTCTTAGCTGTGTCTTATTTTTCTTAACTGGTTGCTTGCTTTATATATTCTTTGTCACTGATGCAAACTTTTCATTATTTAGCGATTCTGGGATTGGGATACTTACTAAAAGAATCGGTACAAGACTTGATATTTGGGTTCATCTAGTTCAAATAATAATTAATGGTGATTGGGTGCTTGGAAATGGTTCAAACCTCAATACTAAAAGTGTTACACCTTTAAGTTATTTAGATTTTGAAATGAATCGAAAAAACCTTTCTTCACATTCATTGATTCTAGAAAGTATATATCGTATAGGTGTAGTTGGATTGGGCTTATTCTTTCTATTCATTTTATCGCTTTGGAACTATATGTGGAAAAGTCGGGAATGTAATGTAACTAGAATAGTTTGTTCTTCAATAATTATGCTTGTTCCTATTTGCTATACATCAACATTTTTAATCTTTTCGACTTTCCACCTTCGCTGTGCCTTCTTTTGGATAATATTTGGTTTCGGATATGGATTCGCGACTTATTATAATAAAAATTATAACTCTAAACTCTCATGAAAAGTCTTCTTGTTGTCGAAGCATGCAGTCATCCTAAAGTTTTAGAGAATCAGTTTTTTCTTTTTCGAGATAAGTTCGATATGACTTTTATGACAATACCGGATAAATATGACAGTTATCAATCGATGATGCCCAACATATTAAAAAGTGGTAAAGTATTTTACAGTTTTCATAGCACGACCTTGTTTGCCCAACTTTTGTTTTTATGCTACAAGTACGATTATATTCATATATCAACGGGACCGGAGCATCCTCATTTTTCAAATTTTTGGACTCGTCCGTTTTATTTTTTGTGTATGTTATTTTACCGTGGCAAAATATTACTGACCATTAAAAATTCTCGATCTTATTTGAAGGAAACAAAATATTTTCCGAGCTTACTTCGCTTTAGTTTAAGGTTTGCGAGGTTAGTGATGTTCGAAACAGATACCTTAAGAAAGTATTTTCTCAATGTTTATAAAAAACCTCTTAAAACTGCAGTTATTTACGATCGTTACACGGATCTTTTGCCCCCTGGTCTAATCAAACCGGAAAGTTTGGTTAAACCTTTCCGTCTCGGAATGTTGGGCTCATTGGACAACTCCCGCCGCGATTACCAAGTTGTTTTGGATGCGTTTTCCCAGTTACCTCAACAACAACTTAGACATTTTGAGTTAGTGATCTTGGGCGAATGTCTTGGCGGTGATGACAATACTATCCTGCACACATTCCAACAATTTATTGCAGTCGATTATCCTATGCGCTATTTGACTTCAGATGAATTTGATATCAAGGGTAGTTCCTGTGATTTGCTGATATCGCCATTGCTTAGTAAGATGGAGTACGGAACATTTAAGGGTAGCGGTGCGATTGGTGACGCAATATATCTTCAGAAAAATATTATTTTACCCTCTTTTGCAGATCCGGAAGAGGAATTCAGTCAAATCTCCTATTACTATTCTGATGAAACCGAATTAGCTCAGATCATAGATTCAGTATGTCAAAAACCTGCTCGTAAAATAGATAGAAAATTCATATACAATTATAGCTCTTCCCAAGTAGCATTAAATATTATAAATGAAATTAAATAGGACATTAGGCCAAACAAATTTATCATTTTGATTGCTATTTTGGACTATGGAATGGGCAACAACGCTTCAATTCTAAATATGATGCGCAAAGTTGGTGTTGATGCAGATATTTCGTTGGATCCGACAGTATTAAAGAATTCAAAAGGTATCATACTTCCAGGTGTTGGTGCTTTTGACAATGGTGTGGTCAAGATGAGAGATTCAGGAGTTTGGGATTTGCTTAACGAATTGGTCGTTGATCACAAAAAACCATTCTTGGGGATTTGTTTAGGGATGCAGATGCTCTTCGATTCAAGTGAAGAAGGTAAGGAAAATGGCTTAGGGTGGCTTCCAGGTATCGTGAAAAGGTTCCAGTTTTCAAATTCCGGTCAAACCAACAAGATTCCTCATATGGGTTGGAATTCGGTCAATGCATCAAAGGGAAACCCTCTTTTTGCCGACCTTTATGATCAGAACAGGTTTTACTTTGTTCACTCATTCCATGTTCAGTGTTACGATGAGAGTCATTCTTCCGCCACAACTCATTACGGTTACGACTTCACTTGCTCTGTGCAGAAGGAGAACATTTTCGGCGTGCAATTTCATCCCGAGAAGAGTCACCGTTTTGGTATGACCTTTTTTAGGAACTTTTTGAGCCTTGTGAGATGCTGAGCATCCGTGTGATTCCCACATTACTACTTAGGGATAACGGTTTGGTCAAAGGGGTGAACTTCAAAAATCACAAGTATGTTGGCGATCCGATCAATGCCGTAAAAATCTTTAATGAGAAAGAGGTAGACGAGATTGTTTTTTTGGATATCAGTGCTAGTCCCAACCAAAGAGAGCCAAATTTTGATTTGATAAGCGACATAGCTTCAGAGGCTTTTATGCCTTTCGGATATGGCGGTGGCGTGACCAATGTAAGGCAGATTGAGCAACTTTTTAACCTTGGCGTGGAAAAAGTGATCATAAATACCTCTGCTTTTACTACTCCCGATTTGATTAAGGAAGCTAGCAAGGTAGCGGGGGCTCAAAGCATAGTCGTCTCCATGGATGTTAAGAAGACTTTAATGGGGAATTATGAAGTTTATACCGAAAACGGTACATGCAGAACCAAAATAGCTCCGATTGATTACGCAAGGCGAATGGAGGACTTAGGAGCAGGGGAACTCATTTTATGTGCCATCGGAAACGAAGGTATTGGCAAGGGGTATGACCTTAAATTACTTGACTTAGTTTGTTCCAGTGTGGAAATTCCAGTGGTTGCACTTGGTGGTTGCGGTAGTTTGGATGACATGGCTGAAGCTGTAGGTACGGGTGGTGCATCCGCAGTGGCAGCAGGAAACCTTTTTGTTTTTCATGGGAAGTTGAAAGCTGTTCTCATAACTTATCCTAAGTATGCTGAGCTAACCAAAGTTTTAGGGGTGAAATCGCGTAATGACTAATAACTACAAAGTTTGTTCTCGCTGTGTAATGGATACAAGTGACCCAGAGATTGTATTTGATACAGATGGGGTTTGTAATCATTGCCTGAGCTTTGACAAAGAATGGTCTTTGCGTTGGTTTCCCGACGACAAAGGGAAGGTTATGCTGGATCAAACTTTTGAGAGTATTCGAAAGAGAGGTAAGGGAAAAGAATATGATTGTATTATTGGCCTCAGTGGAGGAATTGACAGTTCTTACCTTGCTCTTGTTCTTAAAGAGTATGATCTACGACCGCTAGTTGTTCATGTGGATGCGGGATGGAATAGCGAATTAGCAGTTCATAACATTGAGCAGATTGTAAAGTATTGCGGATATGAGCTCCATACGCATGTAATGGACTGGGAGGAAATAAGAGATTTACAGGTAGCATATTTAAAAGCAGGTGTTTCGAATCAGGATGTCGTACAAGATCACGCATTTTTCTCTTCGCTTTATCATTTTGCAATTAAGCACAAAATCAAAGATGTCATAAGCGGTGGAAATATTTCGACTGAGTCAGTTTTTCCGGATTCTTGGCATCACGATGCAATGGACGCCCTGAATATAAAGTCTATTCACAGTAAATTTGGAACCCAGAAACTTCGTAACTTTAAAACGATAAGTTTTTATCAATACTATTTTTATTATCCTTTCATCAAGGGTATGACAATAACTAGACCGCTTAACTTTATGCCTTACGATAAGGGAACCGCGCTCGAGGTGCTTAAGGAAAAGGTGGGTTACAAGGAATATGGTCGTAAACATGGCGAATCCCGATTCACCAAATTCTTTCAAAATTACTTTTTACCAGAAAAATTCGGTTACGATAAGCGATTGCCTCATTTTTCTAGTCTTATTCTTTCCGACCAATTATCTAGAAAAGATGCTTTGAATGAACTTGAAAAACCATTGTACGATGACGATGAACTTCGAGAGGATAAATCCTACATAGCCAAGAAACTCGGTATTAGCGTTTCGGAGTTGGAGGAGTTTGCTGGGTCCAAAGGTATTCTTTATTCCGACTATGACAACTGGGACAAGCATTATAAGGTGCTGTCGTGGCTTAAGAGTATTGTTCGGAGAATTGGCTGGTTCAAGCTAAAAACTTACTGAGTCGGAGAGCAAAAAAATGCAAGAAAAAAATAGAATAAGTACAGTAAATATCCATATTTATCCGTCAAATATTACTTGCGAAACTAGAATAGAAAAAATCACAAAAACATTAGCTGAATCTTTATTTGAAGAAATAATAGTTATTGGTACAAAAGATGGAGAAACTAGCAAAGATCGAAAATTTACTGATAGAATAACATTCCTCCTCTTGGGCGTTTCTAATAAACATCGAGATTTTTTAATGAAGCTGTTCGTGTTTTTTATGTTTTACATGCATACAATTGTCTTTTGTGTGCGTAAAAAGAATATTTTGTGTGTTAATGCACATAGCCTTTCCGTATTACCTTTATGTTTCATAATATCTAGAATATTAAATACAAGGCTCGTATACGATACTCATGAACTTGAGACCGAGTCCAACTCTATTTCAGGAGTTAGGAAACATGCATCTAAAGTCTTAGAAGGTATTTTAATTAGAAGGTCCGACTACACATTTGTAGTTAGTAAATCAATCGAACAATGGTATAAGAGAACTTACGATATAGTAAAAATCGAAACAGTATTCAATACACCAAGTATTGATTATGCAAAGATCGACAATGGGAGTTACTTCAGAGACAAATTTAAAATACCCGAAAATATTATCATTTATATTTATGTTGGTGGTATGGGAACTGGTCGAGGAGTCGATATCCTTCTTGATGTATTCTCAAAAGTACAAAGCACTCAGGCTTGCCTAATTTTTATGGGCGAGGGCCCTCTTGTGGAAAAGGTTTTGTCTCTTCAGGGCAAGATCCCTGTTTATTACCATGAGCCTGTTCCAACCAGTGAAGTAGTTAATTTTTCTTCAAGTGCTGATGTTGGTGTTTCTTATATTGAAAATACAAGCCTCTCTCACTACTTCTCTATGCCAAACAAGGTTTTTGAATATCTTTATTCTTCTTTGCCGGTAATTACTTCAAATATGTTGGATGCCTCCGAATTCGTAAATAGCAACGACATTGGCTTTGTTGTTCAAGATGGCGATGAACTATTGACATTGATACAGAAAATGAACCCGCGGCTTATTCATTCAAAGAAATCTAACATTAATAAGGTTATCGAACAGATTTCTTGGGAGAAGCAGGAGGCAAAAATTGTTAATGTTTACAAAAGCTTTATTTGAATCTTGAAATGAATCACCAATTATCTTCTAAGCATGTTGTAGAGTGTTGTAGGTGCATCATGTCGGACACCTCTGATCCAGATATTGTTTTTGATATAAATGGTCTTTGTAATCATTGTCGTAGATATGATGATCTTTGTTCATCACGAGTTTTTACTGGTCAAGATGGTCAAGCCAAACTCAGTGATTTGGTTTCCAAGATCAAGCGCACCGGTAAAAACAAGGAGTATGATTGCATTATTGGTGTAAGCGGAGGAGTTGATAGTACTTACCTCGCTTATTTAGCCGTGAAACTTGGTTTGCGACCTTTGGCGATACATTTTGACAATGGCTGGAACAGCAATCTGGCAGTTAAAAATATCGAGAAGGTACTGAAAAAACTTGATATAGATTTATACACATATGTTATAGATTGGTACGAGTTTAAATCTCTCCAGTTGTCTTTTCTTCATGCCTCAGTCCCGGATGGTGAAATACCAACGGATCATGCGATTGATTCTTTATTGTGGCGAGAGGCGTCAAAAAGAAAAATCAAATATATATTGTCCGGTATGAACTTCGCCACTGAATCTCTAAGCGTCCCCGGTTGGGCTTATGGGCATTCAGACTGGAAATACATAAAGGCAATCCATAAAAAGTTTTGTGGAGAAAAGTTAAAGAATTTCCCGCACTATACTTTCCTCTCATTATTTTATTACAACTTCATAAAAAGTATCAGAATAGTATCAATTCTTAATTATATTAATTATGATAAGGATGAGGCAATGAAAACTCTAAATAGAGAACTTGGTTGGGAATATTATGGCGGAAAACATTATGAATCAATTTACACAAGATTTTTTCAAGGATATATACTTCCCAAAAAGTTTAATATAGACAAGAGAGTAGGGCATTTGTCTGACTTAATTAATTCAGGTCAAATTGACAAATCTGAAGCTAAAAAGCAATTGGAAGAACCGATATATCCACAAAAGTACTTGTTAGAAGACTACCAATATGTGTTAAAAAAGTTCGACTTAAATGAAAATGATTTTGATAAAATTATTAAGTCAGAAATAAAATGTTTTCGTGATTATCCTAATTCTTATAGACTTGTTCAGTTTATGAGGAAGTGTATAAATATTTTGAGGAAATATAACTTGTACCCTAAATAATAGTACTAACTTTTATTATATGATTTACCGTTATGTGTGGAATATTTGGTGTAATTAGTAAAGTTGACTTCAAGGCGTCCGATAGGAATTTAAGTAATTTAATTTCTCATTCGGAACAAAGAGGGAGAGATTCTAGCGGTTTTCTTCTTTATGATGATCAGAAATCTTACGAGATACACAAAGCCGACTACCGCATTAGTCGCTTGTACAAAACGATTTTTGATCGTGAGGTGAAGCTGATATTTGGTCATAGCAGACTTGTGACAAACGGCATATCTGACAACCAACCAGTATATGATGACGATATTATTGTATTTCATAATGGCATCATCGTTAATGCGGACGATATTTGGTCTACTATTTCCCAAGATCAAACTTTATTGATAGATACCGAAATTATTGCCGGGCTTGCCAAACACCATCTGCAGGAGGCCCTGCCCTTAGAAGAAATTCCTCAAAAGATTCTGGATAAATGCGAAGGGGTAGTCGCTTGTTCTATAATTTTTCCTAAGCTTGGTAAAATGTGCCTTTTTTCAAACAACGGAAGTTTGTATTTAGGTGATTTGGAGTCGAGTCAAGTATTTGCTTCTGAAAGCTATCCTTTGACTGAGTTGGGTTGCAATAACATCACGCAGGTCTTTGAACCAAAGTTCATCGATGTGCCTATTTTCGAAAAGGAAATTGAAGTTATTTCATCAAATCAACGAAATCTCGATTTGATTCCTTCTTTATCATTAAATTCAAGCGAAGAGAACTTGTTGGAATACAAACATCATGATTTAAAACGCTGCACCAAATGTGTTTTGCCTGAAACGATGACCTACATTAATTTTGATTCCGATGGGGTTTGTAATTATTGCAGAAATTACACCCCTAGAAACATACCTCGCCCCAAAGAGGAATTGTTTGAATTAGTCGAGAAATACCGAAAAAAAGCGGGCAATGATTGTATTATTCCCTTCAGTGGAGGTCGTGACAGTTGTTACGGTCTACACTTGGTAGTGAAAGAATTGAAAATGAAACCAGTAGCCTACACTTATGATTGGGGGATGGTCACCGATCTAGCTAGGCGCAACATAAGCCGAATGTGTGCCGAATTAGGGGTGGAAAATATAATTGTGGCCGATGATATTGAAAAGAAACGCAGAAACATTAAGAGGAATCTAACGGCGTGGTTGAAAGCACCCGATTTAGGCATGGTCAGTATTTTGACAGCAGGGGACAAGCACTTCTTCAATTATGTAGAAATGATTAAGAAGCAGACTGGGATAAATTTGAATCTTTGGGGGGTGAATCCGCTTGAGGTAACCCATTTCAAAGCCGGGTTCTTAGGTATCCCTCCAGATTTTGAAGAAAAACTTGTTTATTCAAGCGGTGCGTTGAAGCAGCTTAGATATCAATGGCTTCGATTTAGGGCCATGATGAAAAGTCCAGGATATTTTAATTCCTCTCTCTGGGACACCCTGTCAGGTGAATACTTTAGAAGTTTTAAGAAAAAAAGTGATTATTTCCACATTTTTGATTATTGGAGATGGGATGAAAACTTAGTTGAAAATGTTTTGGATAGTTATGACTGGGAGAGAGCACCAGACACTAATTCTACTTGGAGAATTGGTGACGGAACGGCCGCATTTTATAATTATATCTATTATACAATTGCTGGATTTACCGAACATGACACATTTAGGAGTAATCAAGTTCGTGAGGGAGACATAACTAGGAAAGAAGCTCTTGAGTTCGTTCTGGATGAAAATCAGCCAAGATACCCAAATATTAAATGGTATCTGGATGCCATTGGATTGGATTTCAAAGATGTTATTGGAAAAGTAAACCAAACCCCCAAGATCTTTAACTCCGTGAGTTAAGTTTAAATTAGTGAATATTTGGGCACTTTCAAAATACTCTTCCGTGCCGGGTTACGGTTCCGCAGCACGTTTGTTTCATTTGGTCAGTCATTTTCGACAGATGGGTCATGAAACAACTTTGATCACTTCGGATGCTAATCACCTTTCAAACTTCCCGCAGACGAGTAATGTTTTCAACTATGACAAAATTAAGGGTGTTTTCGTTTGTTGGATAAAGACCAAAAAATATCTTAGGACCGCGTCTTTTTCTCGGGTTCTTAGCTGGGTAGATTTCGAAATCAAATTGTTCTTGATGCCGATTAATCGGGAAAAAAAGCCGGATGTTTTAATAGTTTCTTCTCTTTCATTATTATCAATAATCTATGGTTATTGCCTAAAATTAAGGTTCGGTTGTAAGTTGGTTTTCGAAGTTAGAGACATTTGGCCTTTGACCATGACTGAAGAGGGAGGTTTTTCGAGATGGCATCCACTTGTTTTAATTTTGGGTGCTATCGAAAAGTTCGGTTACAGAAAAGCCGATTTGATTGTCGGTACTATGCCGAAGCTAGACGAGCACATTTATGAGAGAATAGGGGAGGAAAAACCTTTCTTTTGTTCACCCCTTGGTTTTGAGAATGTAAAACTGGAGTCAATTGGAAAAGATCGAAAAAATATTCTGGAGGCATACTTCCCAAAAGGAAAAATAATTGTCGGCTATTGCGGGAGTATGGGAATTTCGAATGCTTTGGAACCTTTCGTAGAGTGTATCGAGAAGATCGGAGAGAATTCTACAGTACATTTCGTGCTCGTGGGCGACGGGGATCTCAGGAAAAAATTTGTAAAACGATTGGGTCGGTCGGATAATACTACCTTTGTTAATAAAATCTCATCTGACGAAGTTCCTCATTTTCTTTCGATGTGCGATGTACTTTATCTATCGACTCACGATTCGAAAGTTTGGCGTTTTGGCCAGTCCATGAACAAATTTGTTGAGTACATGCTGGCGGGTAAGCCAATAATTGCTTCTTATTCGGGGTTTCCATCTATGCTGGATGAATCTGAGGCTGGAGAATTCGTCCTGCCCAATGATGGGAATGCTTTGAAAGCTGCGGTATCGAAGTACTGCTCAATGTCTTCCGCCGAGAGGGAGACTATAGGGGGAAACGGTCGTCGATGGATTTTACGCAACAGGTCCTATTGTAGACTTGCCGAAGATTATCTCGTTGAAATTGAAAAGCTTTTAGCCAAAGCCCCTTGACTTGAAAGATCAAAATACAGCTAGGTCAATTCCTGAGTCTTCGGTGGATTTTATTCGAAGTATCTATGGATCCGGGGCAATTCCCTTGCATCGCCCTATTTTCGATGGAAACGAGAAATCATATCTTGTAGAGTGCATTGACTCTAATTTCGTTTCAAGTGCGGGTTCCAAGGTAGATGAGTTCGAGCACCATGTTGCTTCCTTTACCGGTGCTAAAAATGCCATCGCAGTTGTTAATGGTACGAATGCCCTCCAAATCGCTCTGCTGCTGGCAGGTGTGGGCAAGCAAGATGAGGTTCTCACCCAGGCGCTCACTTTTGTAGCCACCTGCAATGCGATTTCCTACGTCGGCGCCGATCCGGTTTTCATAGATGTGGACAAGGATACTTTTGGCATGGGACCGGCATATTTGCGAAAGTTTCTCGAAGGGCATGCGGTCAAGAAGGGTAATGTAGTGTTGAACAAATCTTCTGGAAAGCGGTTAAGGGCTTGCTTGCCCATGCACACGTTTGGGTCACCTTGCCGGATCAAAGAAATTGCGGATATTTGTAGCGAGTGGAATATCCCTTTGGTTGAGGATGCAGCGGAGTCCTTGGGAAGTTTTTCCGAAAAGCGTCATACGGGTACCTTTGGTCTTATGGGGGTAATAAGTTTCAATGGAAACAAAATCATTACGACGGGCGGCGGAGGAATGTTGCTTACAGATGACGATGAGCTGGCACGGCGAGCCAAGCACCTTACTACCACGGCAAAAGTACCACATCGTTATGAATTCATACATGACGAAATCGGGTTTAATTTTCGCCTTCCAAGCCTCAATGCCGCTCTCGGTTGCGCCCAAATGGAGCAACTTCCCCGGATAATTGAAATCAAAGGTAGGATCGCTGCTCGCTACCGCTCCTTTTTTGAAACAATTGAGGTGGAGATGCTTGAGCCCTTGACTAATTGTACAACTAATAACTGGCTCAATGCCATTGTTCTGAAAGATAAAAATGAGAGAGATGAATTTTTGGAATATACAAACAAAAATAATGTGATGACACGTCCAATTTGGAGATTGATGTCGGACTTGGAAATGTTCAGGAGTTGCCAAAAAGATGGCCTTGAAAATTCTCGATGGCTTGAGAAACGAGTTGTAAACATTCCTTCTAGCGTTCCTTTTAAAAACGGATTCTTATCGAATACTAATGTCTGAATCCAAGAGGG
>Ga0114994_10001534_pt1 | contig 16643 bp, 14 predicted proteins | sample ArcticOcean_MG_C_9_FD_87043 | JGI IMG/M metagenome (GOLD analysis project Ga0114994, IMG submission 87043) | Marine microbial communities from western Arctic Ocean - ArcticOcean_MG_CB2_152 | ecosystem: Environmental > Aquatic > Marine > Oceanic | place: Arctic Ocean: Canada Basin | collected...
CCATTATTTTGGCCATTTATGATTAAATTGTTGATATTAGCATCTACCTCAATCATTTCTATTGCAAAATCACTATTATTATCATATATTTTAACATCATCAAGGATTATAGTTCCAAAATATGCAACGTTGGAATTATCTATATTCAAAGAAGGAGATGAAATTGAATCTTTAATTGTTATTGAATTTAGTTGTAAATCAATACTATCCCTAACAACTATTCCGTATTTATCTCCAGAAGAGGCGCATGAATTGCAACTAGTATTTTTCCCTCCGCTCATAACTATATTCGATTCACGAAAAAGAATACCTGCACCATCTTCCGGATTGGATTGATTTAATCCGTTATGAATAGTAGATACATTAGAAATTTCTACATTTGCTGAATCATAAATATATATACCATTTTTTGTATTATTTTGACTCACTATGGAATTTACTCTAGGATGAAATTCACGAAAATCAATACCATTTCCACCATTATTTGATGCGGACCAATTATCTCCTATTACTCCACCTTTCATCATTAAAATACCAGGTCCTGAAGAATTATTAACTATTAAATTATTAACTATTGCGGGACCTTTTGTTGACCAACTAGAACTACGAAAATAGAGTCCTGCACGATCGCTCATTGCAGAGTTGAATGATTGTTTACCATTATTCAGAAATACTGCATTTTCTATTTTTGTAGAAGAGTCGATCATGTATCCTCTAAGTCCAACAACCGGATTATCTGCTATAATTAATCCATCAATATTTACTCCACTAGTGTTTAAATCGAATGCTGCATAACCTAGACCGGGGGTTTTGGCATTTGGGCCGCCCGTTCCCCTTATCTCTAAATTATTGAAAATAGCGTTGGTTGGTAAATTGAAATATTGACTATGGTTATATTGCTCAACCATAACTCCCCTATATTGACTATTTTCGATTATTAAATTTGAAAAAGATGGCCTAGTTATCCAACTTGGAGTTTGATGCCTTACGAATACCCCATTATCTGCACGATTGATATTGACATCAGTAATTAATGGTATTGAATCTTCTACCCAAATTCCTGCAGGAATAGAAAGCGTTGCTCCAGTGATATTTGAAATATTTATATTTGAAAATAATCCTCCAGAATTACCCCAAAAATTAATCCCTCGAGTCATTACGCCATTTATATTAATTCCATTTATAATTGGGGCAGAATTATCACCTATCGATAATCCAATTCCATATCTCCATGATGTAGATATTGTATGTACGTCTTGGCCACCTTGTTCGATTGTTAAATTTGATATTATTGGGGATGCGCCATCAAATAAATCAACACCTACATTATCGGCATTTATTATTTTTAGATTAGAAATTACAGGATTGCTACCATACATCGTGATTCCATACTTAGAATCAGTTATTGTTAGATTATCAATTATAGAATTAAGGCCATAGCTTGATGCATTGAATACAATGCCATTATGGTTACCATCTAAAGAATCTAATATAACTGGAGAGTTGATTGAGCCTTCGATATTAATTCTCCCATCAATAATAATTTCTTTATCATCGCCTAAAAAAATACTGGTACCTTCTTGAACTATCAGGATTTGCCCAGTTTCAACATTGTAACTATCATTTAAGAAAACTGATCCAGACCATACAGTTGTTGATTTTATATTAAGAGAAGCGTTAACGGGTATGATACTGATACTAGAAATTAACATAATTAATACGAGTAGAATTGCACGTCTTTTACAAACCAAGGGATGTACGTGCATATTTTAGCGGCTCAATTAAACTATGTAATATCTTACACATAGTGATTATTGTATATCTCTTTAATCGTAGAAGTCATAAGCACATATTGAGGGGACGTGTTTGTATAAGTATGAGTACAGCTTTTGTTTTAATTAGGGCGGCCCCAGGAAGTGAGAGAATTGTATATCAAAAACTTCTAGAAATTGAAGAAGTAACTGAAACGCATGTTGCATATGGAGAATATGATTTAGTAGCAAGAATTGATTTTGAAGATGAAAGAAAAATGGCCAAGACATTGATTGGAGTCATGAGGGCAATCCCTGGAGTTCAGCATACTGAAACTTTAATTGCAGTGGAGGCTGAATAATGGCAGTTGGATTTGTGTTAATTACTACAGAGCCCGGTAAAGAAATTGAAGTGCGTGAAGCAGTTAGTAAATTTGAAACCGTAGTCGGGCAATGGATTGTTTTTGGAATGCATGACCTATTTGTAAAAATTGAAGCTGACGACGAATCAGAACTTACTCGATGTATAATCCAAGACATAAGAAATCTACCAGGTATTTTTGAAACTCGAACACTAATTGGTACTGAAATATAATTATATTAGATTAGATATAAGTTTCAATAGTTCATTTGCTGCATTACTGCATTCTGCAGATTTAAATTTACCCAATGCTTCTCTCCAATGAGATAGTTTCTTTTTTGGCTCCAAAATACCTTTCCAATACCATTTTTGAGCAGATAGTCGCCTATAAGTTGCTATGTCTTCTGGTAAATGTTCCTCAGAAATTTCTGAATGCAGTTGAATTATCCATTCAGGATATTTTGGCCCTGATGCTTCAAGAATAATATGAATTAAACTTAATTTATTTAGTAAATTATATGATTTTTCTATTTCAGATCTTGCATCCTCTATTGCCTTTGGAGAAACATTGCCATTTATCTTAATTGCAAGCCTAGATCTGAGGTCGATTATTTTTAATTTTTGATTATCGTATCCCAATTGAGATTCTAAGATGCCCCTGGATACTGCTGCAGAATGTAAATCTTGAGTTTCTAAAGCGATTGAGTTGTGTAAAAGATTAATTGATAATGATGCCACATTACGATTTTCAATTGGTAGTGAAGATAAATCGATCAATTTAATTTTATTCTTCAAATTATTAATTAAATCTAGTGGCATTTTTCCAGGTAATCTATCATCATGGAGCCTTACAATTTCAGCTATTTGGGCCTTTATTTTTTCAATTGGATTGAGTTGATTAAATATTTTTAAATCCAATTCTGTGGCTAATCCAGTATTTCCACTTACTCGAGCAATGCGTGCTAATCTTTTTGTTTTGTTGATTCCATCTGAAAGCGAATTAATGTGGGATGACGCAATCGCTATTTCTCCTCTTTCTAAGGCTATATCAGAAGCAATCTCTCGAAATATTTCTTCATCACTATTATGTATTGCTTGTTCGAAGATAATTGCTGCTGCTGAGCTATCTTTACTTACTAATATGGGAAGATTTGAGATAAACCAATCAGAATCAATTGTATGCCCGGATTGAAGTCGGTGATGGGCTTCCATCCTTATTGCTCTAAATCCTTCTTTTTTTGCCCATTTTTTAGCCATTTCAATATGAAAATCTTGAGTTTTTTCCTGAGTAAAGAAACTACGCCTGACGTTTTTTATTAAATGATGAAGTTCTACTTCTTTGTTGTGCCACTTCAAAATTGCTGAATTATCTAATTCATCTGTCCCAATTGATGAAAATAATTCATCAGTACTCAAAGGTAATGGAGATAAAGATAATTCATCCAAAGTTTTAATTCCTTCATCACTTAGTCTTTTTATTACCGTTGATTTGACATATTCCTGGACTGCATCATTTTCCTCCGGGAGCTGAGTATCTGGAGCCCATAGATGTAGGGCTAGAGGATGCCCACCTAATGATTGAATAATTTTAGTAGCTAGAATATTGTCAATATTTGAAGGTAAAATTTTCTTGGCACCTTCAAAAGGCAGTCCTTCAAGCCTAATATTGTCAAAGTCAATTAACTTATCAAAGGGACTAGGTGCCCTTACTATTATCAAAATTGATGCTTTTGTCATTGCAGTATCTGAAATTAGTTGATTAATTGAATTAATATGCCTATTATCTAATTCTTGTATTTCATCAATAATTAGTAAGTTTCGAGGATAATCTACTGCTGCAGATATTGCTTTTGATGAATACATTCCAGATTGATTTAACCACATTTTTGCAATTGCCGAGATGTCCGTATCGTTATCGCAGGAAGCCCATCTTAACGTCCATCCTTCTTCCATCATTTTTTCTGCGATAACCCGGGCTAAACTTGATTTTCCAATTCCTGGTAAGCCATTTAATATGATATTTTTATTTCTTTTTAAGATAGTAGAGATATCTAAAACTTCTGTATTCCTTCCATGTAAATTTATTAAATTTGGAATAGGCCCAAAATATCTAAATTTTTTTATTTTCTCTGGAAAATCAGCCTCTGAAAGAGTTTCAAGTCCCAGTTGTGTAATATGAATAACTTTACGTCGGCGAGAATCTTTTCCTGTAACCTGTGCATTTTTAGAAATAATTAATTTATCTTTTTCTAGAGTTGCTAGTGGATTATGAACTGCCGATCTGACAACTCCTAATGCTTCCGCTATTCCTGGGAGTGATTGTTCTCGAGGAATATTCCATTTGTCATCAAAATTACCATAATATTTTGATAAATGAGCAAGAATCCTCAATCTTGTCCCCGACACCATGAGACACGGGACATGTCTAGGGTTCATGGGTGTTAACTTATTGCGCATCAATAGGCATGCCAATTGACTTTCAAAAGTTAGATCTCCCTTCTAAACCAGGAGTATATCTTTTTCGTAGAAATGATGAACGAGTTATGTATGTAGGAAAGGCGACAAATTTACGTTCTAGAGTTCGTTCTTATTTTTCTGAAAATCCTGATAGAATAATGATACCAAAACTAATCCAGAATTCGGAAAAAATTGATTGCATTATTACTCAAACACCTACAGAGGCTTTGATACTTGAAAGAGAATTGATACGTAAACATAAACCTAAATATAATTCTAGATTAAAAGATGATAAATCATATCCCTTTATATCTTTGACTAAGGAAGAATTTCCAAGAATTATTTATACAAGATCGCCAGCAAAAAACGACCTTTCATGGGGCCCATTTCCAGATGCAGGTGCAGCAAAAAGAGTGATTCAACTAGTAAGGAGACAATTTGGAATTAGAGATCGAGATTGTAATGGAAAAAATGGATGTTTGGCCAGCCACATTGGATTATGCCGCGGACCATGTATTGATCCAGAAGGTTATCCTCAAAGAGTTGCAGCAGTAACAAAAGTTTTTGATGGCGATGGTAGAATATTAATTCAGAAATTACAAATAGATATGGATATGGCTTCCAAAGGCATGTATTATGAAAAAGCAGCTGAGATTAGAGATATGATTAGAACCATACAAACAACAATTTCTCAACAAATAATTCATAGTAGATTTTACCAAGATTGTGATGCAGTTGGATTTGCATTTACTGGAGATTCCGGCTCTGTAACTATTTTACATACGAAAGATGGCATAATACAAGGTCAAGTGGATTATCCAGTAATCCACAGCGGCGATATTTCAGAATCAATTTCATGCGCATTAACAGAACATTATGCAAAAAGAAAGCCCCCAAAAACTCTACTTATTCCAATAAAATTAGATGAAGGTTTGACTAATTGGTTAACCGAACGTAGAGAAGGAGTAATAAAAATAAAAGTTCCAAAACGTGGAGAATTGGTTAAATTAAGAAGTATGGCAGACAAAAATGCTAAAATGAATGTATTAAGAAATCAAAAAAATCGTACAGGAAGTTTAGAACAGAATGCTGCAAATGAATGTTCTAAGCTTCTTGGTATGGCGGCATTGAATCATGTAGTATGTTTTGATATGGCCCAAATGTTAGGAGAAGAGCGAGTTGGTGCATCAGTAGTTTTCAGAAATGGAAGATCATCAAATAAGGAATATAGGACATATAGAGTAAAAACTGATGCTAAGGATGATCTAAGGATGATGTCAGAAGTTATTTTAAGATGGATGAAAAGGCAAGATGAATGGCCGGATTTGTTACTACTTGATGGAGGTAAAACTCACTTGACTACAATTGTAAAAGTTTTAGAAGAAAATGGTGTAAAAAATATGTTCGTAATCGCTGCATTGGCAAAAAAGGAAGAAACATTACATAGAACTGATAAAGATCCAATAATTCTAACACGGGAAGGTAGATTATTAGTACATGCAAGAGATGAAGCGCATAGATTTGTAAATAAATATCATCGAAAACGTAGAGGAAAAAAGGCATTATTGGACCCCTTGGAAGAAATAGAAGGTTTAGGGGCAAAGAAAATACAGTCATTGCTAAGACATTTTGGAGGAAGACAAGGAATAAATCATGCAAAAGTTAATGATTTGATGGCAGCACCAGGAATAGGTAAATTCATGGCTAATAGAATATTTGAGCATATTAATGAGTGATGTCATGATAAAAAATACACCATATGATAGTTTAATTTTATCAATATCAGAATATCTTTATTCAAAGGGATTTTTAGAAACCAATATTGAAGAATATTTGAAAGATATCCCAAAAAAATGGGAAAAGTTTTCTGATGTACTAATTTTACCTAATTCGTCATTTAGAAATATTAGGTGGAATAATTACAGAAAAGATTTATGGAAGATTATTTCAGAAGTACTATTGGTAAATAGAATTGGAATAATGGGCGAAATTAATGGAGAAAAGAGAGAGAGTTCGGTGGAATTAGTACTTGGAAATGATGATTGGGTCATACGTAAAGAGAATGGCATCAAATATGGTTATAGATTTACAAAATGTATGTTTTCATCAGGAAATATAAATGAAAGAAGAAGAATGGGGGAAGTTGGAAAAGATGGCGAGATCGTGATAGATTTGTATGCAGGAATAGGTTACTATTCTATTCCAATGTTGGTTTTTTCAAAGATTAAACATATACATTCTTGTGAATGGAATCCCGAATCGGTAAGAGCATTAAATATAAATTTGGATGCAAATGATGTAAAAGAAAGATGTACTATTCATTTTGGCGATAATAAAATAACTACTAATAATCTCAAAGGAATCGCAGATAGAGTTATTTTGGGATTATTACCATCTGCTAATGATGGTTATATTTCTGCATTAAATGTATTGAAAGAAAATGGATTTTTGCATATTCATGGTATTGCACCCTCGAAGGATTATGGTCAATGGATAAATGAAACCATAAAGGAATTATTAGAAATTAGACCTAAATCTAAAATATTTGAAGTTAATAGATCTAAAATTAAAAGTTATGCGCCACATTGGGACCACATAGTCCTTGATATCAAAGTTGAGTGAGATAATGTCTGATGAATGGTTGACTATATCTGCACATAAATATAACATACTTTCACTTGCTAATAAAGATGGATATAGGGCAATAATTTTGATGCCATTGGAAACTCTTAAGATAATAATTGATTGGACATTTAAATCCCTTCCAGATGAAATTCTTATCGGCATTGATCCCAATAAGAATATCAAAAATCCCAAAAAAGTTGAGATTCAATATATGGGATGTGATTTTCAAAATGACTTATTTGCAGGCCAAGGATATTTACTTGGTAAACCTCATTTAGTAAATCGAGGAGATTCATTTTCCGTACATCATGTTCCTGAAGAATGGAATGATGGTTTATTTACAAAGGAAAGAGGAGTTAGAGGTAGCAGGTTTACTCACTGGTTGCATACGCATCCGAATGCACCTGCAATACCTAGTATGGCTGATGCAGATGCGGCACAGTGGACCGAGGGATGTGATATGATACTAGGAATCAAATATTCTCCAGAAGGAATATTGCCTTGGTTTGAAGATGTAAATGGGGTCCGAAGGCAATTAAATCCAATGGAAATAGATAAAGGGATCAATACTAGTAAAAAATATATAGGTATTGCAAAAACAGGACATATGATTCATGATTTAGAATTAATATCATTTCATAAAAGAGGATTTGGAGTGAATATAATTCTCACAGATGATTTGGGGAACCCGATTTAATTGTGATGTATGAATATTATTACTAATATCTATTTTAGTGTTAAAAAGACACTAGGTTTAAATGGTAAAGCATACATGGGTTACTGAGAGACATGGAAATATTAGCCATCTTTAATTGCCCTGCTTGTAAATCGCCTTTATTATATCAAGAATATATAACTAGAGAGTTAAGAAGTACTACATGTATCACATGTGGCATTGTATCACTAACATTAAATTGAAAATATGAATTTATAATTTTAGTCAATATTAGTATAATTTATGACCAATATCTATCGATGCAAAATACATTGTAATGACTGTTGAACCGCCACCATCCACATATAACATCAGTGACATTTCATCACCAATTGATGGAATACAGGAGTAAAGTAAGAGAGTTACACGATATTTCATTCCGGTTTCGATCACATCATTTGTTGCGAATGGGGTTTCATCTCCTGCAAGATTTGTCCCATCCAAAAAGGTCATTCCTGCATCCACCATATCAGATGCATCTGACATTAGTGCCTCACTTCCTCCACAAAAAACAACGTAATATACATCCTTTGCTAAAATATTTGTAGAACCCGGAGTCATTTGCCATGTTAGAAGTAATTCTTTACTATCCATTATGTAACATTTTTTTGTAGTACCTACATGAGGGTCTCCAAAAACTGCATTAGTACATGGAGTACCATCATTAAGTTGCAAATCAACAAATTTTGTTGGATCGTTGATAGAGATATATCGAATGGTTTGAGTGCCAACAAAATCACAAAAGTCGTTTTCCGAAGCGCACTCCAAGGGATCGCTGCCTTCTCCTATAATCGTAATACTTGTTGGACGAGGTTTGGTATTTACGGTCGCACGGACATCTGAACTGGTACTTTCTCCATCTTCTTTTAGTTTCTCAATTGTTTCCATGATAACACTTGAAGCTACTGCAGCGACTAAAATTAGAGCAATAAATACTATCATTGCTCCAATTCCGATGGAGCCCTGTTGCGATTTTATCGCTGGGCAGATATCGTTCTGCGGTTGCATATGGGGTTATTTTTAAACTATCATGTTTAGTATTAACTGAAAGGTAAAAAAAATATTTCATAATCTGGCATAGTTTTCATTTTACTATCTCTCTCCAATATGGATTTTATTTAGGCATATAAATTAAATATTATCTAGTACAAAGAGTGTACTTATTAGTACCATTTGAACATATTACTCATTCACAATATCTTTTGAAAACTGGCTCAAAAAATCCCATGCAATTTGAGTAGTAGGAATAAGTCCCCCGTTTCCTGGAACGTATTGAGGGAATGTATCTGGGCTACCATAGTCTTTCTCATATGGATTATGAGTTCCAGCATACAATGAAACCAGTTGAACTTCTGCGCCGTTTTCACAGTCCTTGAATGCTTGAATAGAATATAGAGCATCTGGTTGATTTGTATCTGGAAGGATTCCACTACAACCATTGATATTTGCCACTTCATAGAGATTCTCAATTGCACCAGTTTCGTATGCAGAATTATTGAACCAAACAGCCGGCTCAAAAATAATTGGCCTTGCACCCCATGCATACCATATATTTTCATCTAACATACCATGAATTTCCATCATTGGTATTGGATTATAGTCAGAAGGGATATCTGCAAGTAAGTACATAGACATACATGCCATTGCTGTGATTTTATCACTTGAATGGAATGATAAATAGTAAGACATTCCACAGCCATTTGACCATCCTGTGACATATATTCTTGCAGGGTCAACAGGGTGTATTTGAACTGCTAAATCTATCAATTTATCAAGGAAGCCAAGATCATCGATATTGTTTTCGACTGCATCTGCACAACACCAACCAGCATTCCAAGACTCTTCGCTACCTCCAGATAATATATCTCCGTCGAGTGCCAAGCCTTCCGGGTTTAGTAAAATAGCACCTACTTCATCTGAAAGCTCCATAAATCCAGAAATTTCTCTCTGTTCATATGCGGACAAACTCCAACCATGAAGATCTATGATTAGTGGAACAAGGTCAGTTTCGTTAATCTGCTCCGGAACATGAGTTATCCAGCATCTCTCATAATCATCATGTATAATGCATCGATAACCATCTTTTTCAAAATACGAGGGTATTGCATCAATTTCGCCATTTTTAGATTCTTCTTCTGTTGAAATACATCCGCTCAGCATCATTGAGACAATTATTAGAGACATTGCTAATGCGCTAAATCTTAGTCCCATGATATCGGGAGATATCAGAACTACAAAAAATCTATCATCAAAATATATTTTTTCGATTCTTCATAAATAATTATACATCGTATCATATCATAAATAATATTACAAGTATATTATTGAAACAGATATTGATAAGCATGGATATGAGTAGAAAGTTATGAAAATAACATTTTCAGCCCTTACTCTCGTTGCGTTGATGTTGATTTCGGCAGCTGGTGGAGCAGTTATTGCAAAATTTTCTACAGCAAGTTCTTCCTCAAATGGGCCATTTTCAATAGATGCACCTGTGGTTTACGGTGTTAATGAATATACCCTTATTGAGGTTGATGAAGGGGATAATGATGAAGAAGAGGTCATTATTGCAAAGTTACATGAGTTCTTTTTTGAGAGTCTAAATTCTTTAGGCGTAGTAGTTTGGGATTTTGGCGATGGAAACTCTGCTACTGGACCAATCTCATCACATGCATATGAGGAGCCAGGATACTATACGATAACTGCTACATCAACTTCTTCTAAGGGAGTTGATTTGTCAACAGTAGGAGTTATTGTTGAAAAGACTGGATATGTTGAATCAGACAACATGGAATGTGTATGTGCACCATCTGCTAAATCAACCATAATTGACCTCATGCCTCCACGAGGCATTGTTACATTCGAAGGCATTGTAACAGTAGAGCATGATGGGAGTAGTGAATCATGTACATTACGTAATCCACTTCAAGAATGTCATCTTCGCGTGATAATGGAATATACCAAAGATGGTGCAGTGGTCGATCAGATTATTCTTTTCGATGACACATTTAGAACAAATGAAAAGAATGTTGAGTTTGAACTTATAGATTTTAATACAGAAGATGGAGAAGGTTTGCAAATACGTCTCGAAACCGATCAATTAAGAGATTGGCACAAACCAAGTACGGTTTGGGCTATGACGGCACCTAGGCAATAGTTACTAATAACATCTGTAATAATTTAATAACAACACTAGAAATTATCAAGTTTCAAAAATTTTTGACTTTATTTTATAATTTTTATTCCATTACTTATCTCATTCATCAAATACTGCCTTAGAAATATTTCTTAATTCATTAAGACAGATATATTATTTATGAAAAGATAGTGCAAAGCATATGGAAAAATCGACCCCAATAAGTTCGATAATTCCTGATATTCGTCGATATGATATTGATTGGCTTAGAGTTATTCTCTTTGGCTTACTTATTTGGTTCCATTATGCAGTCTTCTCCCTTGGTCAACTTGAAGGTAAAGACAGTAATATGGAGATGTTCAATATCCCACTATTCATTGTGATTGCCGTCATGCATCAATGGCGACTAGCGGCACTGTTTGTGATTTCTGGAATGGGAACTGCATTTGCTTTTCGCCGCAGAACTTGGCAGACTTATATCATGGAACGCGGATTTAGGCTAGGAATTCCTTTGTTATTTGGCATATACATACTTTTCTTCGGAATTTTCAATCCAATTTATTCCTTAGTCAGTTTATTTACCATATTTCCAGGTGCGGATAATATGCCATATGGGCACCTTTGGTTTATCTATAATCTACTAATTTATTCGATTATTCTCACACCATTGTTCGTCCATGTTCGCAATAATCCAGAAGGAAGTTTGGTGAATTATGTACGCTCAATACTCAGTATTCGTCATGGCCTTGGAATTCTATTGCTGCCACCCATAATCCTTGCAATAAATGGAATATTATTCAAACCTTGGGCATTCGGCGAGGTAGGAATGTGGTGGGAATTCCCCCGATATTTACTGTATTTCTTATTTGGATATCTGCTGATTTCCGCCAAGGAGGAGTATTTCGATGCTATCGATAAATTAAGAATTCCCGTCACAATCGTAACGCCAATCTTTGCAATTATGTGGTTTACTTTGCAAGAATCTTCCGACATTCCAGATGTGATGGATGGCGGTTGGGTAGATTATGGATTTCCGGCATTCTCAATCGGTGCAACTTTAGCAGCTTTGATTCAATCTCTCCATGCTTGGTTTTGGTGTTTATTGATTTTCAGTTGGGCCTCAAAATTTCTTAACAAACCAAACAAGTATTTAGGTTATCTAAACGATGCCGTATATCCAACTTATATTGTCCATCTCCATATTACATTCTTGCCCATAGCAATATTTGGACTTCTTGGAATCGGGTATTACATCGGCCTTGTAATTGGTTCAATATTAGTATTAGTGAGCGTATTGGTTTGCTTTGAAATTGTCAGACGTGCAACATATTTTAGAGCAGTCTTTGGGATAAAGGGTGGAAAAGAAGAGGTAGAGAAAATTTACCCCTATAACCAAATGCAAAATAGAAATTCTCGGATCATCTTTGCAATTTTCTGCCACATTATTACAGTTATGATAATAATTGGGCTGATGATGCTGATAGTATTTGCAGAAATAATAAGTGAATTATAAACAAAAATATATCATGAATAACCTTTGAATGGATAGTATTTATCCAATATATTTCTAAATTACCACATATTCATAATACGGAAAAAAATTAGTAAAGATATCTTGGTGTTTCATGCCGTAGGAATATCTAAGTTGGCAATAGTGGACTTAGTGTTGTGGGAGAGAGGAATTGTGCCTTTAGTGGCTGCAACGCATTAGAATTCAGAACTACAGAATATTGCCTGCGACATAAAGATGCCGGGAGCAAATCTATGGCTCCACCGACTAAGACTATTGTTGAAAATAATTATAGAGACCAGAGGGAAAAAAATACTCACGAGGAGAAAAATTTTACAAATGTTACTCGGTTTGTAATTGGACTTATTTTTCTCCCTTTGTTTCCAATTTCAATTATTCCGATGTTTTTTTTGGATTTTAGAAAAAATGGATGGAAATTTTTCACTCTTGGTTTATTGACTTCAATCATCATATTTGTATTATTAATTTGCCTTATATTGTATTTTTTATAACCAATCCGGGTAGTTCTGGAGGGACCTGGAATTAAAATAACTATTCAATACTTACTCGGCATTCTTGGCTTTATCAAGTTGATTCCGTAACTTATTTTACTTGTTTCTACGTAATATAATTATGTCATTTATTTTTTTAATCATCTTTTAGTTAACAGGGATTTGAAATCTACATTACTTTACCGGTTCTTTGTCATAGAATAATGACATGACATTCTCGGCTGGCTGAGTAAAAAATGTATCAAAATCTGCTAAGTATTCATCCTTGGTCTTGTTGAAGTTTTTCTCAAATGCAGCATTAAAGCCTAATTCATCAAGATCTCCATAGAATCCATCAATATATGCATCAATACCTTCGTTGTGAATCAAATAGGCAATGAACCAAGTTCCAACATCATATACATTTATTTGTGAATCATATCCAAGTTGATCTAATGTTTGATCTTGAGAATTGTATCCCTCTTGAGACATTTCCAACTTACGTTGCATTACTTCTCTGAGATAGTTCTCTCTCACACCATCTTGATTTGAATACAATGACTGAGCCATAAATTCGGCGCCTCCTTCGGAGAACCAAGGTTTGTCCTTTCCGCCCATTTTAGAATCTCTTTCACAAGTATCTCGACTATCACTACTACATTCATCACTAATTTGTGAGTGTTGGAAAATATGGAAGACTTCGTGAAGAGTAACTGGTTTGTAGTCCTCTTCTTCAGGGCCAGGATATTTGGCAGACATAATCATCATCATGAAATCATATTCCAGATAAGTTCGCTTGAAAGTACTTATTGCAGCCCCTCCCTCTTCGACATATCGAGTAAAAATTTGATAGTTTTCATTCGCACAATCCCATTCTTCGTTCCAGTTTGAGTCGAGAGCTTTGTGACGTTCACAGTATACATCTTCCAAATCTTTTGCTGCATCCAAATCATCACCTATGATGTAGATTTCAATAGGCCCATAATTACCCCATTCTTCAACTGCTATGTTGTACCATTCTAATGTAAGATTTAGAGTTTCATTAGATACATCTGAGGTTTTGAAAATCTCCGGTTCAGCACAAGTTTCGAAACCCCATTCTATTGTTTCGCTTGTTCCATCAGGGCAAGAGAATATATTTGCTAAGTTTTCATTATCATCTCCAGTACATCCTGCAAGAGGACCTGTTAGTATCATCAAAGTAAATATCATTGCATTGAGTTTCTTCATTATATTCTAATGCCATCTATTTGTTTATATAGAATACCCCTATTGATGGATATTTAACAATGTAACCGTTGTAGTGCTATTCATCAATTTCTCTAATAAAATGTAAATCCAGCGGTTGCGTATCAAATTTGGCACTAAAAAAGTTAACCAATAGGTCGCCAAAGCAATAGAAGGCACCGACTAGAAGTGGAGGATTCCATGCAGTGAGGCCTGTCCACGGGATTTCTGATGCCCATGTCCAATTTCCAAGATGAGTTCCCCAGAGTTCCATGGCCAAAGCTGCCCAAGCCATGACGATGTAAAGCCGAGGTTGAGGTCCCCATTTGGTAAAACCAAGAACAAGCATTAGCAGAACCAGACCAGATGTATCACTCCCTGTGTATACACCGTAGGTGACCAAAGGGATAAATGGAAGAAGAGAGGTTTTGGCCGTAATATCACTAATTTTGGTAGCCACCCGACGTCCCAAGTCATAGAGGAAATAGTGCCCTGCTGGTACGAAGAGAGGCATGAAATCTCGCTGATATTCGTAAATTAACCAGACTTCGGAGAAAAATAACTCCATTGGTGTCGCTAAAGCTACAACTGTGAGCATCTCGATTCGCTCTTTTTTTTCTGCCTTCACGAAAATGGCGCTAAAAAGCCCCCAACACCACACGTTGACAGGCCATTCGGCTGTGCTGTCGGAAAGGATTCCTCCAGCGCCTGTGGCAGCAATCCAGAGCCCTATAGAAATGGTTACGATATACAACCATACACGTCGGCTCATGCTTTGGCGAGGTTATTTTGGTTTTCATTCTGTAGTATGATAGTTTACTTCTTAGTTCTCACAAAGGCCAACATATTCCCTAGCTTAGTTGATGGTAGCACTCCAACGGTTACATTGTTACATATCCATCAATAAGGGTTTGTACCAAGACCGATTATGATACTATCTATCTATAACGGGTAGTACCATTACCATAGTTTACACATGAGTATAGTAGGGGTACGGAATATGATATACTTCAGAGATTATTCACACAAGTATCTCCATTATCATCTGAATTAGTTCCATCAGGACAAATTGTATCGTACCAATAAATACCAGTCAGGTCAGCATTACTCAGGTCGGCACCAGTCATATCGGCCTCTCTCAGAATGGCCTCATTGAGGTCTGCATTACTCAGGTTGGCATTTTGCAGATTAGCATATCTTAGTAAGGAATAACTAAGGTTAGCATTAAACAGGTTGGCACCAGAAAGGTTGGCAGCAAACAAAAAGGAACCAGCACAATATGTGTGTGGACGTATTTGGCAATTAATATCTGATTGTAAGTCATTAATATCATTATTAATTTGAACAAACATCATGTAATACATTTCTATCACATTGTCAACAGCAACGAACTTATTTTCCATATCGGAGATATTACCCTGTAAGATCGTAATGGTAGCGTCTTTGTTTACCAGTTCTGCTTCTAATTCAGCAATACGTGATTCGTTAACATCCAGTCCATCCATTCCATCTTGTCCATCCATTCCATCTTGTCCATCCATTCCATCTTGTCCATCCATTCCATCATTTCCATTAGCACCATCAGCACCTGCAGAACCAGTTTCACCTTGGACACCAGGGGGACCTTGTTCACCAGCTTCTCCTTCTGGTCCAGGGATTCCTTCGACTCCATCAGTTCCAGTACATCCAGCAAGAGCGGATGTTAACATTAGCAATACAATAATCATCGGTTTTAGTTGACTCATAACTTTTGACTAGTAACTAAGCATTTAGTTATTTTACTAACCATATCAACAAGGATAGCCCTAATTGGCGTATACATCAACAACGGTAGGGCTATAGATATGGATGACTCATATGGTAATATGATATCTCATTTCACTTAGTTCTATCATATTTTATGAATTACCTTCTTCATTCCACCAACCATCTTCAACCTCATTGGCATTTTCATTTCTCTCAACATTATTTTTTTTCCCCTTAGATTTGGTTCTCCCCTTCGTTATTTTATATCCGATTCTATTGACCATTCCATTTCTTCTCTTTCCATTGTTCCTTATATCTATATTCGACCAAAAGGTAATCATGGCAATTAATAGAATAATATGAACAATTGAAAGTATAAGAATACTAAAAAAAACATCACTCCCCTGTGAAAAACCGGCGAAAATCACACTATTATCTGGACGAAAGGGATCGACAAAAACTGTAATTTGAGAATCTACGGGATGGTCCTCCAAAAACTCATATTTCCAGTCGTAAGAACTATCACTTCCGCCCCAATCAGTTAATGAAAGTTGGTCACTAAAATATACTTCTCTTCCATATCTATAACTATAATCAATATCCAGCCTATAGGTACAATTCCCA
>Ga0114994_10001537_pt1 | contig 16630 bp, 13 predicted proteins | sample ArcticOcean_MG_C_9_FD_87043 | JGI IMG/M metagenome (GOLD analysis project Ga0114994, IMG submission 87043) | Marine microbial communities from western Arctic Ocean - ArcticOcean_MG_CB2_152 | ecosystem: Environmental > Aquatic > Marine > Oceanic | place: Arctic Ocean: Canada Basin | collected...
CGGCACCCAAACATTGATGATGTAGGTAAAATCAGAGAAAGGGCGGCTATCTTTTGATTCCAAGCGAATCTCTTAAAGCTGAGTACTTATATAGTTTTGATGAAAGCATTAATTTTAGGCCTTTAGCTGATCCAGAAAAGCTAAATATATCAGTAGCTGGTTTTGTCAGTTATTGGAAGGATGCGATTTCACCCGCAAATTCAACTTTAAACGGTGACTCTACTTTTTTCTACGATGGTGATATTGTGATAGTCCAAAGAAACGAAAATGTAGGAAACGCTTTCGTGAGGGGAGCTAGAATTGAAATTGAGTCTACAATCTCACCCTCAACTATTTTCTTCAGTACTATTAATTTTACTCGCGGTACTATTATTGAATCTGGAACACCTCTATCACATATTTCACCCACATTCGGTCGAGTATCATTAAAGAAACAGATTAAAACTGCAAAAGATTCCTGGGCTATTGAGGCATTTGCATTGTTTAATTCAGCTAAATCAATAGACCAATACGGTCCTGGGAGTACAGATAACCCTCAAGAAGCATTGTTAACAGGCACACCCGCCTGGTGGACATTGAATGTAGAATCACATTTCGAGATATCTGATAATATGCACGCTCAAATCGGATTATGCAATCTCTTGGACGTTCATTACAAGTCGTTTTCCTCAGGAATTTCTGCTCCGGGTAGAGGTGTGTATTTCGCCATTCACGCGAACTTCTAAATGACCACATCTTCTTTAACTTAGCACATGCAGTTTTCTGATGTTGTATCCCAAACAGTCGTAGCCTCCCGCTTGCGAGAAGGAGCACGCTCTGGGAAAGTGGCACACGCTCAACTCTTCCAAGGTCCCGAAGGATCTGGAGCTCTAGCACTAGCGAGAGCATATGCAAGATATTTACACTGTGAATCTCCTCTAGCTGATGATTCTTGTGGTACTTGTTCATCATGTGTGGCTCACTCGAAACTTCAGCATCCTGATTTACATTGGGCTTTTCCTTTCTTTAAAAAAGATGGAGCTGCGAAATCTGTTTCTGACCCGTTCCAGTTCCAGTGGAGAGAGTCGATGCTTGAGACTGCATATTTTGGCATAGAAGATTGGTTAGGAAAAATTGGAGCTGATAAAAAACAGCTCTTTATTTCTGTAGACGAGGCGATGGAAATAAACAGAAAGTTGAGCCTCAAAGCGTTTCACGGAGGGTATAAAATACTCATCCTATGGTTGCCGGAAACTATGAGAATTGACACAGCAAATAAGCTTTTAAAACTCATTGAGGAGCCTACTGATAGAACGGTTTTATTATTCGTTTCACAGAACGCAGATAGATTATTGCCTACCATATTATCTCGATTGCAGAGGGTACATATTCCTAGATTGTCTGATGCGTCTGCGTCTGCAGGATTATCTAAGCTGTCTGGGTTATCTGAAGAAAAGGCTCTAGGCTGGGTACATGTTACGGAAGGAAATATTACTGCTGCAATCAGACTTTCTAAGTCAGGGGATGAATCTCCGGATTTAGAATTATTTTCATCTTGGATGAGAGCGTGTTGGGCTAGGGATGCTACGGCCATGATGCAAGGATCGACGGAGTTCGCCGCACCAGGACGAGAATCACAAAAGCGGTTTATCAAGTACGCTTTACATATGGTAAGACAATGTATAGTAGGTAATTACGGAACGAAATCACTCGTCAGATTAACCCAAGGCGAGGATGTTTTTCTTCAAAAATTTAAAGCGTTTATTCATCACGACAATGTGGTTGACCTTTCCGAATTGTTAGAAAAAGCTCACAAAGACATAGCTGGCAATGTAAATGCTAAGGTTGTTTTTATGGATTTGAGCATTCAAGTACATATACTTTTAAGAAGGGATGCAGCATGATGTTTAACAACGTATCTTCGTAACACGATGGGATGTAATAGCTGTAGTAAAGGATCTGATGGTCAACCGAGAGGATGTAAAAACAACGGACGCTGTGGCACTTGTGGCACTGGTTCAAAGTCTGTATTTGATTGGTTAGAAGGGATAGCGCTTCCAGATGGGGTTAAGGCTTTCGATATCGTTGAGGTAAGATTTAAGAATAACAGAAAGGGTTTTTTCAGACGCAAATCGACAGATACTTATCATGTAGGAGACGTCATTTCAATTGATTTAAATCCCGGGATAGATCTAGGCGTGGTGTCTCTCACAGGAGAGCTAGTACGTTCTCAGATGTCTTCACGTAAGGTTCGAGATGATCATGAGATTAAAAGAATCTTACATAAAAGTTCTGAAGAAGAGATAGATGTTTGGCATAAAGCAAGACAAAGGGAGGACAAAACTAGGATTGACGCCAGGTCCATTATAAAACGTCTTAGCATTCCTATGAAACTTTCCGACGTAGAGTTTCAAGGCGATATGAAAAAGGCGACATTTTATTATATCGCAGACGAGAGAGTTGACTTTAGGGATCTTGTAAGAGAGCTTTCTACAACCTTCGGTGTTCGAATAGATATGAGGCAGATAGGAGCTAGACAAGAAGCAGCTCGAGTAGGAGGGATAGGATCTTGTGGACGAGAATTATGTTGTTCTACTTGGTTAACTGACTTCAGATCAGTTTCTACAGGAGCGGCTAGGTATCAGCAACTAGCTCTTGATCCTGTTAAACTTGCCGGTCAATGTGGCAAGTTGAAGTGCTGTTTAAATTTCGAGTTAGATCAGTATGTTGAAGCGGTTAAAGAATTCCCTTCACCCCACGCAAAAATCCAAACATCTAAAGGGAAAGCAGTGGTGTTTAAGATGGATATTTTCAAGCGCATTGTTTACTTTCTGCAGCTCGGAGAATCCGGTGGAGGTCCACAGCCTGTTCCAGTAGAGAAGGCGATGGAATTAATAAATGCATCTAATAAAGGAGAGAAGATTCATTCTTTAGCGGATTACGTTATTCAAGATGCTCCAGAGGCTATTGAATCTACCTATAGCAATGTTGTAGGCCAAGACGATCTCAAGAGATTTGATAACAAGAAGGGCAATAAGCGGAAAAATAAAGGCCGCTCTTATAAAGGTAAGAAGCGTTCATGATTAGGATTTTTTATTTATTAATTTTTTCCTGTACTATTATTTCTTGTTGGGATCTGCCCGAGTTTTCTGACTCTGTTGAAATTGATGCTCAGGGCTGGGACAAGTTTGATAAGCCTCAGTTTTCGTGGGATGTTGCTGATGCAAGCATGAAATATGATGCTTACTTTGATATTAGACATACAGGAGACTACCAATTTTCTAACCTCTTTCTTTTCGTTGATTTAACCTACCCCAACGGTAAATCTAGACTAGATACGATTGAATGTGTATTAGCTAATCGAAGAGGTAAGTGGCATGGTACAGGTTTAGGAGATTTACTTGATAACCGAGTGGATTATAAATCTGAATTCCAGTTTCCTGCCAAAGGGGAGTATACTTTGTCAATATCTCAAGGAATGAGAGTAAACCCTCTTTTATGGGTGACAGATATAGGCTTTTGTCTAGAAAAGACTGAAAAATAAATGCTTCCGCCTATCGTATCTTTGCTGTCCTCAAGAAAAAGTTTATACATGTTTTTATCACTTAATAGAGTTGCTCTTATACTTGTGCTGCTGCTTTCCAGCATTAGTATTTCTTCTATCGCGCAAGAAGTTGAACAGTGTGGCATTTATAACGCCACAGTCAGAACTTTTGGTTTAACGCCTGATCAATTAGAATCGATTTCTCCAGCCTCACATCAGCTAGAGGAAGAAACAAGGTTAGCATCTGAGTCAGGTGAAAGTCGTATTGCAACGATAGTCATCCCTGTTGTTTTTCACATCATTCATATGAATGGACCAGAGAATATAGATGATGAGCAATTACACAATGCTATTGAGGTTCTGAATACAGATTTCAGTGCAAATAATACAGACATTTATCAAGTCATCGAAGAATTTGAAGGAATAGTTGCTGATGTAGATATCCAATTTCGATTAGCTCGTAAGGACCCTTCTGGAAATTGTCATTCTGGAATTACACGTACAGTAAGTGCTTTGACTTATGAGGGCGAGGATGATGTGAAGAATCTCGTGAGCTGGCCTAGGAATATGTATTTAAATGTTTGGGTTTGTTCATCAGCAGGCGGTGCTGCAGGATATGCGTACCTACCAGGATCAGTTAATTCTTTCGATAGCGCTTGGCTAGACGGGATAGTGATTCAGAATTCGTACACAGGCGCAATAGGTACTTCGAATACCTTTAGTTCAAGGACGCTAACTCATGAAGTAGGTCATTGGCTCAATTTGAGGCACTTATGGGGTGGATCGAATACTCCAGGTGAGGCAGAAAACTGCGATCTTGACGATAATGTATCAGACACCCCTAATACTAAGGGGTGGACCTCTTGCACCCTAGCTGGAGAGTCGTGTGGTTCATTAGACAACATCCAAAATTTCTTAGAATATTCTTATTGTGGAAGGATGTTTACCGAAGGCCAAAAAACCCGTATGCGTACCGCCGCTCTTTCAACAGTCTCTAGCAGAAATCAACTTTCCACTAATTCTAACTTGATAGCAACAGGCGTTGAGGGTCCACTTCTATTATGTGAAGCCACTTTCTCTATCAACGAAACTGTCATTTGTTCTGGAGATAGTGTCCTATTTACGGATATGAGTTTTCATGATGTTACTTCTTGGAGTTGGAATTTCGATGACGAGATCACATTTAGTGGGTCTGAAATGGGAGTGCATGACATTACATATCACACCTTTATTGACGAAGGTGTTTACGATGTAACGTTAACTGCAAGTAACTCCACTGATGAACTTACTTCAATACCCATTACAATTACAGTTCTTCCTCCTGGTGCTATGATATCACCTGCCATTCAAGGATTTGAGACGTCGGAATTTCCTAATGAAAACTGGTTCCGAGAGGACCCCTTAAATGATGGAGGTTGGGAAATAGAAAGTTCAGTTGCATATTCAGGTTCACGGTGCTTACATATTGAAAACTGGGGTAATAATGTAGAGTTTAACAGTGACTTTTTAATCTCAAGCACCATGGACCTATCAAACGATATCGTTGAGGTCAGGGTAAGCTATAAATGGGCATATTGTTATAAGGGTAATTCAGACGATGACGAGACAGATGATAGACTTAGAGTTAGTGTGACTGGAGATTGTGGGGATGATTGGGATTTAAGAAAAATGCATAGAGGATATACAGATCTTCCTTCAGCTGACCCACATTTCTACCCATTCGTTCCCGAAAACACAACAGAGTGGAAAGCCTACACGCTCGTACTAGATCAGTCTATTTATCTCACACCTTATTTCAGGGTAATGTTTGAATTTGAGTCAAGGCTAGGAAATGATATCTATATCGATGATATTAATATCACAGCTTACGACCAAAGCATGCTTGCTGTTGAAGAATGGAACCTGGGCCCAGATTGGAATCTTCACCCTAACCCATCAGAGGGAATCGCTCATCTTAGCTGTTCTACAATTTCTCCTCATGATGCTGAGATAACTCTTATAGATGCATCTGGTAGGATAATAGACAAACTTTTTTATGGCACTCTTGACGCGGGCTCTCACAATTTCGAGCTCAGCCCTGCAGCAAAACCTAGAGGTACTTACTTCGTTTACATCACTATCGATGGGAATTCGAGAGTGTTACCATGGATAGTTAGGTAAGTGGTTAGTTAAGAAGAGCAAGTGATATCTAGTGTGCTTCTAACCAATCTCGACCTGAAGACATATCCACTTCTAATGGAACACTAAGCTTGACAGCTTCTTCCATGCATTTTTTCACAAGTGGTTTAAGAGTTTCGAGTTCATTAATTGGAACGTCTAGGACTAATTCATCATGTACTTGCATGATCATTTTACTTTTCCAATCACCATTCTGTAGTTCTCTAGCGAGGTTAACCATAGCAATCTTAATAATATCGGCAGCCGAGCCTTGAATAGGGGCGTTCACAGCATTGCGTTCTGCGAAGGCCTTGACCATTCCATTTGTCGAATTGATGTCTGGAAGTTTTCGACGTCTTCCCAGAATAGTTTCCGAGTACTCTACCTCCCTTGCTTTCTCGACACATTTTTTCGTAAAATCTCCCAAGGTGTTAAACTGCTCATTATATCTAGCAATTATTTCCTTTGCCTCGGCACGTTTAATGCTTAACTCCTCTGCTAATCCGAATGCACCTTGACCGTATAATATCCCGAAGTTTACTGCCTTTGCTTGGCTCCTCTGAGTTCTATCCACATCTTCTAGCTTAACCCCGAAAACTCTTGATGCCGTTGCTGTATGGATGTCTTGTCCTTCTCGAAAGGCGTTACAAAGGCCAGGATCGTTACTCATTGCAGCCGCTACTCTTAATTCTACTTGACTATAATCGGCAGCTAATAAAACATGGTTGTCATCAGCTGGAATAAACGCCTTTCGGATCTCTCTACCGGCTTCAGTTCTGATAGGAATATTCTGCAGGTTTGGATCTTTTGAACTTAATCGGCCTGTTGATGCAACAGTTTGCATGTATGAGGTGTGCAATCTTCCTGTTTTCTCGTGTACTAGTTTTGGGAGCGGATCCACATAAGTACTAAGTAATTTTTTCAGTTTTCTATACTCTAGGACCAAAGAAATAATAGGATGTAAATCCACTAGTTTCTTTAACACGTCTTCACCTGTTTGGTATTGACCTGTCTTAGTCTTCTTTGCTTTATCAGTTATTATAAGTGTTTCAAACAGTAGTTCACCTAGTTGTTTAGGGGAGTCTACATTGAATTCTACACCCCCTTCTTTGATTATCTGTGCTTTTAACTTCGTAATTTGGTCTGAAAGCGAAACACTATAATTCTCTAGCATAGTAGTATCGATCTTAACCCCAGCCAATTCAATATCGACCAACACACCTATGAGTGGAAATTCCACATCGTTCATGAGCGAACTCATCCCTAGACTTTCTATTTCATCCCTGAAAACTTTGGCAAGTTGCATTACTAAATCAGCGGCTTCACATGCATAATCTTTTACAATCTGCGAATCAATTTCCTTGAAACTCTTTCTCGATTTACCCTTACCTAATATTTCCTCTAATGACATTGCAGAATAACCCAAATAAGTTTCTGCCATCCGTTCAAGCCTGTGATTCGTGTCAGGGTCGATGAGGTAATGAGCAACCATACAATCAAACACGTTGTATGAAATCTTAACTCCATGCATACTTAGAACCTTAGCTGCGAACTTAAAATTTACAGCAACGATTTCAAAATCATTATTTTCAAGGACCGGTTTGAATTTATTGAGTCTGTCTTTACTTATCGGATCACCTAAAGGAACGTAAACGGCCTCACCTGTTGTAAGTGAAAACGAAAAACCTAACAAATCATCTCTCATGGCATCGAACCCGGAAGTGATGGCATGAAACCCAAAACTTTTAGAACCTTTTAATTTCCTAATTAAATCTTTCACCTCTACCTCTGTCTCTGCGACACGGTAATTGCCTGAAGGTTTTCGAGGTGTAATCTGAGTTTCTGTGGTTATAACCTGTTCGGGTTGCGAAGCAGGCAACTTAGTACTATCTGTACTACTTTCAGTTGAGGATGTGATGAACATACTGAGTTGTCCTTCCTCTACTTTAGTAGTGGTTTCTACTGAAGGAAGGCTAACTGTGGGTTGATCACTTGTTGTGCTTTGCTGCGGAAGAAGTTTGTTTATGAGTGAACGGAACTCTAACTCTTCTAAGATGTTTCTTAGGGAATCGTTATCAGGACTTTGCCTAACCATGCCTCCTATATTTACCTCAGCAGGGATATCTAGAACTATTGTGGCAAGTTCTTTTGATAATATAGCCTTGTCGTAATTAGCTTCTACCTTCTCTCTTAATTTGCCTTTGAGTTTTTCGGTGTTTTTATACAACCCTTCAATACTCCCGAACTCACATAAAAGTTTAGAGGCTGTTTTAGCCCCCACTCCAGGTACCCCAGGGATATTGTCAGAAGCATCACCCATGAGGCCTAGGTAATCGATTACCTGTTCAGTGTTATTCAATCCAAATCTCTCACAAACTTCCTCTGGCCCCCATATATTAGGAGGGTTTTTCCCTCTACCAGGCCTGTACATTCGACATCTGTCCGATACTAATTGACCGAAATCTTTATCCGGAGTCATCATATAAACGTCGTAATCCTCTGCTTCAGCTTTTTTCGCTAGGTAACCTATCAAATCGTCTGCCTCATATCCCATTTCCATACGAGTTGGGATATTTAGACCTTCTAGTACTTTATGAATAAGAGGTATGCTAAGAACTATATCCTCTGGTGTAGCATCACGATTTGCTTTGTATTCCGGGTACACCTTATTTCTAAAGGATCCACCTGGCGGGTCGAATACAACAGCTAAATGTGTTGGCTTTTCAATCCTTATAATTTCTAGAACGGCATTCACAAACCCAAATACAGCCGAGGTGTTAATCCCTTTTGAATTTATCCGTGGATTCTTTATAAAGGCGTAGTAAGCTCGAAAGATTAAGGCATACGCGTCTATCAGGAATAGTTTTTTTTCTGAGTCGTTTGAAAGCATCTACTTAGAAATCTTTTTTTTATATAACGGCACTGTACTGCAAGCTTCGCCGAACATCAAGCTCTTTACTACAGGCTGGAGTTTCATCTGTAATCTCATCAATTCCTCTGCTCCGCCTACTCCGCCACAACCGCTTACTAAAATTCTTTTGTCCCTATAGTCATCAAGATTAATCTCCTCGATTGCTTTACGTAAAGACTCTTTTTCTGCCCCGTTCACTCCTCCTGTTACTACAAATGCGGCATCTGAAAGTTTTGAAGTTATAAGCATCCAGGCCCAGTCTGGAATTATTGAATCAACGGCTACCGTGAGGCCTACACCTAGCCCTTCGAAATCTTTCGTGATCATATCCTGTACATGCCCTCTAAACTCCTTTTCTCTTACTACAGTGCCCTGCCAAAGCCACTTAGTAAAATCAAGTTCTACTGTTTTAATACGGTCGAGTTTATCCATCTCAAACTGCATCAAACCACTCTCCGATACTCGGTTTATTATCTCGTCGTCAGGCTTATCCATAGACAACTAAATTAAGGAAAAGAGACCAGATATCAGGCAGATTGTATACCAGACTTATCATCAATGTCACTACAAACAATCACATCCCTAAGCTTCAAACTCTCTTCAACTATAGATGCGCTGTCATATCCGCATTCAGCATATAATTCAGCTTGGGTACCATGCTCTATCCATCTATCGGGAACTCCTAATCTTACAACTTTAGAGCTATATCCATGGTCGGCCATCCATTCTAAGATAGCAGACCCCATACCGCCTTGAATAGTTCCATCTTCAACAGTGACCACTCCTTGGAATTTACCGAAAATCTCATGAAGAAGGACATCATCCAAAGGTTTCACAAAGCGCATGTCATAATGAGCTACACTCACACCTTGTTTCTCTAATTTAGTAGTGGCGTCAATCACTTCAGTTCCTATCGCGCCTATACTTAGTATAGCCAAATCAGTCCCATCTTCTAATTTCCTACCCTTACCTATAGGCACTTCGCTAAAATCCTTTCTCCAATTTATCGCTGATCCAGTTCCACGAGGATATCTAATTGAAATAGGTCCGTTATGTTTAATTGATGCGGTATACATCATGTTTCTTAGATCACATTCATCTATTGGAGCGCACACAACCATATTAGGAATGCTTCTCATAAAGGCCAAATCAAAGACTCCATGATGTGTAGGACCATCTGCACCGACAACACCTCCTCTATCAAGACAGAATATTACGTGTAAATTCTGAATAGCTACATCGTGAATGACTTGATCGAAAGCTCTCTGAATAAAGGTGGAATAGATATTACAGAAAGGAATCATACCTTGAGTGGCTAGTCCTGCACTGAAAGTGACAGAGTGTTGTTCAGCGATTCCTACATCGAATGTTCTCTCAGGAATCTCCTCCATCATCATCTTTAAGGATGATCCAGATAACATTGCCGGAGAAACTCCTACGATACGCATATCTCCCTTTGCTAGATCAATGATAGTCCGTCCGAATACATCCTGAAACTTCGTTGGCTTAGGTTCTGAGATATCTGTAGTTTTTACAGGAATAGGTTTTCCAGTTTCTTTATCAAATAATCCTGGTGCATGCCATTTCGTGGGACTACCAAGTTCTGCAGGTTCATACCCCGCACCTTTCCTTGTTACTACATGTAGAAGCTTGGGTCCAGGAATGTCCTTTAAATCCTTTAAAACTTTCGTGAGATATTCTACATCGTGTCCGTCTACAGGTCCGAAATATCTAAAGTTCAAAGCTTCGAATAAATTGCTCTGTTTGAGGACCGCAGATTTGATAGCGTTCTCTACTTTTTGGACTATTGCCTGTGCATTAGGCCCAAACTTTGAGATTTGGCCTAAAAGATTCCATACCTCGTCTTTAGCCTTATTGTAAGTGTGTGAAGTGGTTATATCAGTCAAATAGTCTTTTAAAGCACCCACACCAGGATCGATGGACATACAGTTATCGTTGAGTATAACAAGCATGTTACTGTCCTCAATTCCAGCATGGTTCATCCCCTCAAAAGCTAACCCGGCAGTCATCGCTCCATCACCTATGACAGCAATATGATGTCTCTTGTTATCCGCTTTTAATCTGCTTGCAACGGCCATCCCTAGAGCTGCAGATATACTAGTGCTGCTATGACCTACTCCGAATGTGTCATATTCACTTTCGGCTCTTTTGGGGAAACCACTTAGACCTTTGTAAATTCTGTTAGTGTGAAAATCGGCTCTACGTCCAGTTAGGATTTTATGTCCATAAGCTTGGTGACCTACATCCCATACAATCAAATCGTCTGGAGTGTTAAACGTATAGTGAAGGGCCACGGTTAACTCTATGACACCTAGACTAGCTCCGAAATGCCCCCCTTTTTCCGAGACGACATCAATAATAAATTGACGTAATTCAGAACACACCTGTTCTAATTCTTCTGGCTTAAACTTTGCACGCAGGTCTGCGGGAAAGTTAATCTTCTCGAGGAATGGGCCGGCTAAATAGGGGTTCATAATTTATTCGTTGTTCTATTATGCAGCGACTAATTCCATGAGTCCTTTAAGAATGTTAGCTCCATCTGTGTTCCCTAAATCATCTGAACAAGCTCTTTCAGGGTGAGGCATCATTCCGAATACATTTTTACCAACGTTACATACTCCAGCAATATTGTTAATTGCTCCGTTAGGGTTTGCATTTGCATTTACAGCCCCAGTCTCGTCACAGTAACGAAATAAGACTTGGTCATTCGCTTCTAATTCCTCTAGTTCTGCTTCTGGCAAGAAATAATTCCCTTCACCATGAGCGATTGGAATCATTAACGGGGTTTTTAAGTCTAAACTAGCCGTTAATGGTGCAGTTCTAGACACCGGTAGAAGATGTACGTTTTTGCAGATAAATTTACGAGATTCATTATGCATCAATGTTCCTGGTAATAGACCAGCTTCACATAATATCTGGAAACCATTACAGATACCTAGAACTTTTCCGCCTTTGTTCGCAAACTTTACAACCTCTTCCATAATCATAGAAAAACGTGCAATTGCACCACTTCTCAGATAATCTCCGTAGCTGAACCCTCCAGGAAGGACTACAGCGTCTACATTTTGTAGATCTGAATCTTTGTGCCATAACTCAACGACTTTATATCCTAAGTCATTTGTGAGTGCATGGACCATGTCCATATTGCAATTAGATCCAGGGAAAGTTACGACTCCTATTTTCATACTACAAAGTTCGACAAAAGAGAGTCATAATACCTTAATATTAGTGACCCATTTACATATCTTTGCGAAAAACAATTCAGACTAAGCTCTTATGAATACTCAAGATATTATATACCCTATCGGAGAAGCTACAGAATGGACATTCGAGAACATACTTGTTCCAATGACTGACCCGATGAATCTAGGTGTTGTAGTGTTGGGTTTGATAGGATTAGTATTTTGGCTAAGACTTCAAAAGAAGTATAACGATAAAGCCAAATCTGACGGAACTATTGCTTAAATAGTTCTCCTAACTTTTAGGGACGATTACATCCTTTCCTATATCCTTTCTGTATTGCTTTCCACTGAAGTCAATTTCTTCAGCTAGTTTGTAGCTCCTTGCTAAGGCTTTTTCAAGCCCAGCTCCAAGCCCAGTACACGCTATAACTCTGCCTCCGTTACTTATGGTTTTACCACGTTTTACAGTAGTTCCTGCATGAAAAACCAGCCCTTCGTTTTCAGGAGGAACATTTTCTAATCCCGTGATTACTTTACCCTTTTCATAACTACCAGGGTATCCGCCAGATGTAAGAATTACTGTTGTAGCCGCTCTTTCATCAATCTGTAGATCATACTCACTAAGTAAACCAGACCCCATGCTATCGAACATATGAAGGAGATCGCTTTTCATTCTAGGAATAATAACCTCAGATTCAGGATCACCTAACCTGCAGTTATACTCTACAACATAAGGATCGCTACCCACTTTCATAATTCCAATGAAGATGAATCCATTAAATGGTATCTCATCCTTCTTTAAGCCTTTTATGGTAGGGATAATTATTTGGTTTAAAGTCTTCTCGTGAAACTCTGCATCAACAAATGGAACAGGACTCACGGCCCCCATACCTCCAGTATTAGGTCCTTTACCTCCCTCTCCAACTCTTTTGTAATCTTTAGCATAAGGCAGGATTCTATATGCATCACCATCAGTAACGACAAAAGAACTCACCTCTATTCCTTCCATAAATTGTTCAATCACTACGCTTGACCCAGCATCACCGAATGAATTGTTTATGAGCATATCTTCGATAGTCGCTTCAGCTTCTTCTCTGTCACTTGTGATAACAACACCTTTACCTGCTGCTAGACCATCGGCTTTGAGAACATATGGTGGTGTTCGAGTGTCTAAATATGCCTTAGCGGCTTTAAGCTGCTTACTGTTAAAGGTCTGATACGCTGCAGTAGGGATATTGTGTCTAGCCATAAATTCTTTAGCAAAATCTTTGCTTCCCTCTATCAATGCACCAGCCTTAGGTGGTCCTATTACTATGAGATCATCGAATTTATCGGACTCTTGAAAATAATCTACAATTCCTGCACATAACGGTGCTTCAGGTCCCACCACAAGCATAGTTATCTCATTTTTCCTAATGAACCGCCCTACAGATGGGAAATCCATCGGATCAAGCGAAACATTTGTAGCTAATTCTTCTGTGCCAGCATTCCCTGGAGCAACATAAAGCTTTGATAATAAAGAGCTTTGGATGATTTTCCATGCCATCGCATGTTCGCGACCACCTGAACCGAGTAATAGGACCTTCATAGTTAACAAAGCTAACTGCTTGAGAGAAGAAGACCAACCTTCTTTATCCACACAATACTCACTAGTTTTAACTATCCTTCTCTTTACGTAACTTTTTCAGATAGTGATATCGCATTTTCACGGCATTAGCTTGTAACGATGAGATGATGTATCCAACCTTCCCATCTAGTATCCCTAACTGGAAAATGTAATGTTTAAGAAATCTCACAAAGGGTTTAAACACAAGATGGTAGATCGTTATTGAGCCTGTTCGCCTATCGTAGTCCTTCGCTTGCCATTTTGCGTAACGATCTAATTTTTTTTGCATAGCCTCTAGGCTGACAAAAGTATTGTGTGAAATCGGATGCTTGAGTTTACCGACCTCTCCCTTAGTGATGATTTCTGCATGCACATGTTTCTGTTCGTACCTGCATTCATCTCTTTTAAATAGTCGAATGACTTTATCCCCTTGCCACCCACTAAACCTGATTCTTTTTCCCATAAAGTGATTAATACGGGGAATCCAAAAGCCACTTTTATCTGGGTTTGATTTAAGAATTTGCAGAACCTCTTCTTTTAATTCAGGGGTTATTCTTTCATCAGCGTCAAGAAGTAATATCCAATTGTGTCTTGCCTGAGGAATTGCCCAGTTTTTTTGGGAAGCAGAATTCTCGTATTCCCTCTGTAAAAGTGATGTGGAAAGTGGTTTTGCTAATTCAATTGTATTATCGGTGCTGAATGAATCAACGATCATGATTTCATCGGCAAAGTCTAAAGACCTTATCGCATCGACGATATTATGTGCTTCGTTATATGTGGGAATAATGGCCGTTAGCTTCTCCATTTAATTTTTTTGATTAGGTATAAAAACCGTCAATATTAGAACAGCAAATGTTACCCCAGCCTGAGTCTCTAAAGTGTCTTCTGCAAGGCAAGATATTACCAGGATTAACCATGATAATCTAGATACAGAACCAGAAAGCGCAAAGCCAGCATATAATGTTATTAACCATAAAACTAGACCTACAAGACCTAAACCCACCCACCATGCGAGGTATTGATTATGGCCGCTCTTCCAATAGTCCTTCTCGAGGATTGAATTTGATGCGAGATAAGCTTCCTTATATGCATCGGGGAGATCACCGGTACCCACACCGAAAAACATAGTGCTCAGTCCTTTTGATTTCAAGATATAGACACCGGTATTCATAAACTCAAACCTCTGAGTGACAGAGTTGCCACTTGGATTGCCTCCGTCTAGATAGTTCCCTATCTCAAATTTCAGAACGTCCATCCTCAAGCTAAGTCCACTTTGTGTTTCCATTCTGATGGTAGTGTGACCAGCTTCAATATTGCGAACGGATTTTTCACTTAGATTTCTGATGGTAAGACCATTTTTAGGCAAATTCTTTGAGGTGAGGTATCGGATAGCCGTTGTGGATAGAGTGTGGCCATTTCTGTCAAGAGAATCAAAAGGCATTTTGCTTCTAAGATTCCACTCAGGGCGCATTTCATTGACAGCAAGAAAATTCCAAACCTTATATCCATTCTCTTCAAGATGCTTATCTGGGTTGTGTTCGTAGATATTTCCCCATGGTGTATGAGAGGGTAGCGTTTTCGAAGAGCAAGTTGTACTGGGGGTAAGATAAAACACGAAAGCTACTAGACCCACAAATGAGGTGATACACGCTATTATAATTGAGCGTCTCTTATACTCGGTGTGAAAAATAGATATGAAAAAGAACACACATGTGATGGCTAACATTAATACACCAGTCACCGATGCTGTATGCCAAATAGATAAAAATGCGAATATTCCATAAATTATTGAATATCTATATTTCTTGTTTAGAAGTAGTAGTCCCCATCCCACAGATAATATCATCCCCATTCTTATGTGTGAGATGAATGGAGACCAAATTTTTGGATGTAATTCTCCACCGTTAAAAGCATGATAATATCCCCAAAGTAACCCTGCAAAAGCGGCCATGAAGCTTGAAATAATAAAAAACTTCAAAATCACTTTCCCCCATTTATTCGAGTCCCATTTCATAGTTAATAGAGCAAGAGGAAAAATCAATAGCGGGAGCTTGATCTGTAACATTGCTAACCCTTCAGGCAAGTTTTCAGTCCAAATCAGTCCGATAATTCCCCACATAAACCCACCGACTAACCCCCAAAACAACAATGTATTCACGGGTTTATGCAACTCACCTTGCACACACGAGATAAGGAATGCTGATAGCACTAACGCTGCTCCAACGCTAGTCCCGAATGCTGACCAACAGAGAGCTGAAACGGAAATTACTAATCCTGTGACTAATGTTAATTCAGCGGGTTTCATTTCACTTCTCTGGGCCAGATAATATTTCAAGATATCGACTTCCATCGAATACTGATAGCGCTGTGATGATGTTAGGATCTGACGGCAGGGAGTATTCATAAACTCCAGTTTTATTCATCCTGTGAAAAATTAACTCTTCCTCAACAGTTATCCGAAGTAACTCTTTATTGTTCTCAATATCTCTTACTAATTGTGGCTCAGAAAGGACTTTGAAGGCATCAATTATGCTATCATTCCCATCACTTATCCCGTCCCTCTCCATAGCTTCTTCAAGATAATCTATCGCTCTCTTTGTACTTGCTTCATATGGGAAGGGTCGCAAATCATTCTCAAATGCAAGTCTAACATAATCCACAAATTCTTCCCACTTCTCGTCAGTCAGATTAAAACCTTTCGCCTCATTAATAGTTGTAGTTGATTCAGAAAGAGCATAATCGAATATCACACCGCTTTCATAAAGTCCACCTACCACGTAATTAGAATAAACAGGTTCAACTACAATGTCAGGGAACACGCCACGCCCCTCTACTACAGGACGACCATTACTAGTGTAGAAAACTTTAAGCGTAGAATCTGCCGCAGTTTTTGCATTGCCACTTTCATCCCTATCTCCATAATGAAGCCTTTGAACACATCGGCCACTTGGCGTATAGTATTTAGCAACAGTGATTTTTATTCGGGCTCCATACTCTAGATTTTTTGTTTGTTGTACCAAACCCTTTCCAAAGCTTTCCATTCCAATTATCACTGCTCTGTCTAACTCTTGGAGTGCTCCAGCAACTATTTCAGAGGCAGATGCACTCTTATCGTCAATAAGAATAATCAATGGAATTTCAGGCAACAGCGCTCTTCTGAGAGTGCTGTAGTTTTTATTCCAATCAGGAGTTTTTCCCTTCATGACTACGACTTCAGTGCCCTTATGCAC
>Ga0114994_10001539_pt1 | contig 16627 bp, 14 predicted proteins | sample ArcticOcean_MG_C_9_FD_87043 | JGI IMG/M metagenome (GOLD analysis project Ga0114994, IMG submission 87043) | Marine microbial communities from western Arctic Ocean - ArcticOcean_MG_CB2_152 | ecosystem: Environmental > Aquatic > Marine > Oceanic | place: Arctic Ocean: Canada Basin | collected...
CATTTATTGCCGGGGCTGACATCAGCGAATTTGGCGCTGCTGCGACCGAAGGTGTGGGTTTAGGTGAGGCTTTGGACAAAATGGAAGGCAGCACCAAACCGATCATAGCCGCCATCAACGGAACGGCATTTGGCGGTGGGCTCGAAGTTGCGCTGTGCTGTGACTACAGGATTGCTGCAGCAACTGCACCTGTTGGTTTACCGGAGGTGAAGCTGGGCTTACTCCCTGGCGCTGGAGGTACTCAGCGATTACCGAGACTTGTTGGGGCAGAAGCCGCGGTCCAGGCAATTGTTTCCGGTAACCCAATAATGGCGCCTGATGCTTTAACCATGGGTATCGTCGACCGAGTTGCCAGTGGAGACATCGTTGATGAAGCAATAGCCTATGCTCAGGAGATTATTGATACCGGTGCCGCGACACGAAAGGTTCGCGACCTCGAAGACAAGATTTCAGCAGATCGAGGCGACACGGCGATGTTCGAAAAATTCGCTGCTAACTTGGACAAGACTCACCGCGGACAGTTTGCGCCAGCACAGATTCTAAAATGCATTGAAGCCTCAGTGAATGCTAAAAGCTTTGACGAGGGTATGGCCGTAGAGCGTGCAAGATTTGCAGAATGTATGTCTGACCCACAGCGTGAAGCGCTCATTCACATTTTCTTTGCTGAACGAGCTGCGAACAAGATCCCGGATCTGTCAAAAGACGTTCCGTTGCTGGACATTAACAAAGGTTCCGTCATCGGTGCGGGCACAATGGGTGGAGGTATTGCCATGTGCTTTGCCAACGCGGGTATACCTGTGCGGGTTCATGACAATGAACCTGAGAACCTTGCCCGTGGAATAAAGGTGATCGAGGGAAACTACGCGCGGACTGTCTCCAAAGGGAGACTGACTCAGGAAGAGATGGATAAGCGAATGTCTCTGATTATCCCTACTGAGAATTTTGATGACCTCGGTGATGGAGATATTGTTGTAGAGGCTGTTTATGAAAACCTCGACCTGAAAAAAGAAATATTCGCACGTCTCGACAAAGTGATGAAGCAGGGCGCTCTGCTTGCAACAAACACTTCAGGGCTTGATGTAGACGCAATTGCTGGAATGACGGACAGACCTGAATTCGTGTGCGGAATGCATTTTTTTAGCCCTGCAAATGTTATGCGACTCCTGGAAGTTGTTCGTGGAAAGGATTCATCACCGGTGGTGCTTGGTACGGCCATGGCGCTTGGAAAGCGTTTAGGAAAAGTCTCTGTGATGGCAGGAAACTGCCCTGGTTTCATTGGTAATAGAATGCTGGGCGGTTACACACGTCAAGCAGCAACGATGATTCTGGAAGGAGCAACGCCGGCACAGGTGGATAAAGTGATCTTCGACTTTGGTCTGGCTATGGGCCCATTTACCATGAACGATATGGTTGGCTTGGACTTGGGCTGGCGCGCTCGAAAGATGATGGGGGGCTCCAACGAAGTGACCGCCAGAATTCCAGATGAGCTTTGCGAATTAGGCCGCTACGGTCAGAAAAACGGCAAAGGCTTTTATCAATATGCAGAAGGTGACCGAACACCGCGTCCTGATCCTGAAGCGGATGCAATCATCGCGAAGGTCTCAGCGGATCTCGGGTATTCCCGTCGAGATTTTTCTGACGACGAGATTCTGAAACGCTGTATGTATCCTCTGATTAACATAGGAGCAAAGTTACTGGAAGAGGGGCATGCGCTGCGAGCGGGCGACATCGATACTGTCTACGTCAACGGATACGGATTCCCGACTTTTGTCGGTGGCCCGATGTGGTTCGCCGATACACAGGGATTGGAGAATGTTCTGGCAGATATGGAGCGGTTTTTCGAGGAAACCGGTGACGAAGTATGGAAACCTTCTGGCCTGCTTAAAAAGTTGGTCAGCGAAGGTAAGAATTTTTCTTCTCTGGATAGTTAATCTCGAAATTTCATTAGCCGATTTGCAGATCCCGGTTTTCGGACCGGGTTTTTGTTAAGTGTTGGTACTTCTCACTATACTTTTGTGCTTTTAGTTATCAGGTTTTCACGGTCCTCGGGGAAATTAAAAAACCTTTAAGCACCTATACCGCGCGGGATATTTTGGTCTGATTGCACCGAGCTGGGCATCTAATGGTTAGCCCAACAGGTGAGATAGAAATAATGGTAAGGGGCGTAAAAAATTGATCTCTTTGACGCTGGGTATGATATGCGTGGTGTTGGGAGTAGTGGGTTTGATGATACCGATTCTTCAGCATGTTGTCTTTTTGGCGAGAGCACTGTGTCTGTTAATCTGGGGTTCCTTCCCGTTAACATGAGTGGCTGGCGACAAATCAACGTTGCGGCGGTTCCAAGGTCGTATCGACCGGTGCGATGCAGCGGCCGGGAAGAAGGCGCAGGTGATAAGTTTCATGATCTTTCGGAGTGGTGCTGTTGGAGTTCGGAAATTAGTGCCTAGGTGAAATAGCTTTTGTTCTGAATTCGATAATATCGAGCTTGCTTTGCTCAACAGAAATTAGTCTCAGTATAAGGCCTCCGACTAGTGGAGGACTGATAGACGGGGAAAAAATTTATCAATTAGGAGATTTGCCAACTCGCCGTCTTAGTTTGGTGGGATCCAAAACGAACAGGAGTTCAATCCATGATCAAGCACAATGAATACTTCAACGGCAATGTTCAGTCTCTGGCATTAGAGGGTCATGAAAATCCAGTAACTGCAGGCGTAATGGCGAAAGGCGAGTACGAGTTTGGTACAGATGCACCGGAACTGGTGCGGGTGGTGGTGGGTGAATTGAACGTCAAGTTGCCTGGGAGCAGCGATTGGCAATCATTTAAAGAGGGCGCTGAGTTTCATGTCCCAGGCGATAGTCAGTTCCAGCTTCAGGTTCCTGTTGATACTGCCTACCTGTGCTTTTATGGGTGAGTTTGGGGCAAGCCGTCAAAGTAACGTACTATAGGGATCGGATGTTTAATTTAACATCCTTCAATTCTGGATAAGGAGAACGCACATGGCTGAAGCCTTCATGGCATACCCCGAGCTTCGACACCCGTTTCAAGAAACACCGATACATCCAAGCGGCAGTGTCACTGTACTGTATCAAGGCAGGGCCATTACCCTTTCTGAAACAGGGAAGGGAGACAATTTGTTGATTAAGCCGGAAGACCTTGCTCGCATCAACGGGTTTGAGCTAAAACCAGAGGGAGCGTGTTACGCAGACATGTGCATTCCGCTAAATGATAAGCTGTTACTGACCCGTGAGGGCAAACAGTGGTTTGATTTGACCGTCTTTGCTGACCTGCTGGGGCAGGCCTATGTGGTTGATCGTGAAGCTGGAGTGTGGAGTTTTGCCGAGATACCTGCAAAACGTCGAAATATGATGGTCGATGCCATGGCGCCGGACTTCGAAGTCAATGATAGGAAAGGTAATGTCGTCAGAATGGCAGACCTTAAAGGTAAAAAAGCGTTGATCGTGACCTGGTCCTCTTGGTGAGGATGCTTTCTTGATGTGCCCGTGTGGCAACAAGTCTATGAAGAAATCAACGATCCCAATTTTGTTATTATCTGTGCGGCTGAGGATGTCGGTGGTGAAGAGGCCGCCGGGCCAATTTTTGATGCGGCCAACCCAACCTATATCCAGGTTGTGGATGTAGACCACATTATCAGCAGTGCCTTTAACTTTGTGAACGTTCCCTCATCTGCCTGGGTCGATGAAGAAGGCAGAATCGTTCGGATTGACGAAGGGACTTATTCCAAGACCCACGCGATCGGAGAAGGTGAGCAGGCTATTACTTTTGGTAATGACGTTTACACACCCGCCTTGAAGGACTGGGTTGCCAAAGGCGCCGACAGCGAGTTTGTGCGGTCAGCAGAGGCGGTGACCGGTAATATTCGCGTACACAGCTTTGATCAGCTGAAAGCGGGTGCAGCTTTTCGTCTTGCGAATTTGTTCCGTGTGCACGGGGAAAAAGAAAAAGCCGAAGTCTATTGGCAGATGGCTCGGGAGTTGAATCCCGACAGCATTAATTTTATCCGCCAGAATCTGACTCTGACAGAGGAAGGATCTGCAGGCGAAACCTTTATGCAGGTGATGGGGGATTACGTTAGCCAGGGCCGGGAGTACTACCGGCCGTTGGATCTCTAGCGGAAGTCGCTTATAAATCGAGACTCAGCGGTGTTAGTGGCTTGCAAGTTGTTGTCGTTAACACCGCAAGGTCTGTACTTCCTGTAAACTGTCCTCACTAGTCACGGATAGCATTCCTGATTTAATGATCGCCTTGTGCAGGTAAAGCAGTCGGTCACCCCTCCCCTCTTTTTTTTAAACCTCATTGCGTTCGGCGTGTACAATTACTAAAGACGGTGCCCGAAGACGGGATCCGCGGTTGCCTGTTTGACGATCCCATTACGAATATATTTAAAGCGAATAGAGGGATTAACTACTTCCGGCCAGTTCGGCACCCATGGACCTTTTGAACTTTGCGGGTCGTTATGCGATTTCAGTTGTCATTTGCTAATTTAACTCTGTGTCCGAGGAAGCAATAAGGCGGTCCAGTGTCATTCGTTGATGTTTTTATTTCCACCCTAAGCGCTTTATTTCGTAAATGTTTAGACAGATGAGTCTGTTCCGGCGATCGGAAACTGATCATCGTGAACGGTAACCTTTATTGGCTTTCGCTCTTCCCATCCCAACATCTCAAGCTCCGGTTGGTTATGGAATTCGCTTACATAACCGATACAGAGGTATGCAATCAGCTTGTTTCTCGGTGGGCTGTGAAGAATGTCTTTAATTTTTTCTGGATTGATAATGCTTACCCAGCCTATGCCCAGGTTCATAGCTCGCGACATAAGCCACATATTCTGAATCGCACAGACCACACTGTATTCACCGGTATCCGGCATCGCGGTCTGGCCGAGAACGGGTCCCACGGTAGGTTTGTAAAATACCGCAATATTCACCGGAGCCTCGTGAATACCTTCTAGCTTTAGGGCGGTATAGTTTTGACGCCGTTCGGACTGAAAAAGGCGCCTTGCTTTTTCGTTCTCCAATGAAAAGCACTCCGCAACCTTAGTTTTTATGCTTTTATCTCGAATGACTACAAACTCCCAAGGCTGGGAAAACCCCACTGATGGTGCCCAATGAGCTGTTTCTAATAGTTTGCTGATATCTTCGTCTGTCACCTCCTTGCTCGTAAAATTATTGCCGCGAATATCTCTTCGGCTTGACATGATCTCCGCTAGAACGCGCTGTTGTTCTTCCGTGAACGATTTTCCTGGCATGATGAAGTTTCGTTAACCTAACTCTTGGTGGTCGAGGAAACGAAGCCTAACTTAAATGTGTTTCGTGAGCGAATGTAAGTAAAGCCATTGGAGTTTTACGCGAGTCGTAGACTGAACAGGACGCCGATGCTAGCCTTACTTTTCGGCGTCTAACTTATATTTTCATGAACACACTTCAGCTCCCAAAAATCCAAACTGTTTCACTAGAAATAGATAATAAGATTAAGGCCTGCCTTGATGGCAAGACGAAACCTCTTGGTGCTCTTGGGCGAATTGAAGAAATAGCGACTCAAATTGCTCGAATACAGCACTCAATAAACCCTACAATGAAGACCTGCAGGCTGTTCTTGTTTGCAGGGGATCATGGGGTTGCGGCCTCAGGCGTATCTGCCTATCCGAAAGAAGTTACCCGTCAAATGGTGTTGAACTTTCTCGATGGTGGCGCCGCCGCTAACGTGTTTGCCACCGTAAATGATGTTTCCATGACGGTTGTTGATGCGGGTGTTGCGGGTGAACCGATTGCCCATGACCTGTTAGCCTCAAGACGTATAGCCCCAGGGACGCACAATTATATTGAACAGCCGGCAATGTCAAAGGCAGAGCTTAACCTTGCATTGCATAATGGAATTGAACTCGGAAGCGAAATCGATAGTGATGCGGTAGCGTTTGGAGAGATGGGGATTGGCAATACTTCCTCTGCGGCATTGCTAACACACAAGCTGTCGGAACATCCATTGGCAGACGTTATTGGGCGTGGTACTGGGCTTGATAACTTAGGGCTGAAAAAAAAGCAGTGGTTACTGAAGTTAGCGTCAGACAGAACACCTAGGGAGTTGACGCCGAATCACGCGCTTCAGGAGTACGGTGGGTTCGAAGTGGCAACTATGGTGGGCGCAATACTTGGTGCAGCTTCGGCCAAACGGCTTGTAATTATTGACGGTTATATTGCAACGGCAGCCGCCTTAGTCGCAGTTAAAATGAAACCTGAAGCAAGGGCTTATTGCCTGTTTTCACACGAATCCGCAGAAAAAGGCCATAAACACATGCTCGATCTATTAGGCGCCAGAGGTCTGCTGGATTTGGAACTTCGTCTGGGTGAGGGTAGTGGTGCGCTGCTGGCATGGCCTTTGGTTAAATGTGCTGCCGAAATGATGACTAGAATGGCCAGTTTCTCTAGCGCTAAAGTCAGTGATGGATCAAACCATTGATCATGTTACTTAGTGCACTAACGTGAACACTCTGTTTCGGGCTGACATCGAACTATTCTTGATTGCGGTGCAATTCCTCACAAGGATACCGATATATCGCTCACTGGATTACTCGGGTCAGAAAATAAGCGAGGCTGCTAGTTACTATCCGGCGGTGGGTCTTTGTCTTGGCGCGTTTGGCGCAATTGTTCATTACATAGTGGTATTTTTTTTACCGGAGACGGTTGCCTTAATTTTGGTGCTGGGGTTGTTGGCTCTGATTACAGGCTGTTTCCATGAAGACGGTTTAGCGGATATGTGTGACGGTATCGGTGGCGGAATCGATAAAGATGCAGCACTTTGCATCATGAAGGACAGCCGGTTAGGAACATACGGAGTTACGGGTTTACTGTTTGTACTTGGAATTAAAGTGAGTGCTTTGGCTGCATTTACGCTTGGCTATATTCCAATCTTGCTTGTTGTTGGTCATTGCTTCAGTCGTTTATCTGCGGTGCTGGTGATCTTAACCAGTAACTATGCGAGGGATGACGGTAAGGCGAAACCGGCGTCTTATGGGCTCAGCGTTAAAGGCGTTTGGCTTTTAGCGTTTACAGGTCTCGCCCTGAGTGTTGTCGTTCTAATTACATTGGGATTTACTTTGTTAATGGGGATGTGGGCCGGGACATTCTTGGGTCATATCCTGACGCGCTGGCAGTTCGAGAAGAAGCTAGGGGGTTACACCGGCGATTGCTTGGGTGCAACACAACAGGTTAGTGAGACGGGCCTCTATCTCGGTGCGTTGATGTGCATCTAGTTTTAGTTCGACATACCAGGCCGGTGATGGGTTCGGACATTTGTTACGGTAATCTTGATATCGGTCTGGCTCCCACATTCGAAGCAGACTGTGCTGCCGTACAGGCAATTATTCCGAATGTTGACCGTATCTTTAGTAGCCCACTTCAACGTTGCCGTGTTTTAGCGGGAAGAATTGCGAACGTTGCCGGCAAGGGATTTGTCTGCGATCCTGCCTTGCAGGAAATGAATTTCGGTTCGTGGCAGGGCTGTAAATGGGATGATGTTTCAATTAGCGAGCTCGATGAATGGGCTGAGGATTTTGAGGATGCTAGGCCACACGGTGGTGAAAGCATTTCACAGGTAAGGTTGCGGCTCAAGGAGTTGGTGTTAAGCATGGGCGCTTGGTCGGATGAAAGGATTTTAATGGTTACGCATGCAGGTGTTATACGTGTCCTAATTGCTATGTGCACACAGTGTGATGAAAGAGACATACAGGTTGATTATGGGGAAGTCATTGAGCTTTTGCTTCCAACAACAAAGGAGTTGCTAGATGGTATCGGATAAAGAGCACGTTGAGGAAATGAAGAAGCTTCAGGCAGATCAACGTCAAAAGAGGCTCGACAGCAAAAAACTGGATCGGGGGCTCGTCCTTGTTCACACAGGGAATGGCAAGGGAAAGTCCAGCTCGGCATTCGGCGTTATTACACGCGCTCTTGGCTGGGGTCACAAAGTCGGATTGGTCCAGTACATCAAGGGGACTTGGAAGACTGGTGAGCGAAATTTTTTCAAACAGTTCGAGGATTCGATTACGTGGCACACTATGGGTGAAGGGTTTACCTGGGATACTCAGGATCGGAACCGAGACATCGAGGCGGCAAAAGCGGCGATGCAGGTGTCAGCTGAAATGTTACGAAGCGGTGACTTTGACCTGGTAGTTCTTGATGAGATCAATATCGTTCTGCGGTACGACTACCTTGATGTGCAGGATGTGCTCGCGGGTCTGGACGCCCGAGATCAAAGAACTAGCGTTATCCTGACGGGACGAGATGCCAAGCCCGAACTCATCGAAGCCGCTGATCTGGTTACCGAAATGAAAGAAATCAAGCACCCGTTTCAACAGGGCATAAAGGCGAAGCAAGGTATCGACTTCTGATTTGTATTGTTTTAGCAGGTACAGGTTTTGCGATACCTTTGGCATACAGATTTACATTGGAAGCAAAATGAAAGACAATATTTCCGACGGTGCCTGTTAAGGGCTGAAAAAGGGAACCCGGTCAGTATTGACTACGAAGCATTCCGGGGCTGTACCCGCAACTGTAAGCGAATAGCTACTCGCAATATCCACTGAAACATTTGTTTTGGGAAGGGGCGAGAAAGCATTGACTCGTGAGCCAGAAGACCTGCCGTCTCGTCGTTCGTCCGAAACCGGGTCTAGTTTTTGGGACAGGAATTGCTTTCCGTAGCAGCGACTTAATTGTCCGCGTCGCTTGCCCATTGGACTCTCGTATCATCTCAGTCAAAGGCGCAGTGCTGAGTCTTGGAGAGCAATTTAATGCTGAAGAAACAAACACTGCTGTGCGCTTTATTCCTATCGATCGTCAGTCAAATTTCCTACGCCGTCGAGCCGAAAAATGAAATTGAAGAAGTTATAGTTACCGCATTACGCCTAAATACGACGGTGGAGCAAAGCGGTTCGAGCCTATCCATCATTGATGAAGAGCTCATTCGTGACCGCGGATATAATTTTTTAGCAGACGCTATCGTCTCCGCAACGGGCGTCACCCTGAACCAAAATGGTTCGTTTGGTGGTCAGGCCAGTGTGCGAATTCGGGGGTTTAGTAGCGATCAAACCTTAGTTTTAATCGATGGTGTACCGGCCAATGACACGACCTCTCCGGGGGGAGGATTTAATTTTGGTGCGCTTGATGCGCTTGACGTTCAGCGGGTAGAGGTGCTGAAAGGCCCCCAATCCACTTTATGGGGCACCGATGCGATTGGCGGTGTTGTGAACATTGTTTCTAAACCTGCGGCTGAAAATCTAAGCGGAAAAATCAGCATTTTGGGAGGTAGCTTTGGCAGCCAGAGGCTTAGCGGGACAATTTCAAGCGCTAATGATCTCGGCGATTTTCGGGTAAGTTATGCCGATGTGAAGACTGACGGCATCTCTAAAGCGGACGAGGACGATGGAAACGAGGAGGAGGATGGCTTCGACTCTCAAACTCTCTCGGTTAAAGGTGGATTAAACCTTGGGAAAGCGGCGCGTTTAGACGTTTTTTACAGGAATACTGACGCGTCAACAGAGTTTGACAGCTTTGGTGTGGTGACAGGAACTCAAGATGGCAACGAGCGCAGCGACACCGACCAGACGTCCACCCAAGCAACCTTAAATTTTAATTTATTTAGTGGTCGGCTGGAAAACACGCTGACCTACGGTCACACCGAGATTGAACGTAAAAACTTCACCGATGATGTCTCAAGCTTTTCAGCGGATGGCGAGAGAACATTGTTTCGGTATCAGGGCTCATTTTCTATCTCTGAGACTCAATTACTGTCTGTTGGCTACGAAACTGAAGAAAGCGAATCAGGAAACGATGACACTACGATAGATGGAACCTTTGCGCTCTATCGCTTTGAACCCTCGGAAAATGTAACCCTTTCTTTTGGCGTTAGGCGTGACGATCACGATACTTATGGTTCTGAGACCGTTGGCAGAATTGCCGCTGCTTGGCAGGTCTCAGAAAATCTTCTTTTGCATAGTAGTTGGGGGGAAGGCTTTAAGGCCCCAACGTTGTTTCAAACGACTTTTTTCTGCTGTGGCGCCACCTCAGCCAACACAGGCTTAAAAGCCGAGTACAGTGACGCATATGATGTTGGCATGACCTATGGATTCGCCGATGGAGATGCTCTTCTCAGTGCGACTTACTTCGATCAAAATACCCAAGACTTAATTAATTTTTCTTTCGCTGTCGGCGGCTACGAAAATATTGCGGAGGTCGACTCCAATGGAGTCGAATTGGAGTTTAGCTACGCTTTTTCCGATGCCTGGACTGTTACGACCAACCTGACGTATTTGGACAGCGAAGACGGGTCTGGAGATGAACAGGTACGGTTGCCTGAAATAACTGCGGACTTGGCGCTTTCGTGGAAACCCTCTGAAGCTATACGAAGTAGTCTCGTTGTGATCTATAACGATGAAGAAGGAGACAGCCGAGGTACCGTCGATAGTTGGACTCGGGCAGATTTATCAGCGAGTTATCAACTATCAAAGAATATAGAGCTGTTCGCGAGAATTGAAAATTTATTCGACGAGGATTATCAGCAAATATTTGGTTATGGCACGCCAGAGCGGTCGGGGTATATTGGCGCTCGGTATCAGTTGTAAAGTAGTAACGAGTGGACTTGCTTAATGATATGCGATTGCGAGTTCCCCAGTTGGTGAGGTTCCTGCCGATGATTGTGGCAGGTGTCCTTTGCATGCCATTGCTGTTAACAGCAGCACCGTTCGAAGATGCCTCGTCCGTGGTTAGTTTAGACTATTGCGCAGACCAGTACGTTCTGAAGCTGTTGCCGCCAAGCCGAATACTGGCTTTATCTCCTGATTCGACCAGAGATTTTTCCTATCTGCGCGATAAGGCCAGGAACTACAGACAAGTTAAACCCGTCGCGGAGGATGTCATAACATTGCAACCCGATTTGGTTGTCAGGACCTACGGCGGAGGTCCCAACATCACTCATTTTTTTGAACGCCTGGAATTACCTGTATTACAAATAGGTTACGCAGATTCCGTTGAGTCAATTCAGGAGGTGATCCAAGTCGTCGCCAATGAATTGGGGGTAGGCGAAAGCGGGAAGGACATCGTCAGAGAAATGAATGTCCGAATTTCGGCTTTGCCCTACAAAGAAGACGGAGAGGATCTTTTATATGTTACGCCGGGCGGAATTACGGGTGGAGTAGGTACTTTAGTCGACTCAATGATCAACAAGGCAGGCCTTGATAACTTTCAAACCCTAACAGGCTGGAGGAGTCTGCCGCTTGAAACGTTGGCCTACCGTCAGCCTAAAATGGTTGCCACTGCCTTTTACGGAGATAAGACTAGCCACAGTAATTATTGGTCTGCAGCACGGCACCCCGTGTTGCGTGACCAGCTAGGTCGTGCGCAAAGTGTCGCTTTAAGCGGAGCAACTACCGCCTGCGGTGGTTGGTTTATACTGGATGCTATTGAAAAGCTTGCTTCGGCTCGCGGTTCAACGGAGTCGAGTAAATGAGGAATCCGGCTCTAATCGGCGGCCTTATCGTAGCGAGTGCGCTTTTAATGCTTGCAGCTATAATGTTGGGCTCAACGCCCCTTGGAACGAGACACATTTTACAGGCTTTGATGGGTCAAGGGTCGCCGGGTGATGCCATCGTTTTATGGGAGATTCGTCTACCTCGTGCAATGGCTGCATATGCAGTGGGCGCCGCGCTGGGATTGAGTGGAGCAGCTTTGCAGGGGTTGTTACGTAATCCGCTGGCCGAACCAGGAGTGCTAGGTGTTTCAGCTAGTGCATCTCTTTTTGCAACCTTCACGTTGTATTTTGGCTTTTCTGCAATCTCAAGCCTAGTGCTGCCGCTTGCGGCCATTGCCGGAGCGTTGGTGGCGACTTCTTTTTTGGCGGTTGTTGCCTTGCGCGTTAACTCCGTAATCGCGTTGATTTTGATTGGTGTCGGTATCTCAAGTTTTAGTGGGGCTTTGATGACCTTGCTGATGAACCTTGCACCCAACCCATTCTCTCTTTCCGACATGATTAACTGGATGATGGGTACAGTCGCTAATCGGAGTTTTGAAGACATCTTGTTCGCGGCACCTTTTCTGATTCTTGGGGCTGTGCTGATTTTATCTTCAGGAAGAGATTTGTCGGCCTTTACTCTAGGGGAAGAGGCCGCTTCTGGTATTGGCGTGAGCCTGACGACCGTAAGAATGAAAATAGTTTTTGGTACCGGTTTTTGCACTGGTGCTGCAGTGGCTATTGCTGGTGCTGTTGGGTTTGTCGGTATTGTTGCGCCGCATTTGGTAAGACCGCATGTCGATCATGAGCCCTCAGCCACCTTGTTACCCTCAGCGCTACTCGGTGGCGTCATTCTCGTCGCTGCAGACATTTTTATCCGCGTAGCACCGACTACTGCAGAACTTAAGCTTGGCGTCGTAGCGGCACTTCTCGGCGCCCCAATTTTTGTCTGGATAGCAGCTCAACGAATGCAAGGCGGCAACAGTGACTAAGCTCTCACTTTCCAACATTGGATTATCGATTACGAGCAAGGTTATCTTAGAAAGCATCAACCTTGAATTGAATTCCGGCGAACTAGTTGTATTGCTCGGTGCTAATGGCGCTGGGAAAAGCAGCGTGTTACGCAGTGCGCTGGGTCTCGTACCGGTCAGTACCGGCGAGTCTCTGATTGATGAGAAGCTAGTTACAACGTTATCTTCTGCCAACAGGGCAAAGAAGGTTGCCTATCTGCCGCAAAAGCGCCCCTTGGCCTGGCCGATAAAGGTTTTTGATGTCGTAAGTCTCGGGCGATATGCGTTTGGCGTGAATCTTGGTAGATTAAAAAATGATGATCTTGAGTTAGTCGAATCGGCGATCACTAACTGCGGTCTTGAGCAATTGAGAAATCGCAGGGTGGACACCTTGTCCGGTGGTGAAGCAGCGCGCGTTCACGTTGCTCGAGCGTTCGCCGCAAATGCAGCTTTATTACTCGCAGACGAGCCAACGGCGGCGCTTGACCCGAAACATCAACTTGATGTGATGCAGCTTATTCGTCGCTATGTCGATATGGGTGGCGGAGCCCTTGTGGTGGGTCACGAAGCGAGTCTGGCGGCAAGATTTGCAGACCGTCTCGTCTGGATGCGTGATGGTGGGATTATTGCAGACGGCACTGTCAAAGAGACTATGACCGCAGCTATGATGGCCGAGATATACGGGGTATCTGCTCAGATAGGTGAAGTAGCGGGGCATATCAACGTTTCAATCATTGATTCCCTGTGACGGCGAAAACCCTTATGTTTCAGGGCACTGGCTCGGATGTTGGTAAGTCGATAATTGTCGCGGGTCTGTGCAGGCTGGCCAGCAATCGCGGTATAAGCGTCGCACCATTTAAGCCGCAGAACATGTCTAACAATGCGGCTGTCTGTAGCGATGGGGGAGAGATAGGTCGTGCTCAGGCATTGCAGGCTCAAGCCTGTCGCCTCCCACCAAGTGTGCATTTCAATCCTGTACTGCTGAAACCTCAGTCAGATCAGGCGGCTCAGGTCGTTGTCCACGGTCAGGTTCTTTGTGTAGAAAGTGCTTCAAGTTATATGCAGCGAAAACGAGGTTCTTTGTTACCCGAGGTACTAAGCAGCCATCGTCATTTATGCAAGCAATATGATTTGGTTCTCGTAGAAGGTGCAGGGAGTGCTGCTGAAGTCAATTTGCGAGCGGGTGATATCGCGAATATGGGTTTTGCTCGCGCCGCAAACATACCCGTTTGCATCATTGCCGATATCGATCGTGGTGGAGTAATTGCCGCGATAGCTGGAACTCAGACAGTATTGGAGCCGGAAGATCAAAAACTTGTCACAGGGTTCATAGTCAATAAATTTCGAGGCGATCCATCGCTATTTGATGATGGACTAACCTACATTGAAAACACGACCGGCTGGCGGAGTTTTGGTGTTATACCGTGGCTTGATATGGCCGGAAAGTTACCCCAAGAAGACGCTGTGTCACTGGAACAGATAGGCAGAGCAAGAGCAGAGGACGGTGGAAGAACGATCAAGATTGCTGCGCCAATGCTGTCTCGGATCGCGAATTTTGACGATCTTGACCCACTGCGACTGGAACAAGGTGTGGACGTGCAATTCGTACCGCCGGGACAACCAATTCCCTTGGATGTCGACGCAGTCGTTTTGTTGGGAACGAAATCGGCGATTGCAGATCTTAGGTTTCTTCGGCAGCAGGGTTGGCATCACGATATTCATGCCATCGCGAGAACAGGACGCAACGTTCTCGGTATCTGTGGTGGATTTCAAATGCTCGGAGCGCAGATTATTGATAAGGACGGCCATGATGGCGATCCGGGCACAGAGTTAGGGCTTAATCTTTTGAATGTTGTCACCACGATGGGCTCTGAAAAAACGGTTGTTCAAAGCTGTGGTGTTCACGAAGCTACGGGGATCCGGCTATCCGGATATGAGATACATGTCGGCCGTAGCGATGGCCCGGACACCTTGAGTCCATTTTCACTTCTACAATCAGGACCGGATGGCGCAGTAAGTACGAAAGGTAATGTCTACGGTACTTACCTGCATGGTTTGTTCGGAAGCGATGAATTTCGTCGCTATTGGCTAAATCAACTCAGGCCGGGAGATCGGCCCCTCAGTAATAATGTCGAGAGCTATGTATATAAGGTTGATGGACTGTTGGATGAGCTCGCGGACGCTCTTGATAACCGGCTTGAGGTCGATGCATTGCTAGCGGGGGCCCGTTGATCGGTTTGAACTCAGAGTGGATATTCCACATCCTACTACTGGCTTTTATGTTCGAGATAATCATTGGATGGCCAAAATGGCTGTTTGATTTATTGGGGCATCCAGTGAGTTGGCTTGGATCTCTCATACATACCCTTGATAACCTCCTTAACAGAACAACGTTGCCCCAAAAGGCGCTAAGAGGGCGCGGCGCGGTCTTAGTTGCTCTGGTGTGTAGCGTTGCGGTTCTACCCGTTACTTTTCTGCTAATTGCGTTTGATGATTTCTTCATCGCTCCAGTTGGGACTATCTTTTTTGGCGCTATGTTAACGACTCCGTTATTGGCAACGATGAGTTTGAGAAGGCACGTTGTAGCCGTGGTTGATTGTTTACGTAACGAAGATATTGCGGCAAGTAGAGTTGAGCTGAAAAAAATTGTTAGTCGTGACACGACGCGCCTTAATGAGGAGCAAATTTGCAGCGGTGTTATCGAAACGTTAGCAGAAAATACGTCTGACGCTGTCATTGCTCCATTATTTTGGAGTCTCTTGCTGGGTGTTCCCGGGCTTTTCTTTTACAAAGCGGTTAATACAATGGATTCCATGCTGGGTTATCGGAACGAGCGATATGAGAATTTTGGAAAGTGCGCGGCCAAGTTCGATGACATCCTGAACTGGCTGCCAGCCAGACTGACAGGGCTTGGATTTTGTTTGCTGACAAGTAAACGAAACATACCCGCATTGTCAGGTATGTATAAAGAGGCTCCTAGTCACAGATCCCCAAACGCAGGGTGGCCTGAGAGTGCCTCTGCATATGCGTTAGGCGTTCGCCTAGGTGGGCCTCGTCTGTACGAGGGAGAGGGAATAGATACTCGGTACTTAAATAGTGATGGGGAGGCAGCAACGCTATCGGCTTGTTCTTCGGCAATACGCCTGTACGATCGTGTTATTTATTTAGTTGTGGTTGCACTATTGATTCCTGTCGTGCTTCCGTTTTCGAACCACTGGTAGCTGATATGGTATTGAATGAGCACGGTGGTGATCTTGCGCGTTTAAGCCAAGATTTCCCACTGGCTACGCAACCCTGGGTAGACCTTTCGACGGGAATCAACCCCTGGAGCTATCCATTGCCAGCGCCTCATGATCACCATAGAGAATTGGCTAATAGCGTTCAGCGAAACGAGTGCGGAGAGTCAATGGCTAGCGCTTTTTTATGTGAGGGAAGAAATGTACTTCCCACGGCCGGTAGCGAATTAATCATTCGCTTGCTGCCGTTGCTATTAGACGGGATGGAATTGGTTGTCAGTCCGCCAACCTACGGTGACTATCGTTATAGCTGGGAGAGTAAAAAGCTAACAGTGAACGCTGTTTCGGATATCGCTGAATTTGCCCGAAGGCAAACATCCCAAGGCATCGGTGCATCGCAACCCTATGTCTATATTGTCTGCAATCCCAACAACCCGGATGGAAGGATGGTTGATCTTCAGGAACTTCAGGAGCTCTTGGGGCTGGTGACTTCCAGTAAGGGCTGGTTGATTGTCGATGAAGCATATGTTGAAACAACCCCTGAGCGGTCGATGTCACTGATGGCGGGACATCCCAACCTTCTTATTCTCAGATCGTTTGGTAAGTTTTACGGTCTACCTGGGTTAAGACTCGGAGCAATTTTAGGACCGGAAAAAATCCTAAATAAATTAACGGAACTGCTGGGATTTTGGTCAGTTTCGGCGTTGGCATTAACAACAGGGACTCTTGCTTATTCTGATACTGCTTGGAGCATGGCAATGCGGGAAAAGCTAAACGAACATGCAGAGCGCCTTGATAACTTGTTGCAGGCAAGAGGGTATAAAGTCCTTGGCAGTGTGCCCCTGTTTCGGTTGATTGAGACGTTGAAG
>Ga0114994_10001540_pt1 | contig 16624 bp, 11 predicted proteins | sample ArcticOcean_MG_C_9_FD_87043 | JGI IMG/M metagenome (GOLD analysis project Ga0114994, IMG submission 87043) | Marine microbial communities from western Arctic Ocean - ArcticOcean_MG_CB2_152 | ecosystem: Environmental > Aquatic > Marine > Oceanic | place: Arctic Ocean: Canada Basin | collected...
GCGGTGTGTCGAAGCATGCGAAAGGTAAAGCATCGCCCATAAAACGTAAGCGCAAATGAACCCCGCATCTTGAACCATGAATCTTAAAACCTGCACCAAATGCGAGGAAGAGCTGCCACCGGACTCATACAACAAAGACGCTGGAAAGGAGGATGGTCTTCAAACTCAATGCCGTAATTGCAAACGCAATGCCCAGCGAAAGGACTACTCAAAAAAGAAAGACGTATACGCCGACCGAAGGAGAGCTGCATATAAGAAAGCACCTGAGAAGAAGAGCGCACACGAAGCCGTCAGGCGGGCGATCAAGAAGGGTGTTCTTACGAGACCTACCTCTTGCACCCAGTGCGGGAATTCTAAGATGAGAATCGAAGCACACCATCACCGTGGCTATGCCAAGGAGAATCAACTAGACGTTGTCTTCCTCTGCACCTCCTGCCATAGAGCGAGCGAAGACACCATCATACCAGTTAAGAAGGATCTAGATTGGCTCATGCTAGACATCCTCTTAACGTTTCTCGTCGAGCAAGAGGTGGAGCTTCAAGACCACATTGAATCATTCGATTCGCCCATAACCTTCCAACAGATCACGGATACCTTGTGGGAAATGATGGGAGATAGACTATGAACCCTGAACCCTGAACCCTGAACCCCTGCCTCCTTAATCGGCGGTGGGGCTCACTAACTAAATAATAAAATGATCATCAACAAAATAGCCGTAGTCCTTCTGGTCGCGTTCTTCGCGTCATTCTTCCTGAACATTGCATTCCAGTTTGGGAAATATCAAGGCCGTCTTGAGGCCCAACTCGCCCCTCAAATCCTGAACCGATAGGCGCTTCACTAACCGACGAAAGTAACAAATGAAAATAACAAACATAGGCAACACTGACAGCGGCGCAGGGACAGCGGGCTGGAAAGCATACAAGAAGGGTATCGATTGGCGCGAGGCTGTAGGTAGGTGGGCAAAAAATAAGAGGAACAGCTTGTGGATTAAGTCCGCTCTTTTATCATTTCGGAGAGCAGGAGGAGTGGTCCCTGACGAACAGCTAGACCGAAAGGCGTATCGAAGAATCACCTCGCCATACACTGGCATGCACAGTTCACATAAAAGAAAGTAGAGATGCCATGTCCATCATAATAATATCCGCTTGGCTCTTCTCGGTTTACTTTATCCTCAGGGTGTTCCACATATCCTGTAAACCATACGACAACCCATACGACATCCCCTTCGAAGAGCTTGAAGAGGAAATCTGCCATCGATGTGGGGAGATCAACGTCTTGGATGGGGAGTCTATCAGCTGGGAAAGCTGTGGCTTTGTCCATGACGAAGCTTGGCTTCAAGATGGGGAGGCTGTCTTCTGTGAGGAGTGTTACTTTGATAAGGACAAATGGGGACAGCCCTACCTCACCGACTTGGATGAGATGACTTCCAATCCACACGACTACCTCCCCTACGGATATTAAAAAGTATTGACAATTGAATTGTAAAATATACACTGAAGACTCACCTGAATAAAAAAAACATGGCTACAAAGAAAACGAAACGGGTAACAATAGCATCCCTTCAAGCGGTTCTCCCTGAGGGAGCGTCATGGGGCGAGGACGAACATGTCGGCGGTGGTTACGTCTTTGCATACGCTCCCGAATGGAAGGCGTGGGCTGCCACCGGAACAAACTCACTCGTCGCTGAATACCATAACGTGCCGGAGTGGAACCTCACCCGCCCGACTGCGATCGCTTGCTTGATTGACGACATGGCCGACGGATTAGAGGACGCATCCGAGGACACAATTCACGCAATGGGCTGGGATGAGACTACCCTTGAAGCCACAGCATGATTACTCGGAAGTTAGAGAAAGGACTCTATGAAGCGATCGACGTGCTATACAACAACTACCGCGTGGAAGACTCTTCAAGGGTGGGGGCATGGAAACGCCCTCACCCTTTTAATAAACTAGGCAGGGGGTATAAGTGGGGGATCTGGGAACAGGCCGAAGGGGAGTGGGAATACCTAGACGGTAATAAAACATTTTCGGAGTGTGTCGTTGTCATAAGAACATGGGCAGCTGCCTCCCAACTAGGGAAAGAATCATGAATAAGAAACTAAAACTGAATAACACTCAACTCATTCTACTGAACGACTACCGTCATCAGCAGCGAAAGAAACTGAGGGGGAAGGTGCACGAGTTCGAAACCTACTGCCCGAAATGCAATAGCTGGATCGACGTAACACTACAGAAAAATGAAAACGCTTTATCCAAAACAAGTTGAGGCGTTTGACTTCTTCCTAGCCACTCTACTGGACGGGCGGAACACATTGGACGCGTCCCAAATGGGGACTGGTAAGACAGTCGTCGGGGCCATGGTTGCTAAGGCTATACTCAAGCAGAGTGATAGGTTTAATAAGGTGGCCGTCATCTGCCCCAAGGCTGTCTTCCCTACGTGGGAAGCAGAGTTGAAGGAGTGCGGGATCGAGCCCATCTTTATCTTGAATGTTGAAAAACTACGTATGGGGAAAACCCCTCACGTCAAGAAGGTGGGGAAGAAGAGTTTCAAGTGGGCGTTGGATACAGACACTCTCGTCCTAGTTGACGAGATACATAAAATGAAAGGCCCGTGGACGCAGAACGCAAACCTGTTGGTTGCGCTCGTCAAGAAAGGTTACCGGATACACGGCATGAGTGGCACGCCATGTGAATCTCCAATCGAGATGCGCCCGCTGGGTTACATGCTCCGACTTCATAGTAATGATATGTCTCGCGGTGGTTTGCCCAGCTACTTCACATGGATGCACAAGTTGGAATGTCGGCGCGGTCACTGGGGTGGTTATGAAATGTTGAATATCCAATACGCTTTGAAGACGCTACGTAAGACGATGTATGGGATCAGCACCCACTGCCTCACTGTCGAGGACTTCCCCGATTCTTTCCGAGACAACCGAGTCCTCGTTGATCCGATCGAGTTTAGTAACAACGCGAAGATCGTTAACGCCTACAAGAAACTCAACATGTCAGCGGCGGATGTGAAGAGTTACATTGAAGATGGGTCTGTTACGGATGACTTGAAGTCGAAGCAGGATGATGATGACCCGATCATCGTAAAGATTTTACGTGCCCGACAAGAGTGCGAGATACTTAAAGTAAAAGACATTGCTCCAATGGCCCAAGACGCAGTCGAAGAAGGGCACAACGTGGTGATCTTTCTGAACTTCACTGAGAGTTTGAGGGAGCTATCAACTATCCTTGGTTGTGAGTTCATCGACGGATCGACTCCCCCCGAAGATCGTAACGAATACATTGCCTCGTTTCAACGAGACGAAACGAATCTCCTAGTGATTAATGCTGCTACGGGCGGCACTGGTATCTCACTTCACGACACTATCGGTAACAGACCCAGACTATCCTTGATATCCCCCAGCTTCAACGCAAAGGAGTTCGCTCAGGTGATCGGGCGGATACACCGCAACGGTGCCAAGTCAGACGCGCTACAGAAGGTGCTTCTTTCCCACGGATCTATCGAAGAGTATGTGATGGTGGCGATTAACAAGAAGCTAGACAACATGAACATCATCCACCACTCGCGACCGTGCGAATTAAATACGACCCACTACTAAAATGAAAGAACCCGACAACACGACCTCAGAAGTCTTATCTATTAAAGCCCCGATGGGGGGTGAGCCCATCAAGCTGTCAATAAAAGCAAGGCGCGATGATCACGACATGAACCCATCGGGCTGGAGCATCATCGCATTCACTCCGTCAGCCAGTATTCGATGTGTTCGCGGACACCAATTAAAACATTTGAACCTTTTCATCCGTAGCATTATAGCCTTATGTGGTCACCATGTGTCAGAAGAATACTCTTATACTCCCGATGAGAGACCAATGTTTGACGAGATACTTCGGTCTATACACAATATAACTCAAGGAGAATTCGTTAAGGAGATCTAATGTAACTTAGCTTTTAGATAAAAATATGTGCCCAGAACAAGAATGCAAAACAAAGATAGAGGGGATCAACATCCTTATGCGCCCGATGATTGCAGAGCTGAAGAAGCTGCAAGATATTAAACGACCTATCACAGAGAAACTTAGGGCCCTCTCCCGACAACGCGAGAAGAACTTGCGAGATGAACGGAAGAAGATGAAGGCGGCTCAGTGTGTCGAGATCATTCACATGGTCGTTGGCGGCATGTCAGTGACTGAAGCTAAGGAAGCACTTGGACTCAGCAAGTATGTTGTGAGAGACCTGCAAGGGGCTTGGTTCAAGCTGCAATACGGGGTTGAAGCAACGAATAATTTTAGTTGTCCGACATGGCAGATAACCAAAGACATAAGAGAACAAGGTATTCAAGTAGCTTTGCAACACCATAAGCCTTCTTTACTATGACACTCCAAGAATTACTCAAGCTCCACGAAGAGACCTCGGATAAATGCCGCAAGATTATGGAGAAGAAGAACAGCGACTACACAGGCGGGAAGAATGCCGATGATGTGTTCGCGAATTTCCGGTGCTCAACTATATTGGACGTGCACCCTGTAACCGGAATCATGATGCGTGTTATGGATAAGATCCAGCGGATCAAAACGTTCACGAACGATGGTGAGTTGTCCGTGTCTGGTGAAACAGTTGACGATGCTTGTGAGGACATCATAAACTATGCCATCCTTGCCAAGGCAATGTTCCACCAAGAAAGAGGCGAGCGTTAATATCCCCCCAGCCTAGACTCAACCGCCTCGGTGAAAGACTTAGTCTTCTTGGCGGCTTTCTTCTTGGGGGCTTTCTTCTTGGGGGCTTTCTTCTTAGCTGGTTTGCTATGTCCGTATCTCATGTTCTTTAGTTCTAGGTGTTTCTCAAATGAGTTCGCCATCACAGCCTCCCCTGTTTTGGGGTGATACATTGTGTGGGGTTCGAAGTTTGCCTTAGTTTTCATCAGTCTAGTTTGATATATCGGTTGTCTTTTCTGGAATAGTTTTCGAGTTTCCGCAAACGAACCCTACCCGTAGAAGTTTCCCTTAACTTACCTGCTACGAATAGAGATACGCTTGGTCTATTCATCCACCCATTGTAGTTGAGTCGAAGCCTTTCTTTACTAACGCCCTTTGATTTAGCTTGGGCGTGTATGTCGCTCCAAGAAATACCAAGGTTGTTGAAGCCTTTGAGGACTCGTCGCAGCTCATTGTTGTAGGTCCGTCTTGTTTTGAGAGTGTCGTCGTATAAAGCAAAGATATCGGGGTCGTTCATTGAATTCGGGCTAAGGAGTTTGTTCATCTTACCGCCCACTTCCCTGTAGTCTCCAGTGTGTGCCGTTAAGTATGCTCTTAGATTGTTCCGAAGATCTACCTTGTGTGGTTTAATCGGTAGGAGTTCCCCGAAGATAATACTCAACGGGTCGGTAAACATATCCGAGGATGGGGTGTCACCTTCCGCAGCTTTGAATGCCTTACGTAACTTAGCTAGGGATCTCGGCTCGTATGCATTTTCCCACACGTAGAGGAAGCCCCGCTTAACATTCTCACCCACGTCGTCTCCATACCTTATCTTATTACCATACTGGTTTGTGTTACCCATGACATCCGACACAGCTCCAGACAATATCTGCTCATTGAAGTATGGTCGGACCAGCCCAGCAACGAGTTCAATCGAAGCATCAACTGGATTTATTTCATCGTCATCAAATAGCGTTTCAAAAGCCCTAGCCACGGGGTCCGCGACAATTGAGAATGGGTTTAGGTATGTGAGATCGAATGAGTAGAGTTCACCATCCGCCTTGTAGTAGTAGAAGGTGTGGTCCCTGAGGTAGTAAGGCATCCCGCTTCTCAAAGCTTCGTCCTCATCTTCACCGATGTTCATGAGACTTTTGAGTAACATGGGGACAGCAAAGGTGAATCCCATAGTCGATAGCATGCCAGACAATCTCTTGAGATATCGCTTCCGCATCACTGGGTTGTTCTTCCCCTGTGCTCGCTCCTCACTAAGTAAGCTGAAGGTATTCCCCATAACGCGGGGGACTTCTGCGGCGAATCGAACGTAAGGAGCGACCAACAATCCAGCGGAACTTCTTGTCAGAGCTTTGATGGCAGGGGGTGCTTGGCTGTATGACTGGGAAACCTTCTTAACTTTTACAGCAGCGGCCCGTTTCATATCTACAGACGGTTCATTGTTCTCGTCGAGTAGCCTATTGAATTCTCCCCCTTGGGTATCTGCGAGGGCGGCTTCCTTAAGAGTTGCCAGTTCAAATTCATACAGGCCGATCTTGTAGTAGGCGTCCATTGCCGAAGCTAATCTGGTAGCGGCGAGAACTCCCTTCGTATAAGCGGCCTTGCCAACTTTAGTTTTGTCCTCGACGGCCTTGGCAATCTTAGCGAGCTTGCTCTCCGCAGCGGGGATGGTCAGCTTACCAAGCAACAATTCCCTGAGGAGGTTAGCTTCCATCTCGTCTCCGAAAACGTTCATTGAAGAGAGGACCGTAAGCTCGGCATCCATAGCCGCTCTCGAACCCAACGCTGCCCTAACAATTTGCGAATTAGAATTTTCGGCATCGCCTCCGAAAGCTTGGACTACCCCAACTCCTTCCCCGAATGCTTTACCAAACCCGCCCATGTAGCCTTGCATAGGCCCGAAGAACATGGCGTTACCCAGCATGTTTCGGACGTAGAAACCTACCGACCCTAATGTCTTAGCGGCGAGCGAGAGTCCAGTGGCTCGGTGCATGAAGGTAACTAACTTGCTACCTAGGTAGGTAGCGGGGTTAGAGGCTTCTTTAGATACAGCCTCGGCTTGGCTTATGCTGATAAGGTCTTGGAAATCCTTTATGATTTCCGGCTTGGTGTAGTAACCCTTGACTGGATTCCAATCCATTGTTCCTCCGTCTGACTTCAACTGTTGCCAACCCGCGTATTTCTGACTGTCAACAGGTAGGTCTAAGTCTGCGGCTATTTCCTTCTCCGTGACTAACCAAGGCTCCTTCGCTCTAGTTCCGAAATCTACAACTCGATTAAAGAATGCTTGGTTGGCCATGATACTGGCGGTGTGGACTAAAGTGTGCGCAAGGTTATCACCGCCCGATTCGTCCCCATACTCTCCGAACAATCTACGGATTGGAGCGGGTATGTTCTTCTTCTCGTTGAGGTTTTCGGCAAGGGCTTTGAGGGCGCTGCCTTTGAACTTCTTGGAGTTCATCATGATGCTGCGACCACCATCGGCGGACTCGTAAACATCTAGCTCCGGCTTAATCCCATTCTTCTCATATGAGTTAAGGAACTCAGTCATCATGTCTTTACCCTTGGTCCTCGCATTGGAGCCTTTCTGTTCTAGGTCCAGCTCAACATTGAATCGTGCATCCTGTTTCGAGAGCCCTTTATCATCCATCTCTTTCCGCACATGGTAGTCCATGTATTGTTGAGCGAAGTAGTTGATGGCGTCTTGTCTTTCCGTAGCGTAGGTCGGATCGGATTGATCACGGACCCTAGCTAAGTAATCGTTGTCCTCAAACATACGATACCTTCTCGTGATGTAGAGCCCACCGTTCATGTCGAACGTAGCACTGAACTCATCCTTACCTTGGATGAAGTCACTGAATAGTTCGTTGCCCTTGGCTGATAGTTCGTCAACCAGCTTACGCAGATCAAGGATCAGATCGTGTGCTTCTGGTGATATAGACAAGAGGTCTTTTATTGCCTGATCTCTATCTGCGAGGAGAACATTCCTGTTCTCTATGCGCAGGTTCCTCGCGTTGGCGATTTTGTTTTTCTCAGCGAGGGCTAGTAATACCTTCCGCTGTTCAACATCAGGTGCTCGGTTAGCCTTGGCTCTCTCCTTGGCATGCCTAGCTTCGACGCTGTCAATTTGTGATTCAGTCAACTGGCTACCAACGTTCGACCCAGAGGCACGGGAGATGAGTTCGGGTGGGATTTCCACACCGTCCTTACTCGCTTCTTTTATGATCCTGTCGTGCTTCTCCTTGAAGTCTTCACCAAGTTTCTTGGCTTCCCTGACATAGGAATCACGCTCTTCTTTAAAGCGCATCAGGTTACGGTCTGCGTAGCCCGCGAAGAGCTTGCCAAACAAGGAGGATGGGGACTTGTAAGTCCCGAACTCCATGAGAGGAATGTCCAGCATCTCGATCCAATTGCTGAAGTCAATGGACTCAGCATCGAGATCACTTGGAATGACAGACCCCGCACCGTAGCGGGATTGTAACCTTGGGGTTACTGTTCCTTCTGTGTCCGGCGAGATCTGGAGAAACCTTTCCCGCCGATCGCGAATCCCCTTTTGAATATCGGGTGTGAGTCGGGGGCTGAGGGAAAGGATGACATCTCCCTCTGGGTCGGCTTCCCAGTCGTGGAATCCGTATTCTCCAACGGTTGTGATTTTTTCAAAGGTTGCTTGTTCTTCATATCTTTCTGCGAGCTTAGTTGCGAATGTCCCGTCTGTCAACTCAGGGAGCATATCTTTATAGTCGATCTTAAAGTTGATCACAGTAACTTGGTTACTGTCTATTTTTGTGAACCCTAAGTCTGGATGTATTTCACCCAAGGTGTCTTGTATCTCTTGTTCTTTTTCTGAGGTTAAGTCTTCGTCGAACGTGAGAACAAATCCATGGGACTGTTCGTTACCTGCGACATGAGTTAGTATGGTTCTGTCGGCGAACTTTTCGGCGGATGACTGGGCATCGCTGTCTGCGTCTTTAATAACCCTTGCTTCGTCCCAACCTTTTTCGAAGTTGCCGTCTTCATCTTGGTGTTCACTCCTTAAAGTGTCTTCGTCTGGTTTGAAGACAGGAACCTCCTCCATCTTCTTGCTTTCCTTACCCTTAAGTTTGTAAGGACTACCTTTGGAATTAAGTATCTGGTAGCCTCCCTTAACTTTAACAACTTTAGGTGTGTCAGTCTTAGCGTTCTTTTCTTGGGAAAACTTTTCTGCTTCCTCTTGAGTTGTAATCTCGGCACCTTTTGGGACTGCCTTGCCATCCCTAAGAACTTTATAGCTAACCTCTTGTTTGTTGCTCTTAACATACCTTACCCACGGCACAGCGTCTTGCATGAAGATATACTGTAGTGATCTGGCGTAACTACGAATCGCGTCATCATCATATTCACCAGCTGGTTTGTTAGGGTAAAGCGTGGACAACACATTCGGGGTTACCCCACCAGCGTAACCACCCATAGACATTCTAGCTGTAGATATTGCTATACCTAAATCTCTAGCGAGTGTGTCCTCGCCAGTAACAGGATCTACAATAAGCTGCATAGCCTGCTCAGTGAATGACCTCTTCTGCTCAGTAGTCATAGCTGCGAGCTTTTTACCTATTGCTGATTCCTCAGAAGCAATAACTTCCCACGTTGCCGTGAGGCCCATCGAATTAACGAAGTAATCAAACGAGCGAGAGGCTTCGGTAACGTCTACCCCTTCTGCGGCGAGTGCGTTCTTTGTCCACCTGAGCTGGTGCTTTCGCTCGCCTTCTTTGCTTGGGAACTTTCTGGTCTTCTTACCTTGGGGGTAAATGATCTTTAGATCTCCTGCTCTTATGCTTTGAGCTTCAGTCTTTTTCTTAACTTCTTTATCTTCTGACCTAGCTTTGATCGCTGTCCAGACCATAGCTTGCACTTGGTGTGCTTGATACGGCGGAGCATCAGGGGCTCGATTTTGGTTGAGAGCGTAGGTCAATCGATTGATTAACTTTTCGGAAAATCCAAAAGCTCCCCGCCCATCGGCGTCAGTCAACCCAATTGAATCATAGCCCATCGCTCTGTAAACCCACATGTCCACAGTTACGGGTTGTTGGATATCCCCAAGAAACTCTGTATCTATTTGCATCGAAGCCAGTTCTTCAGGAGATGCTTTCGAAACCAAGTGGAACATTAAGTTCTTGTAGAAGTTATCTGTCTTACGACCCTTCCAAGGTGCCGTATCATACAGCACGGCTCTCGCTTTTTCGTCTTGGACACTCGTCTTAACCTTAAGCCCATTACGAGAAACTCCATTAGCATGCTGCTCGTAAGCACGAACAGCGAAGTAAGTATTAACTTCAACCCCTGTCTGTGGCGAGTAAATAGCAAGGAGGGCGATGAACTTTTCTGCCTCTACTAGGTCACCGTTAGTGATCTCTAGGATTTTATCGGCGGCATCTTCATACCAGAACCTACCCACAGCGCCTTCTACGGTTAGCTGCTTGAGCCTACCCATTAACTTCTCTACACCCTTCGCTGATTTAACTTGAGGGGGAGCACCTTTAAGCTTTCCGTCCTTAGTCTTAAATAAATCAAGCTCACTTGGGAAAGAGTCAACATCAAAATCAGATAACTTCAGGTCAGTATCTGACCCTAACCGAGACTGAAGTCTGGCCGAATCTTCATCTTCTCTTGGAGTGATCGACTTATTCATCTCCACCTGTTTGAGGAGCTGGTTAAGAGTCCCTTCAGGATTGTTAGCATCGAAGTGCATACCATTAGGAGATAACCTATAGCCCATCTCCATTGCTCGGACTTCGCTGACTACTCGGTTAACTGAGTCCCGCATTTGTGGGGACACCCCCTTCAAAGTCTTGGTGTAAGTTAGCTTGGTAAGGAAGTTCTTGAAATACTGCTTAACAGTTCCCAGTGTGGTTGGGTTCTCAAGCAGGAAGTTTACTTGCTCGTTGGTCTCTGCCCCTCTCAGAACTTTCTGAACGTGGATACGTAGTTGCTCCTCAGCTAAGACAAACCTCTCCCCTTCACTAATGCTAGAATCCCCGCTTCTAAATCTTTCTAGTGCAGCTGCTCTCTCCCCTTCAGGGTAGTATTGTTCAACAATACTCTGGGCATCTAGATCACTAAGCCCGTCCATGAGTGCCTGAACTTCCGCTTTAGATAGTCTCGCGAAAGCAGCGACGTGTGCAATCTCCTCGTTTAGGATTGCGGCTATGATGTGCTCTCTACGGATGGGTTTCCCATCAACAGCAGCTACTAGTTGGTTAACTTTCGCCGCCGCTCTCCTACCGTTAAAGACTATTGACTCTGTTTCGGAGTCCCACTCCGCAATAACGTCAGTGGTGTTGTCCATGACGATGTTGATTTCTGACGGGACAAAGTCTACTGCGAACTGGAAGTATTCGAAAGCGGCTTTGTCTAATGCTTCGTTAGCCGTAACCTCTTCAGCCATGCCGATACTTGAGGCGAGGCGTGTGCGTTTCAACTGGCGAGCGATCACACGAGATGCGACCTGACTCGCGTGTCCTGTTCCAGTAGAGGGTTCAGATTTTCCTGCCCTGCCTACCAATGTCGCTACGTCCATTACAGCTTGGAACTCTTTAACTTGGGCACCACCCCTTACTGCAAAAAATCTAGAGAGGGCAGCAAGGGCCCGAGTTAAAAAGTTTCTTTGACCCGCCCCAACTTTTATTCCTCTTATGAAAGACTGGAAATCAGACGAAGTCATTAGGACAGACGCGAACTCATTGATGTTTGTGAGCCCATAAAGAACAGAGTCGGGCGCACCCTCCCTCGCGGCTCTCTTCCTCAACAATTTCATCAACGATTCAATGCTGGAGACGGCATTATTCTGCTCAGGTGTTCGCAAAGCAGGGTCCAAGTTAAGCACACGGTCGGTAAACGCGTGAACTAGTTCATGGATTAAGGTGTCCATTACACCCCCGTCACTATCTCTCGCCGTGTTGATGACTACGTTAGGTGTTCCGTCTTGGTCAATGTAAGTGCGCCCAGCATAATCAGCAGTGGTCGCCTCGAAAGAAAACTTAATCGTCTTAATAAATTCTCTCTGTTGTAGGAGGGCGTCAGCCGCATCAAAAAGAGTCCTCAGGAAATGTTTATGTGTCCGCTTAGTTTTTTGACTAGCAAGTTTCTCAAGGGCCCCAATAACTCCTTCGGCACTGTTATCTTCGATACCGTAAAAAAGTAATTCACGTTGGTTGAGACCTACAACAACCGCTCTTTGTTTGCTACTAACGATAGCTCTTTTGTAGTTGCCCTCGGTTGTCTTCGCTACGTCTTTGTGGAATGCGAGCGCTTGTTCTAAGCTCGGCTCCTTACCCCCTTGTAGGGCTGCGGCACCGAGTTCAATTAAATCTTTTCTTATCCTGCTCTGGAAAGCAACGTCTTCGTCTATCGCTGGAAAAACATTAGGACTGTCAAGACTAAGAACCCTTAGCACTGTGCCTACGTTAGTTCCTTGCTGGTCAAACACTTCCTCACTCATCTTCTTTTGGAGAGCGATCCCCGCCGGATTAGAGATGTGGTTACCCTTTGCGTAGAACTGAATTAGCTCATTGAACAACTCCTCAGGAGGCATGTCAAAAGCCCGATTAGATTCCCCGTGGTATTCTGAATTGAGTAGGTTCGCCACACTGCTCTTCAGTTGAGGGTTATCCCTCAAAGACTCAGCGCCGATATCATACATGCCCGCTATGTAATCTCTCACCTGTCTTTCAGGCAGGGGAGGGAGCGGGTTGGCTGAAGCAGCCACGTAATTATCAGGAGCGACTACTTCTTCTGGGGCTGTGTCAGCGGGTGAAAGCACACTAACAAAACTTCTCGTTGATCTCTTCTTCCTAGCGACTTGTTGCCTCTTCGCATACGACGCTTGGCCCCTTAAAATAGCTGAAGCGTTGAACGGAACAGGGGGTAACTGATTGCCGCTTATCCCTGTTATTTCATTACCAAAATGCCACCCATTAAACCCAGAGTTTTTAAAGTCATTTAGCTCCAAAGGAATTAACCCAACCGTAGGGCTCGTAGAATAGGAAATTTCTTTTTGAGATGGTGCCACACCAGACTTACCGTCCGCGTTCACAGTAACGAAGGACATTTTTTTCTTACCGTGGTCTACGTATCTTCCCCCATCTACAGTTGGGGCTAACGCATTAGCATTTTCCCTTGTAAGATAAATTGTCTTTTCTGATTTTCTCTGTAAACCCTGCTCTTTAGCCCCGTGTTCTGGACGGTATGCTTTGTTACGAGTGGTTTTACCATCTGAGTCTACGGCGTAAGTAGACCCCTTAGCTGTAGTGAACCCCTGTGATTCCGAAGCACTATCCTGTTGATACTCATAGAGTGCCACCTGCATTTCTAAGCTGGCGGCTAGTGTGGCTGTGTTTTTGAACTGTGTCTGGAGCCCTTTTAAAGAAGGGTCTGTATCGAATATGTTATTCGTAACGTTAGCGAAGGTTCCCAGATCCCTAGCTCTCTCCTCAACAGTTGTGATTTTAATCTGCCTCGACCGAGTGTTGAACGGGTTAACAACTTTAAGCTGGTCACTGAGGGTGACTGACTTTTTAAGTTCAGTAAGTCGTTCCGCAAGGGCAGCGATAGTAGAGTAGTCTTCTTCCAAAGCGCCCACTTTATCGAAGGCTGTTTTGGCCGACACCCTGCCTCCTGATTCCTGAACCATGATGTCGGTAACATAACGTGGGTTCCCACCAGTTGAGATTTCGAAAGCAGGGTTCAGGGTTCCGCTCTCGATTGCGGTTGAGGGAACAGGAATCGGGATGCCACTCTCCAAGAAAGTGAGCATGGCTAGGGGATCGTTATTAAAAATACCGACCCCTGATTCGTCCAAGTAGACTTTACCGGAACCATATATCTGTGGGAGGGCTTGACCCCGTTTGGTGAATGGGTCTGATGCGATAGGGAACTTCTTTTTAATCCTACTCGCCAGCACATTACTAAGTGTTTTCAGTGCTGCTTTACTAAGGTCGGTGACTTTAACCCCGAGACGTTCTAGGTGTCCCACCGTAAGTGAATGCGGGAAACCTGAGTTAACGAGTATGTCTATACCTTTAGCATCGGCTTCGTTTGGGCCTTTAGCATCAGAAACAGCCTGTGCTTTTTTCTTCGCGTCTCTTGTTTGGGCAGCTAATTTCAGTAGGCCATCCGCTTTTCGTTTGTCTAGGATGCGGTTAGCTCGCAACGCTGACTTGATCTCCTTAAGCATCCGTTTAGCAGATGAGGCTCCTGAATTCTCAAGGAGCTGCTGCTGCTTCTCCATTCGTTTGAAGAGTCTCTGCTTACTTTCTATCTCTGCTACTGCCTGTTCAAACTCAGCATCAAAGTCAACAGGTGGCTCTTTAGCAGGGTGTGCGCTAGTAATAGCTACGGAACCATTTACTGCATTACCTTCTGAGCTAGCTAAACTAGCCGCAGCAGAAGTTCCTGCTACGTCTGGGCTACCCTCACCGAGAAGTTCCTCAGCCTCGAAGTTAGCTAGTTCCGCCTTAACAGCTTCAGAAGTTAGGTCTTTTTGTAGGTCGTAGTTAAGTTGACCTAACTCTTCCTCACTAAGCTCCTTAGTCTGGTTCTCTATAACTATATCTGCTTCACCTATTACTTTGTCTTCCTCTAGGGCGTCGGAAGATAAAACGCTACTAGCGGCAATTCTTTCAGCGCCTTTGTATTGGCGGGTAAGCCTCTCTGCTTCCATTGCTGTAGCAGGAGATCCTGTCTCTCTGAGAGTATCACCTAAGCCTCGTGCTTTTACTTCTCTCTCAAATTCTTTAAAGACTTCTTGCTCTACTCTTGCCGCAGCATTGCGGTCCAAGAATCTATTAGGGGCAATGTTCTTAGCTGCTTTACTAACAAAGTTACCTCCAGCACCAAGACCAGCGCCTAAAAGAATGCCGTGCCCAACCTGCTTCATGCGGTCCCACATCGGAGTGTTCTGGTTTGTGTAAGCGTCCGTAATTAGAGTGTTTAAGAATTCGTCTAGACCTTCTTCAAAACCCTCGTCTACCCCAGATCTAAGTAGTGACTTAGGACCTTCTATAGCGTGTTTACGCATGACCTTCTTAAGGGCCTCCTTCATTACAGTAATGAAAGTCTGATCGCCTAAGTTCCTCCCAAGAATATTAGACGTGACTTTTTTTATCTGGCGGAAGCTCATCCCCCTAAGGAATGTTTCTTCAAGCCCGCCCCTACCGATCGCAGAAAGCCCCGACGTAAGTAAACCTGTGATGACTCCAGCAGTGAGTGCCGATCCAAATGCGGCGTTGTGCGCTTCTTCTTTTACGCGGTCAGCGTCCCAGCCTTCTTCCCAAGATCCGTCCTCAGCTTGGTGCTTTGCTGTGAGAGTGGAGGTAAGTGATTGGAAAACTGCACCGTAAGTATTTGCACCAGATCTAGTAGCCGCTGGAATAAATGACGCTGTCGCAACCCCCATTTTCTTAGCGATGTTTCCGTTGTAGGCTTTAATAACCGTTACCGTTCTTTCTCTTGTGGCCCCTTTAAGGGCCCCCGACTTAAGAACCCTTTCCGCCGCAGCTTCAACTGTTTCTTTACCTACTGTTTTTAGAGCGCCTCTAGCAGCAGCTGTAATGACGAGTCTCGCAGAAACTGTAGCTGTTGTCTTAGCTCCTGCATATGCCGCGAGCCCCGCGAGGCTTGTGCCCGCAGTGGGCGCAGCCACCGCAACTAACCCCGCTGTAACTACTGCATCCGCGACCATGGGAGCAACAGCCTCCATCATGTCCTGCCCTGCTCCCATCTCTAACCCGAACACCTTCGCTACCTCCCTAGATTGCGCGTTGTTTTCTGCAATCATTTGGAGTCCAGCCCTACCCCAATCAGCGTCAGCAGCAGCAGCCACACCAAATATAATGCTTGTGAACCCTTCGTAAGCACTACTCCCGACACCTTTCGCCCTGTGCATAAGCGAGCTGAAGTCTACTTCAGACCTGAACTTTTCTAAAATAGCTACGTGGCTTAAACCTTTTTGCTCACCGTCCATACGAGCCTCCATCCAATCATCTGCAAACTTATCTTCCGCGTAGATCACCGCAGAGATATTGAAGAATTGGTCTTCCAAATATAATTTTCTTTGCGACTCAGCTTGCTGGCGTTGTGCGCGAGTAACGCCCTCTTGCACAAGCGCCTTCCTAAACTCAGTAGGGGATGTCAGGAGAGACGGGTCAACCATAGCGCCACTGTATTTTGACACATGGACGTTATGGTCTAATTGTTCTTTATCATCAGTATACTCGATTAATGGGGAAACGTTGGCTTTCGTGTCACCGTGGACCGCATACTTAATAGTGAGGTCGTTCAAGACATCGTCTACCACACCACCTGAGTAGCCCGTCTCTTTAACCAATTGTTGGAGTAACGCTTGCCGTGCACCATCAACGTCATCACGAACAGCTTGACGGCGCTCATCTAATTTAATCTCCTCCCAAACTTGCTCTTCCCCTTCTTCGTCCTCGAAAAACGGAATGGTGTTCCAACCGAGTCGGAAGGTTCTCGTCATGCCGCCCCAAAGTTCCGTCGCAGTTTCGTTTACTTTATTACCGAAGTCCCATGTTTTCTCTTCGGCGTAGTCTTTAGCAAGTCCGTATAATACCGACTCATACCTTTCGTCCTTCCTGATCACCTCCCTGAGTTCAACCTCAGCGCGTTGCCGCTCCTGAACTTGATACACCATTAGGCCATCTGAAACTGGAGCGGGTTTCCGTTTGGCGCGGAGGTTAAAGACATGCCTCGGACTCACCCCATACTTAGCAGCGCTTTTAATGACGGAAGATTCTGTCTCCCCTTCTGGGATTGCTCCCCCTAGGAAAATCTCATTCCCGTCCTCGTCTTCGACTACAGCCGCTAAGATCTTGCTGCTTTTAAACAGCTCATGGTGTTTCTCGTAGTTAGCA
>Ga0114994_10001543_pt1 | contig 16605 bp, 9 predicted proteins | sample ArcticOcean_MG_C_9_FD_87043 | JGI IMG/M metagenome (GOLD analysis project Ga0114994, IMG submission 87043) | Marine microbial communities from western Arctic Ocean - ArcticOcean_MG_CB2_152 | ecosystem: Environmental > Aquatic > Marine > Oceanic | place: Arctic Ocean: Canada Basin | collected...
CGAGCGGCGCGCGCCAGATGCGCGACTCCTTCGGCGGCTGGGGCCGCGCGCTCGTCCCCGCCGGCAGCTCGAGGTCGCGCAGCGCGTCGCCGAGCGAGCCGCGCACAGACGTGCTCATGGGCTCGCCCTTGCTGTACTGCAGCCGCACCTTGAGCGTGTCCAGCGGGTGCAGGGCGGCGTGCTGCGTCAGGCCCGCCACGATGGACGCGGTGATCACCTCGAAAGCGCCTTGTATCATCATTGGGACGCCTTGTGATGGATCGTTGTTATGCGCTGTTGTGATGGATGACCACACTGCGCGCTTGTTATGCGCTGTCGTGCGCGTATCAGCTATAGCAACGCGTGAAAATGCCGCCGATTAAACAGATGTGGAAACCCGTTTTATAGTGTCAACAATGGCCCGCGGCCGCGGTGCTGTCGCGCTTCGCCGGCGGCGGCGGCGCCCCCGCCGGGGCGTGCCAGGCCTGGCCCCCTCCCGGGCCGACCGAGCGCGCGGCCGACGAGCCGATGGGAGACTAGACACGTCCTCTCGACCGCCGAATCGAACCGGCCGTTACGTACGGCCACGTCCCCTCCTTTACACACTAAGACTTGTCCACTTACTTCTCTTTCTACGTTCGAGCGGGGGCATCGTGCGGAACTCCCGCTCTTACTATTACGCAACCCCAAGAAGCAGGGGGGAAAAAAAAATTCAACAAAACGGGTTTTATGGCTGCCATATGGCCATCGATGGCCATTGTTATCCAGTTAACTCAGGATCGTTTTGCTTTCAGCTCTCTGAGATACGCATTGCTGGTTGCAATCGTCCCTGAGATACCACAACGCTAACGTGCAGTAGGCAGCCAGCGCTGAAACCGCTCGTTGAGCGGCAGCGCAGTCGAGGCAGCATGGGTCTCGACCTGCGAGTAGTGGGCGCGCCAGCGCTGGCAACCTGCGTACACGTGTCGCTCGTCTTCGCCAAGCAAGCGTTGCTACCGGCGCTGCTCGGCGACGCGTACTCGCCGGCCGCACTCGCGATATTGCTCGGCCGGCTCGCACTATGCTCGGCGGCGTCCGCTTTGGTATGCGTGCCTCTGGCGACCGCCGCCGCCGCCGCGACGCGGCGGCCGAAACTTGTGGTTGTCGCGGCGATCGCCGCCGACGCCTGGGTCGAGCTGCGCTTCGCGGCGCTCGCGCGCCACGCGGGCGCCGTCGATGCGGCGACCCTCACGACGTTGGCCGTCGCGCACGGCGTGGCCGCAGCAATAGCGCCGCTGGCCGCGGCCGCCCTCGCCACAGCGGACGACGGCGGCGGCGGCGGCCGAGGGGCGGTGCTGGCGGGCCGCTACGGTTTTTTCTCCGGCGCGTTACTTGCGGGCCAGGTCCTGGGCTCGGCCCTCGGCTCGGCCCTCTTCCACAAAGTGTCGCAACGGGCCCCGTTCGTGGCGGGATTCCTGGCCTGCGTCGCGTCGGCCGCCGGCGTTCTTTTCCTCTGGCCGCAGGAGGCGCTCGTGGAGGAGAGCGACGACGAGGACGACGCGCCACCGAAGGACCACCTGTCGACGGTGGTCGCCGACGGGTGTAGGGGGTTCCGCGTGCTGTTCATCGCGCCGCCGTCGCGCCGCGCGGTGCTGCTCGTCCGGGCGTTTGTCCTGGCCCACGTCGGGGCGGCTGTGGCACCGGTCATATTCCCCGCGTACAAGCAGCGGCTCGGCATGACGCAGGCGCAGTTTGCGTGGCTGCTGGCGTACGCGGCGACCCTGCGCTGCGCCGGCGCCGCTGTGCTACCCTTTGTGCACGAACGGCACCTCGGGCCGCGGCGGCGCCAGCGCGTCCTCGCGATTTCTTACGCGGCGACGGCCGTTGAGCTTGCGGGCGCGCTGATCGTGACGAACGTGACGGGCCTGTTCCAGGTCGCCACGTTGTCTATCCTCGTGGGTTTGGGCGAGCCCTTAGTCCGTGCGGACCTGATGCTTGAGGTACCGGCGCGCGACGCGGCGGCGGCGCAGGGCGCTTTAGCCGTCGTCGCGATCGTTAGCGCGCGCGGCGCGGGGCCGTACCTCTACGGGTGGCTCTTCGATGTCTTGGGCGCGCTCGGCCCCGTCGGAATTCTCCTCATCGCCGCGGTGGCCTTCGCCGCGGCCGCGCAGGCGGCCTACGCGTCGCCGGCCGCGCGCGACGACCACGGTCTCCGGCGCAGCGTCTCGAAGATCCTCTCCGAGTTCGACGGTGGCGGGAAATACGACGGCGCGCTCTCGCGGCCCCTCATCGGGTCGGCGCGAAGTCGCTCTAAAAAAGTCTGAGTTGTGGCACCTCACATGTTTATTTGGCGCGCTCCTCGCTCTACAGGGGTCATACGCGCAACGCCTCGTCGGTGAGGTCGCAGACGAACATGTGGCCCGGCGCGTGCGTCACGCAGAGCGGCAAGGCGGCCTCCGCCAGCGCCGACTGCGGCGTCACACCGCACGCCCAGAACACGGCCACCTCGCCCGGCTCCACGCGGACGGCGTCGCCGAAGGTGGGCTCGGCGAGGTCCGCAATGCCCAGAGCAGAGGCGTCGCCCCAATGAATCGGGCCGCCGTGCGCCGCGGGATACGCCCCGGTGAGCGCCGCGACGGCCGGCACGGCCTCCGGCGCGTAGGGCCGCATGGACACAACGAGCTTGCCACCGAACGGGCCGGACACCGCGTTCGGCACGTCGGTGACGTACATGGACACGTTCGTCCCGTCCACGAAGTGCCGCGGCGGGTGGCCCGCGTCCGCCAACGCCTGCTCCCACGAGAACGAGCAGCCAAGCAGGAAGCCGGTCAGGTTGTCCCCGGTCCAGACGTGCGACGCGTCGGTGACGTCGTCGGCGGGGACGCCGTCGCGCCACACGCGATACCGCGGCAGGTCTCTGGCCAGGTCGGCGCCGGTCGCGAGCGCCGGCGGGAGGTCGGTCGGCGTCGACGCGATCGCCAAGAGGGGACACGGCCGCGGGTTCAACAAGCAGAACCGCGCGAAGTCGAAGGCGTGCTCCTTCGGGACGCAGACCAAATTCGCTTGCGCGTGGCCCGGCGCCAGGCCCACCGTCCGACCGGTCAGGGCGCCCGCGCGGCACTCGCGCCGCACCGCCGCTGCCGCCGTAGACGTCGCGGTGGAGGCCTCAAACGCGGGCGACAGGCCCGTGCGCAACACCTGACCGATGCCGCGGCGGAAGGCCTCGAGCGGTGATGGTAGCAGCATTGCGCTGCTGTCGATGTGCAGCGCCGTCGTGCACACAGTTCGCAACGTCGGCGCAAGATCGAAGCGCAGTGTTTGTACTGCCAGATTTGACACTGCCTGCAATACCCGTCAATGTGGCACCGGGCGCACCGGCCGGCCACGACCGCACGATTTACACGGGTTTATACGGGTTTTATCACAGTCAGCCGCGTAAGTACATCATCGGCGCCTTGCGCCAGCAACTCAGCGCACAACTGCACTGGTACACGATTCCTAAGCAAGAGGGAAAAGACGAAGACGTAGCCGCTGCGCTGCACGTAGTGGCAGTGCTACGGAGCCTTCAACCCAGAGCAGTAGGCATAGCATTTCGACCCATTCAACAACATGATGACGACACTGCTCCTGCTCACGCTCGGCGCCGTGCAGCCGCTGCTCGCGCCGCATCGACGACGGGTCGCGCGACGGGCAATCGCGATGTCCGACGCCGCTCAGCCGGTGCTCTGGGGCGAGAACCTCATCAAGTCCCACGATGGCACGCGGCGGCAGCTCGACGACGCGTCCCTGGTCCTGCGCGAGGGCCAGCGCTGCTGCGTCGTGGGCCACAACGGCTGCGGCAAGTCGACGCTGCTCGACATCATCTCGGGCGGCGACCGGCCCGACGGCGGCGGCGTGCGGCTGAAGCGCGGCGTCAAGGTCACGGCCGTGCCGCAGGAGCCGCTCGTCGCGCCCGAGGACGCCGGGCGCACGGTCCGGGACATTCTGCTGGGGGGCGACGGCGCCGGCGTGGAGGCGGCCCGCGCCTACGCGGCGGCCTCGGCCGCCTACGAGGCGAACCCGGCCGACGCCAAGACCGCGAAGAGCTTCGAGCGCGCGGCCGACGCGATGACGCTGCATGACGGCTGGGCCGTCGAGGCCGCCGTCGCCACCGCCGCGGCCAAGTTGAACGTGGAGCACCTCCAGGACCGCAGGGTCTCGGACCTGAGCGGCGGTGAGCGGAAGCGCGTCTCGCTCGCCGGCGCGCTGCTCAGCGGCGGCGACGTGCTAGTGCTCGACGAGCCCACAAACCACCTGGATTTGTGGGCCGTGCGGTGGCTCGAGGACCTGTTGAGCGGCGACGAGCTCTCGTCCAAGACGCTCCTCTTCGTAAGTCACGACCGCACGTTCAGCGAAAACGTGGCCACGTCCATCGTGGAGCTCGACGCCGGGTCCCTCTACGAGCACTCCTGCGCCCAGGGCTCCCTGGTCGAGGCCTACCTCCAGGGCAAGGCCACGCGCCTGGCGGACGCGCGGTCGCAGGCCTCGTCGACGCGGAAGCTCCTCGAGGTGGAGCTGGCCTGGCTGGCGCGCGGCGCCAAGGCCCGGCAGACGAAGTCCGTGAGTCGGATCGCGCGCGTCGGGGACCTCAGGAGGGGCGCCGCGGAGGTGGCGGGGCGGGGCGACCTCGGCCTGGCGTCGGGCGCGGCCCGGGGCGACGCGGGGCGGCGCGACGAGACGCGGCGGAAGCGGGTCGTGGTCACGGTCGACGGGCTCGGCGCGGCGTTCGGCGACGCCGTGGTCTTCGAGGACTTTTCGTACGAAATCGCGCACAGCGACCGCATCGCCGTCGTGGGCGCGAACGGCGCGGGCAAGTCCACGCTGGTCCGGGCCGTCGTGGCCGCCGCCGCGCGCGACGGCAAGTTGATCGGGTGCACGGACGCCGAGCGGAGCAAGTTCGCGGCGGACGCGGCGGAGGGGGCGGCGGAGGAGACCATCGCCCTCGCGGCCGTGACCGTGGGCTACTACGCGCAGACGCCGCTCGACGCTCACAACCGGACGTCGCCGATGGAGTACGCGGTCGACGTCGTGTCCCGGCGGCCGAACGCGGCGCTCGTGGCGTCGGACATGCTCGCGGCGGCGACGTCGCTGCTGAAGACCTACCAGATCGACAGCGGGTCCTGGCAGGCCCCGCTCGCACGCCTCTCCGGCGGCGAGCTGCGGCGGCTCCAGCTGATGACGGTCCTCGACGCGAACCCGGACGTGCTCGTGCTGGACGAGCCCTCGAACGACCTGGACCTCGGCGCGCTGCAGTCGCTGGAGCGTTTTTTGCTCAACGACTTCCGCGGCGCCCTGCTTCTGGTGTCGCACGACCGGAGCCTGGTCGACGCGACGTGCGACTCGCTCCTCGTGCTCCCGGGCGACGGCTACGTCTCGTCCTTCGCGGGCTCCATGAGCGAGTACCTCGAGATCATCGACGCGGACAAGGAGGACGAGGAGGAGGTCGACGCGGACGGGGCGGCCGCCGAGGCGGCGGCGCGCGTGGACCGGCGGGCGGCGGACGACGTGCGGCGGGCCGCGCACAACGCGCCGCGGAAGATCCAGTTGCTAGAACCGAGGATCGAAGAAAAAGAGACCGCCCTCCTCAAGCTTGACGCCGAAATGGCCAAAGCCTCGGCCGACGTCCAGAAGGTCCAGGCGCTCTTCGCGGAGAAAACGGCCCTCCAGGCGGACGTGGACGCCATGTACGCGGAGTGGGAGGAACTCGAGGCGCTCGTCGAGGCGGCGGCGTCAGTGTGACCCAAGGGCCTAGTCCCCAGCCTTCGGGCGGCCTATTCGCTTTTCCCCAAATATCGTAGAAGTGTGATAATTATTTAACAGATGAGCCCCTTTGTCAGATCCTTTGTCTCTAAATATCGACCCGGGGTGGCCTAAAGTTTCCACGCGTCCTAGCAACTCTTAACCCGCGGGTTTCGCTGACCACTCCCAGCCCCAGGGGACTCATCGCGGGGGTCGCGCGGCATGTGCGGGGAAAACGTGAACCCGCCACCGCTACCGCGCAGCCTGGGGTCCGCGTCACGTAAACCCGTACCTCTCTACAGAGCTGGATTGCAGTAGAAATTGTCATCGGCGAGCTACCCGACGTACGCCTCACTCAGTGGCAACTCACGCGGTGCGTTGCGCTCGTATCGCGATACGCTCGAGCAACTCACGTGGTGGCCCACGGCGGGCGGTGACGGGCACAAGCACTTTGCGCTTTCGGACACGACGGGCGTCACGAATCCGCTGCGTAAAGGCGGGAGGGAGATCATCACAGTGGCGGGGATGGCGGGGGACAACCGGCAGCGCAGAGACACCTGGCTGCGCATCTCCCGGAAGAACCACCAGCCGCCGGTTTTTCCCACGCTGGATCAATTCCACCGGCGGGCGCGCCGGCGGCTTGCTTCTGCCGTCGCGCCGTACTTGGCTCCGTGATTCTCACCACGCGAGGTGCCTTCCCCGAACTCCCCCCTGCCTCGTCCCGCCACCTAACGTTCTAAAACAAATCCACGCCGGCCCGGTGGGGAAATAGGGGCCATCTAGGGGCCAGAAGGGGCCTTGCGCCTGGCGCTGGCGCCGCATTCGCGGAGGAGCAAGCACTTAAAACGCCCCTAACCCAGCAGCTCCGGCTCGTCGACGGACTCGTAGGCCACGGACGGCGGCAGCGCCCGCGGCGGCGAGGGCGGCGGCGGGTGATACGAGGGCGTCGCGGCGATCGTGGGGAGCGGCTCGGGCCCCATGTCCGTGTAGCCCGCCGGCCGCCCCACGCGCAGAGGCCGGCCACACAGGTCGTGGCCGTTCAGCAGCGCGAGCGCCATCGTCGCCGTCGGCTCGTCCCGGAACTCCACGAAGGCGAACATCCCCCCGGGCTGGACCTCGGCGTGGCGCACGATCGGGTTCCCCCCGTCGACGCCGCCCAGGGCCCCCGCCATGACCCGGTTGACGGCGTCCCGCAGCATGGCGCCGCTCACGGCCCCCGCGGTCAGGTTCCCCACGTAGAGCTCCCGCCGCTTCCGCGCGTCGATCACCGCGCCCATGGGCGCGCCCGTCACGTGCGCGCCCGCCAGCCCGCTGATGCCCAGCTCCCGCAGGACCTCCGGCGGCACGGCCAGGGCGGGCACGGCCCCGTGGGGCGGGTCCAGGTAGCCGGCGGGCCGCCCGATCTTCATGGGCCGCCCGGCCACCTCGAGGCCGTGGAACTTGAGCATGGTCGACGCCAACGCCTCGGACTGCATCTCCAGGAACGCGAACATGCCGCCCTCGCACAGCTGCGCGTTGATAACCGGGGGGCCCCGCCCCCCGTCGAAGTCCGGGAGCGCCGCGCAGAGGGACGCGAACAGCTCCCGCAGGCCCTCGCCCGTCATGGCGTTGGCCGTCAGGTTGCCCACGTACAGCTCGCGCTGCTTCTTGGTCGCCATCCCCTGGGCCGGCAGCAGCAGCGCCGCCAGGGCCGGCTCCGGCGGCCGCGCCCCGGGCTGGAGCGCGGCCGCGGCCGCCGCGCCCAGGGCGACGGCCTCGGGTGTCGACGTCGCGTCCCAGCGCGAGGCCTTCTTGCGCTTGACCTCGGGCGACGACGACGGGCTCCGGCGGCGGCGGCGGCGGTCCTTCCGGCGGTGCCTCCGTTCGCGGCTCCGGCTCCGGCCCGCCGGCGACGTCGCAGGGTCCGCCTCGGCGCGGCTGCCCCCGGACGCGCGGCGGTCGCGGGTCGGCACGTGGTCGAGCTCGTCCGTCGACTCTGGCGCGGGCCGGCCGTCCCGACCGTCCCCCCTCGGCGAGCGCTCCCGGTCCCGGCGGTCGTCGATGGCCGCCGGCAAGGGCTCGCGGCCGCCGTCGTCGCGGGCCCGCGGCGAGCGCGCGACGGCCTCGCGCGCGGCGGCGGCCGCGCGGTCGCGCAGCTGCGCCGCGTCGTCGTCCGCGCGGGAGCCGGCGCGGCTCCGGGTCCGGGGCGCGTCGTCGCGGGGCTCGGGCTCGGCGGGCCGCGGCGCGAACTCGTCGTCGTCGTGGCGGCGCGAGTACTCGTCGTCGCGCCGTGACCCGTGGCGCTCCTCGCGGCGGCGATCCTCCTCATCGCGGCGGCGCGGCTCGTCGTCGCGGCGGCGCGAGTACTCGCGGCGTGGACGGTCGTAGCCGCGGTCCCGGTCGTAGCCGCGGTCCCGGTCGTAGCCTCGGTCGCGCCGGTCGTCGCGATAGGAGTCTCGCTCTCGGCCCCGACGCTCGTAGTAGCAGTCGTCGTCGCGGCGGCTGCGCGAGTAGCGGTCGTCGTCGCGCCTCGAGTAGCCGTCGTCCCGCGACCGCCCGTAGCGGTCTCGTGCTGGCCGCTCGGAGCGGTCTCGTGCTGGACGCTCGGAGCGGTCTCGGGCTGGACGCTCGCCCTCGCGCGCATCTCCGTCCAGCGGTTCGTCGCTCATCTTGTCGGCAACGAGCGCGCTCGGTCGGCGAGCTGCAGCTCCCTTTGGTGCAATTACCCTCGAAGTACGAAGCAGCAGCCGTGCTTACTCTATTACTCTGTACAGCTTTTTATTTTTGGGCCCAAAAACCCGTGCCGAAAAAAGAAAAATCGCACCTCGCTACGGCTGTGAGGGATTCCTCTGTGGGGGCGGGGAGACGTGCATAATTCCTGGCGGGCTCCTCTTTGCTCAGTCGCACCCTACACGCGGCGGCAGGCAGGGCATAGCACTGAGTCTAACCCTCCACCACGGTGGGCCTGACGTTTATACCTACAACCGACAGTAGCCAGACCGCTGCGCTGCCTCATTCACATAGATCAATGGCCGCACCACGCTAAGACCTGCCTCTCACTCAGAGTCTGCCGACCAGGGCGCGCGGCTAGGGCGCGATGCGGCGCCCAGCCCTCGCATGCCTGCTGGCCGCGGCGGCCCGGGCCTCGACCACGCACCGGCCGGGGAACGGCGAGCGCATCGTCGTCGCCCTGGTGGACGGCCACGTCGTGACGCTGGACGCGTGGACGGGCGAGGCCAAGGGCGCGTTCTCGTCGGGCGCGCCGCTCGTGCGCGACCACGGCGCGGGCGTCGTGCCCGCCGTCGACGGCCGCATCTACCAGTTCGACGAGGACCTGGAGCCGCGCGCGCTGCCGGCGACGGCCCAGGAGCTCGCGGCCATGGACGTGCCCATGATGGCCTGCGCCCACGCGGCCGGCCTCGTGCCGGCCGCGGAGGGCCCGGCCTGGCGCGACTGCGGCATCCTCACGTCCCACCGCGAGAAGAGCATCTGGGCGGTCGACGTCGCGACGGGCCGGCTCCAGTGGGTCCACCCCGACGACGGGCGGAACGGCGAGCGGCCGCAGGCCTCGGGGACGCCGGCCTTCCTGCAGCGCGAGGAGTACACCGTGGCGGCCATGGACGCGCGGACGGGCACGGAGCGCTGGAGCGTGAGCGTGGCCTTCCTGAGCGCCTTCGGCCTCGCGTCCGCGGACGTCTCCGACCGCGTGGGCATGGTCGCCGTCGCGGGGCTCCTGCGCACGGGCGGCGAGGCGTGCGACGCGCCGCGCGCGCCGCCGCGGTTCCCCGCGCTGACCGTCGCGGCCGGTCCGGGCGGCTACGCGGTGGCCGCGTACGACGGGGACGAGCGCGTGTGGACGACGGACCTGCCCGCGCTGCCCACGGAGTTCTTCGGCGCGTCCTCGACCGGCGCCTGGTCGGCTCTCACCGTGACGGCGCCCCGCGAACCGGCCCGCGCGCTCGTCGCGCCCGGCGCGGCCCAGGACCTCCTCGCGCACGCCGTGGGCCGTCCGACCCCGGGCGACGTGGCGGCCGCCGCGCGGCTCGCGGCGCGCGTCGCGCGCGCCGCGGGGCCCCCGGCCGCGGCCTACGCGCCCGGCCTGAAGCTGATCGCGCCGCCGAACGCCACGGCCGCGCTGCCGCTGCAGATCCGGCGCGAGCTTTTGTTCCTGCGCGCGCTCCTGGTCGCGCTGGCGCTGGGGACGGGCGGGTGGTTCGTCCTGCGGCGGCGCCGCGCGGAGCCCCGGCGGGCGCGGTCGGAGCCGCTCATGCGGGCGGCCACGGCCTCGCCGCCGCTACAGGGGGGGCTGCGGGCGACCCAGTCCCTGAGCGCGCTCGGCGACCTCCAGGGCCAGGCCGGGGCCGCTCAAATTCCGGAGCTCGCGCCGGTCCCGGAGCTCGGCCCCGACGCGCTGGTCTCGACGGCGCGCTACGAGCGCGAGTTCGACGCGGGCGAGAGGCTCGGGCGGGGGGGCTTCGGGACGGTCACCAAGGCCACGCACAAGCTGGACCAGATCGACTACGCCATCAAGCAGATCCGGCTCTCCTCCGACCCGAGCTGGCGGCCGCGCCTCGACAAGATGCTGCGGGAGGTGAAGATCCTGGCGCTGCTGGACCACCCGCACATCGTGCGCTACTACCAGGCGTGGCTCGAGGCCGGGACGGGCCCCGCCGCCGCGGCGGGGTCGACCGCGAACACGCTCACGTCGGCCGCGCGGCCCCCGTCGTTGAGTACCCAGGCCTGGACCGACGACGAGTCCGGGACCGCGGAGCCCTTCACGGAGACCCTCAAGAGCTTCGACATGTGCGCGAGCGACATGCCCTCGCCCGCACATGCCGGGCCCCGCCGGCGGAGGCTGGTGCCCGCGCCGGTCACCTACGACCTCGTGCTCCACATCCAGATGCAGTACTGCTCGTCGCGGACGCTCCGAGACTACCTGGACGACCGGCCGGACGGACCGCCGGACGCGGCGCTGCGGATCTTCGCGCAGATCGCGCGGGGGCTGCGGTACGTGCACGAGCGGGGCCTGGTCCACCGGGACCTGAAGCCGGCGAACGTCTTCCTGATCGAGGGCGTCGCCAAGATCGGGGACTTTGGGCTCTCGCGGCACGTGGGCCAGGACGACGACGCGCTCGCGGCGGAGGCCTCGGACGACGCGGACATCACGCAGGGCGTGGGGACGCGCCTGTACGCGGCGCCGGAGCAGCTGGCCTCGGACGACTACGACGCCAAGGCCGACGTCTACTCCCTGGGCGTCGTGCTCTACGAGCTGCTGCGGCCCCGGTTCGGCACGACGATGGAGCGCGTCCAGTGCATCGCGGCGCTCGCGCGGGGGACCGCGCGGGAGCGGCGGGCGCTGCTGCAGGCGGAGCTGCCGTCGGTGAACCTGGACGTGCTAGAGTTGGTGGGCGCGGCGCTCGCGCGCGATCCCTCGGCGCGGCCGTCGGCGGCCGACGCCGCGTCCACGATCGAGCGCGCGCTCGACGCGGACGTCGTCCGCCAGCTGCGCGAGGCCGGCGCGTCGACGGGCGACGGCACGGTCATCCTCCGCGCGCCGAACGGCGACGTACGCGTCTACTCGGACGACGGCGTCTTCCTGAGCGAGCGGCCGGCCGGCCGCTCGGCGTCCGAGGCGGTCTCGGAGGCGTGATAATTTGATTTACTTGTTTTGGCGGCTTCGGGTGAAGCGTCGCCCACCTTCGCCTCTCGAACAGGGCAGGGCTGTGCATCACTGGGGCGATTAATCGGGTTTAAAAGTTTTTGACCCGACAATCGACCACATCGTATGCAGGGGCGATGGGCGTCCGGCGGTCGCGGTTACCGCCTATTGACGTCATGACAACAACACAATAAACAACCATTATTAAAGTTTTCCATCCTACGCGCTCAAACTAGCCATTCATCATCATCGGAGACATCACTAAACTCCACCCATGCGCGCGACGGTCAAATGTCTGCTGCTACTCAGAGTGGTAGCAAGCCGGCGCTCGAGCTGCGTCGATGGGCCGGGCTGGACGCCGTCCAAAGCAGCTTCGACGTCCCGCGCGCAATCACCGCGCGCGAGCGAGAACCCGCCGCTCGACAAATTCTATATATACGACGAGCGCGATGGGCCGGAGTTCTCCCTCGGGTGGATCCAGGTGCTCCTCGGCCAAAAGGCGCGCAAACGCGGTACCCAAACCTGGCGGGACTACGTCGACACCGTCGGCTCCGGCATGCAGCACCAGGGCGTGATCTTCCTCCTCGACGCGATGCTCGACCATCCCGCGAGGACTATGAACGCGGCCGAGGCGAAATGGCTTATCGCGCCGATCGGAATCGATCCGAAAACGCCGGCGCATCTTCTTGAGCAGCCCGCGCGCCATGGCCAAGGATTCCTCAAAGGCGTATTCGACGGAGCGCCGCACGTACACCTTTGGCGACGCCTGCGACGAGATCGCGCCCGCGCCCTGGCGCAAAGTGCCACCGTCGTGTGCGCTGGTAATTGCGGACCTCGAGCTCGATCGCGTCTGCGGGAAGCGACGCGTCCGAGCCCGCCTCCGTGGGGCGAAGGAGCACCTCGCCGCGGCGGCCGCGAACCCGGAGGCGAAGAGAGTGTTGTGTATGGCGCTCCAGCAGCGCGTCAAGGCGGGCAAGGGCCTGTGCAAGCCCGGCCGAGGCATGTTCTGCAACGCGCTGGAGGGAAAATGCTTCGCGAAGGGTGCGTGCACGCACTGCGAAAACGACGGCTGGGGCGTATCTTGAATCCCTAACCCTAACCCTGTGGACCCCCACCCCCATGTAAATAAACCAGTCTTGCCCGCCGGGAACTCACTCCTCCATGGTCTCCCCGTCGAAGCCCGGGTACTCCGCGTTCTAGACCGAGTACCCCGCCCGACCGTCACACTGCTGATGGGACACCCCCGGTCGGGAACGACCGCCGCCGGGGGGCTACTACTTCCGCGCGAAGGCGCTCACGTCGTCGACGAGCCGCTCGCGGCGTTCCAGGCGCGTTCACGGCCGTCTATGACGCGTTGTCGCCGTGCCCCCCGAAGAAGCGTCCGATGTCTTGTCAATCGCACATAATACCTCACTACGAGTAGAGGACGTTTTGGTGGCAAGACGGTAGCGAGCCGGCGTGCTGGCGCAGCGCGCGCAGCGCCCTGCTGGGCTGCAGCCCGCATTTCTGTAAGGGCGCACCTGTGAGGGAGGACGCCGCATTTCTGTAAGGGCGCACCGGTGAGGGAGGACGCTGCGGGGCTGGGCACGGTCCGGCACCGCGATGCGCAACACGGGCAAGGGCAGCATCCGGCGGGCCGCAGCCAGGACGCCGGACGAGGACGCCGCGTCCGAGGCCCCGGATGACTACGATCCGCGCGAGTTCCAGGAAATGTGCGAGATGTTCGAGATGACCCCGCCGGGGACGCCTCGGCACGGGGTGCCCGCCGCCGCGCCGGCGCCGGCGGCCGACGGCGACGACGACGGGCGGCCGCGTGGGAGCCGGGGTCCCGCCGCGGCGGCCGCCGAGAGCGGGCCGGCGGCGGCGACCGCGCCGACGGCCGCGACCGCGCCCGACGCCGCGCGCCGAGCGCGGGCTTTCGCAGATTTCGAGGACGCCGCGCGCGCGCGCTACCTGGAGGACTTCGCGCGGCTCACGACGAGCGACGGGGTCGTGGGCTACGCGTGGCCCCAGCCCGAGCTGGGGCCGGACGGCCTGCCGCTGCCGCTGCCGTCCCGCGGGGTAGCCACGGCGCCGGCGCCGGCGCCGGAGCGGCCGGCGACGGCGGACCGGGAGCGCGCGGCGGCGCCGCAGGGGTCGCAGGAGCGGCGGCGCTCGCACGCGGAGACCCGGCGGCGCGCGCTCGCCGCAAAACCGCGGCGAATCTTCTGCGCCGGCCGCTCCCGCCACCGCGGGCCGCTCATGCCGCCCATGGACAGGCTCGCGCCCCTGCCGGCGAGGCCGCGCGACCCGTTCGCGCCGCTCCGCCGCGACGAACGAGAGGCCGGCTCGCGCTACGAGATCTCGCTCGCGGCGAGCGTGAGCCACCACCAGGGCGGACAGTCCGCCGAGCGCGAGCACGCGCGGTCCGTCGCGCTCGATGCCGACGTGGAGATGTTCTTCGACCGCGCGGTCGTAGAGGCGGCGCGCGCGAGGCCGATGCTCGGTGCGCCGCGCGGCCGCCAGCGGTACAGCTCGCCCTACAGCCGCCGGGTCAGACGGCGCATCCGGCCGCTCGAGGGTGGCGGGACTGCCTCGGTCGCGAGGGCCATCGCGTCGACCGCCGCGTCGACCGCCGCGTCGGCGGGCGCGCGGTCCGTGGCGTCGGCGCTGACCGTCGACGACTTTTCCGTGGCATCCGCACCGCCGATACCGTACCCGCCGTCGCTCGCGCGCCTGGACGGGCGCGAGTCGATGCGCCTGGACGCGGCGGTCGCGGCCGTGCGCGGTGGCATCGCGCCGGTGGAGGAACGGGCGGCGCGGATGCCGCAAGGGGGGACCGTGATGGCCTCGTTCCGCGTCGACGACGCGAACGCCCTCGGCCGCATCCACGCGGAGAGCCTCTTCGGGGAGCTCTGCGCCGCCGCGCGCGCCTCGCCGGGCCACTTGCCCATCGAAGCGCTCCTCGACATGTCGGACTGGGAAGCGTCGGAGCTGAAAGACCATCCCATCTTGCAAGCGATCCGCCTCTACCCAATCATCAGGAAAGTCGCCGCGTGCTACGCGCCCGAGGATCCGCGAGGCGTAGATTTCCTCGAGTTCGATCAGCTGCAGGCATACTTCACGGAGTTGATACGCACGTACGGGCTCGACCTGCCGCCCGCGGACGCGGTCGCCGCGCCGGTCGCGGCGGAGGAGGCGGGCCCCGTCCCGGCGCCGGTCGCCGAGGCGCCGGCCGAACCGGAACTCCTCTGGCCGGACTCCCCGATCGTCGCGCGATCCATCGATCCCAATTTCCGGGCGGGGTATCCGCCCAAAGAGCCGGAATCCTTACCAGATTGAAGTTAAGTCTATCTAGCATTCTATGGCGCTCGGGCTCTGGTCCCCGAGGCAAGACCGCCACGTTCGCGTTAGAGAACTGCCACGTCCACCGCGCCACCCTCGACGCCGACGGCGACACCGTCGTCGCACTCACCGCTATAGATCCCGTCGTCAAGGTGACGCTGGTGCCCGGCGCGTCGACGCTGCTCCTCATCCGCAAGGACCCGGACGCCCAGTCGTTCGGCTTCAGCTACCGCCGCGCCTTTCGTCTGCGCGGGCGTTAGTTCGAGTACAGAAAGTAATTAAGGCCGGTCTAGGTCCGACGGGTTCGCCGCGCGGGCGGCTTGGACGTGCGGGTCCTCGACAATAGCCGTCGCGGGCGACAGCGCGTCGGCGAGGCGGCCGCGCGGCGCGAGGCGCGTGGCGACGACGGCGCCGCCCACAACGTGCTTGGTCCAGATCCACGGCGCGCCGGCGCCGGTGAAGTCCGGCGCGTCGCTGCCGGCGAGCGCTGTCCCCGGCTTGCCCTCTAAAGACAGAATCGAGTAGTCGGCGCCGTCGACGACGAGCGCGGCGAAGTGGTCGATGCACACGCCCGTCTCCCCAGCGTGCCGGAGCATCATCGTGTCGACGTCGTCGGCGCGGAGTTTGCCGTTCGACTGGGTTCGGTCGTGATGTGGGCAGCACAGACCGGGTAAGACGCCTAACCCCCCGCAACGAATATAATTCCAGGGCTTGGCGTTGGCAGAGGCGGCGCCGTACGTGCTCTCCGCGGCAGAAGCGCCTGCTAGCATTGCGTCCGCGTAGCTCTCGGGGTCCGCACTATCGCTGTGGCCGGCGTCGAACCAGCAGATCGCGCCGGCGGACCCGCCCGTCAGCACGCAGCCTCGAGCCGCAGCTTTGCGTAGTGCTTCGTCTAAGCCGAAGCGCCTCCAGCGGTCCACCGCAAACAGTGTGTTTCCACCGCTGACCAGCACGATGTCGGCGCACGCCAAAAGAGCCTCGACCGTCAACGGCGCCGGCGGTGCGCGGGCGACGTCCAGAGCCTCGACGGCGACGCCTCGCAAGCGGAAGCCGTCGACCTGCTTGTCGCGGTTCGCGGGCAGGTCGTACGTCGCCGTGCCAAGGTAGCATAAGACGCAGTCCTTCGCCGGCTTGCCTACGAGCTTTAGCACCGCATCCACGATTTCAGGCAGGTGCATGATGCTGGAGCCCGAGCCTCCCAGCACCGCGCGCAGCGCATGTGTTGGCAATGCCATGGTTGCTGCCATGGCTAAACACAAGCGCATGTATGTGTGCTGTTGCTGTTTTGCTTGCACCAGTCAGCTGCTCTGTGGGCACTTGACCCTACTTTGCCATCGATCCGAAGAAAATAACCCGTCCTAAAACCCGAAAATCCCATGGGCCCACCAACCCTACCGACCGTAACAAAAATCTCCTGATACGGACACCCAAGTCGATAGGCCTGGAGACGGACAGCTACAAGCCCCTTTTGTGAGAACCAGTCACACTAAAACTTTTACAACAAAACTCACCCCTTCTTCCCTTTGCCGGCGCCGCGCCGCCCCTTGCCGCGCCCATCCCGCCCGCCGCGACCCTTCCCGCGGCCGCGGGCGGCGGCGGGTGCGAGAGTCGTCCGCTTCGCCGCGAGTAGCGCCTTGACGAGGGGGTCGGTGGGCGACCGCGTGCAGGCGCCCGCGCCTTGATCCAACGGGCTCTCGCCCGCGGCGAAGGCGAGGCGGAGCCGGGGGCCGGCGATGGCGACGCTCCTCACGGACGCGTGGAAGGTGCCCACGAAGATGGGCGGCCGCGTCGACACGAGGCGCGGCCGCGTCTTTGCGCCGGCGCGCGCCGGTTCCAGCAGGGCGGCGCCCCGCGCCTCCCTGCCGAAGATGTCGCGGGCGTCCCGCGCGACGAGGAACGCGCCGAGC
>Ga0114994_10001547_pt1 | contig 16596 bp, 13 predicted proteins | sample ArcticOcean_MG_C_9_FD_87043 | JGI IMG/M metagenome (GOLD analysis project Ga0114994, IMG submission 87043) | Marine microbial communities from western Arctic Ocean - ArcticOcean_MG_CB2_152 | ecosystem: Environmental > Aquatic > Marine > Oceanic | place: Arctic Ocean: Canada Basin | collected...
AACTGATCCAATTCCTATTAAAGAAATGACCTATTTGTTTTTAGTGATTGGTGTTTCTGTTGTTAATGCGCTAGCTAATAAAAAGATTAGTTATTCTGAATTGCTTTTCGCAAATTTTATAATTGTTGGGGTTACTTTTGGATTAGAGAGAGTATGGCTTTTAAAACATGAGAGTCGTAAGAATATTATTTATGAAAAGATTAATCTTATTAATCCTGAGAATCGTGCAGAGCTTATATCAGACTTAAAAGATAGAACTGGTATAGATGTTGTCAGAGTAGAGATTAGAAAAATAGATTTCTTAAAAGACATTGCATATCTGCGTATTTTCTATTATGAAAATGATAAAAAATAGTTTATTATTTATTCTGTTTTTTTTTAGTTTTTTATCTTTTTCACAAGAGAATGATTTCCAAATATGGAATTCAGCAACACTCAAGAAAAAAATTAACAAACAACATAATGTCGATGTCAAATATGGTCTTCGTTTTAGGGAAAATGCATCTTTAGTTTCTAAAAGTTTTATTGATCTTCGATCTAAATATAGACTTAATAAGAAATTGAGTCTAGCTATTGGTTATAGAAATATATCTGAGCGATCTATATATTCTGAAATTGAAAATAAAAATAGGTTTTATTTTGATTCATACCATTCTAAGACAATAAAAAGATTTTCTTTTGATATACGAAATCGATTTTTATTACAAGGAAATAATAATGATTTTAATGAGGTGTTTAGACAAAGATTTAGAGTGTCATATAATCTCAGAAAAACAAAATTAGAACCTTCTGTATCTATAGAGCATTTTTCTAGTTTTACGAAATTTATTAATAAATTAAGATATTCGCTTTTTGTTTCTTATCCAATTTATAAAAAATTGAATTTTAACTTAGGCTATAAGATTCAACAGGAATTTAATATTGTTGATCCAGAAACTCTGTTTATTTTTGAGACTAAATTAATTTATAAACTTTAGATGATAGAGAAAATAATAAATACAACTTATATAATTGCTGATTTTGATGAGATGTCTAATAATGATCAAATATTAATTAATAATGCAAAACGTATCTTAGATTCTGCTTATTCTCCATATTCAGGCTTTTCAGTTGGTGCAAGTGTATTGTTAGAGAATGGTAAGACTATAGAAGGAAGTAATCAAGAAAATGTAGCTTATCCATCTGGATTATGTGCAGAACGTGTAGCGCTTTTCTATGTAGGTTCTGAGTATCCTGATTCTAAGATTAAAACTATAGCTATTTCAGCTTTATCACATTCATTCACTATTGAAGATTATATAAGTCCATGTGGAGCGTGTAGGCAAGTTATGGCTGAATATGAAGAAAAACAAAATAGTAAAATTAGGGTTTTGTTACACTCGCCAAATGGAAAGGTTTTAATTTCAAAATCAGTTGAAGATTTACTTCCTTTTGTTTTTAAGAGTCCTTTTCTTAAAAAATATTAATTATTAAAGTATGCATGTTCTTTCTACTCCAATTGAATATTTGAAAGGTGTTGGTCCGGTAAGAGCAGAATTATTTAAGAAAGAACTAAGAATCTTTACATACGAAGATTTATTAATGCACTTTCCTTTTAGGTATATTGATAGAAGCAATATTCATCTTATTAATAATATTGATGAGAATATGCCATATATTCAATTTAAAGGCAAAATAATAAGGATTGAAGAAAAAGGATTAAGAAAATCAAAAAGATTAATTGCTCATCTTAGAGATTCAAGTGGAGATATTGAATTAATATGGTTTAAATCTGTGAAATGGATAAAATCTAGTATTAATTTAGATAAAGAATATCTAGTATTTGGTAAACCTTCTTTTTATGCTGGGAAAGCTAGTTTGGTTCATCCTGACCTAGATATTGTAGATGATGAATCTAAAGATTTTAGAGGCTTACATGGAGTGTATTCAACTACAGAAAAGCTTATTAATAAGGGATTAACTAGTAGAGTGATCTCTAGACTAATTAAGAATCTTATTCCTCATATTAAAAATAATATTGATGAAAGTTTATCTCAAGAGATATTAAATAAATATAAGCTTCCTGAGAAACAAGATGCTTTAATAAATATTCATTTGTCCAAAGACTTAAAAGAACTTGAAAGATCCCAAAAAAGATTGAAGTTTGAAGAGTTATTCTTTCTTCAATTACATTTAGTGAAAATAAAAATGATTAGAAATAATAAATATATTGGTTACTCTCTTTCACAATTAGGTGATAATTTTCATAACTACTATAAGGATCATTTGAAATTTGAACTTACCAATGCTCAAAAGCGGGTTATAAAAGAAATCAGATCAGATGTTAAGAATAATAAACAAATGAATAGACTCTTACAAGGAGATGTGGGAAGTGGAAAAACAATTGTTGCGCTTTTAAGTATGTTAATTGCAATTGATAATGGTTTTCAAGCTTGTATAATGGCTCCTACTGAGATTTTAGCTCAACAACATTTTACTACTATTTCTGCAGAACTTTCAGAAATGGGTATTAATGTAAATATTTTAACTGGATCAAAAAAAACAAAAGCAAGAAGAGAGTTACTTGAAAAACTTGAAAATGGAGAGATTCAATTATTGGTAGGGACACATGCACTTCTTGAGGATAAGGTAAAATTTAATAATCTAGGTTTTGTTGTAATTGATGAGCAACATAAATTTGGTGTTGCTCAGCGAGCAAAACTTTGGAAAAAAAATAAATTTCCTCCTCATGTTTTAGTTATGACAGCTACCCCGATTCCTAGAACATTATCTATGACTCTTTATGGTGATTTAGATGTTTCAATTATTGATGAACTTCCCCCTGGAAGAAAAATAATTAAAACATTATGGAGATCTGATAGTTCTAGGTTAAAGATTATTAGATTTATGCGAGAACAAATAAAAGTTGGTAGGCAGATCTATGTTGTATTTCCATTAATTGATGAAAGTGCAAAATTGGACTATAAAAACTTAATTGAAGGTTTTGATTCCATTTTACGTGAATTTCCTTTACCAGAATTTCAAGTAAGTGTGGTACATGGACAGATGAAATCTATGGATAAGGAGTATGAAATGAATAGATTTATAAATGGTATTACAGACATCATGGTAGCAACCACTGTAATTGAAGTTGGTGTTAATGTCCCAAATGCTTCTGTAATGATAATAGAAAGTTCTGAAAGATTTGGTTTGTCTCAATTACATCAGTTAAGAGGAAGAGTAGGCAGGGGCTCTAATCAATCATATTGTATTCTGATGAGTGGTAATAAAATTAGTAGTGATGGTAAGACTCGTTTACAAACAATGGTTGATACTAATGATGGATTTGAAATTGCAGAGGTAGATTTAAAGCTAAGAGGTCCTGGTGATATGATGGGTACAAAACAAAGTGGAATTTTAGATTTTAAGATAGCTGATATTATTAAGGATAATAAAATCTTACTTTTTGCAAGAAAGGAAGTAGGTCAATTATTGATTGATGATTTTGAGTTATCAAAATCTGAAAATATTAATATTGCTAGATTTTATAGGCCTTATGCAAGAGAAAGGATGGGTTGGAGTCGTATTAGTTAAAATAAAGGGTAAGCTATTTGTATCGCACCGCTACAACCTAATACCCTTGCTACATTCCTGTCCTGGGGGAGTTCATAGGGAGCTGGTCGCACAAGACTTACCCTTCATTGGCAAAATTAATATAATCTGTCTTTCTAAGCAAGATATTTTCTAACTTCTATTTTTGTTTATATTTGCCAGAGTAAATATTATAAGAATATATGGATACTAAGCAAAAAGAATTATTATGGAATCGTGGTTTATTACTTGGATTATTTCTTTCAATATTTCCAATTTTAGATTTAATGTATGGAGCGGAAATAACACTTAGTAAGTACCATTTCTTGTTCTCTTTTTTATGGTTTTTGATTTACTCTATTTCTATAATATATATTGCTAAGGAGTTTAAGGTTTTTGTGCCAATCTTTGATTTTAAAAGTACATTTAGAATTTTGTTTATAGTGTCATTACTAGCTTTTACTTTACTTACCGTAACTAAGATTACTGTGTGGAATGTTTTTTATCCAGATAAATATGTAGAGTTAAATGAAGCTCGAGATATTAAATTAATTGCTTTTTTTATTAAATTTTCAGAGTCAACATTAAATACTGCTTATGAAGAAGGAGAACTCACTGATGATGAATATGATGATAACCTAACACAAATTAATGTTGCATTTGGAGAAATGAAAGATGCTTTTTTAGTTAAATGGAATGACATCAAGGAAAATGGTCTTAGTAAGACGCTATTTATAGGCGATTTAGTTTCTAATCTTTTCTTAATAGCTATTTATAATGCAATTATAGCTGTGATTATGAAAAGAAAAAATAAAATAGTATCAGTATGAATATCAGTATAGTTATTCCTTTATTAAATGAGGCAGAATCATTACCTGAATTATGTTCATGGATAGGTAAAGTAATGGATAAAAATAATTATTCATATGAGATTCTTTTAATAGATGATGGAAGTAAAGACAATTCTTGGTTGGTAATAGAAGATTTAGTATCTAAAAATAAATTTATCAAAGGAGTTAAATTTAGAAGGAATTACGGAAAATCTGCAGCATTAAATATTGGTTTTAAAAAAGCTATAGGAGATGTTGTAATAACTATGGATGCAGATCTTCAAGATAGTCCTGAGGAAATTTCTGCTTTATATGATAAGATAATTAAGGATAAGTATGATTTAGTTTCTGGATGGAAACAAAAAAGATATGATCCTTTAACAAAAACTATTCCAACAAAACTTTTTAATTGGGCAGCAAGAAGAGCTTCAGGGATTTATCTTCATGATTTTAATTGTGGTTTAAAAGCATATAAGAACACTGTTGTTAAAAGTATTGAAATCCATGGCGAGATGCATAGGTATATTCCAGTTCTTGCAAAATGGGCTGGATTTGCTAATATTACTGAGCAGGTTGTTCAGCATCAAAGCAGGAAATATGGAGAAACAAAATTTGGTTTAGAACGTTTTGTAAATGGATTTTTAGATTTATTAACTATTACTTTTGTAACTAGGTTTGGTAAAAAGCCAATGCATTTTTTTGGTATAATTGGTACAATAATGTTTTTAATAGGCTTCAGTATTTTTGGATTTATAGTTATTGAAAAACTATATGCTATTTTTAGTAGTGTTTCTGCTAAAAACATTGCTGATAAATCTATTTTTTATATTGCACTTACCTCAATGATTATTGGAGTTCAGTTATTTTTAGCTGGATTTATTTCTGAAATGATTTCTAGAAATTCAAATGATAGAAATAACTATCAAATAGAAAAAGAAGCTTAAGCTTTGTCATCAAAAAAAGTTATTATTATTGGTCCTGCACACCCATATAGAGGTGGTATATCAAATTTTAACAATTCTTTAGCTCAAGCGTATAATGATAAAGGAGATAATGTAACGATTTTTTCATTTAGCTTACAGTATCCATCTTTGCTTTTTCCAGGTAAAACTCAATATGAAGATTCAGATCCACCTAAAAATATTAAGATCAAAAGTTTAATTAACTCTATTAATCCTTTAAATTGGTTATCTGTAGCTAGAAAAGTTAATAAAGAAAATCCTGATTATGTGATTATCAGATTTTGGTTACCTTTTATGGCTCCATGTCTTGGTTCAATTGCAAGGTTGCTTAATTCAAATATCAAAATATTAGCAATTACAGATAACATTATTCCTCATGAAAAACGATTTGGAGATTTTTTATTGACAAAATATTTCATAAAAGGTTGTGATGCATATGTAACTTTATCAGCATCTGTTTTAGAGGATCTTTTAAAATTCACTAACTCTTCAGAAAAAATTTTTATACCACATCCAATATATGATACTTTTGGAAAGAAATTAGATAAGGGGGTAGCATTAAAAAACCTTAATCTAAATAGTAATGATAAACACTTATTATTTTTTGGTTTTGTTAGAAAGTATAAAGGTTTAGATCTTATGTTACAAGCAATGTCTGATATTAGAATAAAAGCAATGGGTATTAAATTAATTGTTGCTGGAGAGTTCTATGATGATATTGATGAGTATCATGATTTAATTAATGACTTAGATATAAAAGATAATATTATTTTGAAAAGTGATTTTATAGATGAAGCTGATGTGAAAAATTATTTTTGTGCTTCTGATATGATTACCCAAACTTATAGAACTGCAACACAAAGTGGTGTTACTCAAATTGCATATCATTTTGATAGACCAATGTTAGTTACTAATGTTGGTGGTTTAGCAGAAATTGTTCCGAATAACAAGGTTGGTTATGTAACATCAAAAAACCCTACTGAAATTGCAGATGCTATAATTGATTTCTATCATAATAATAAAGAGCAAGAATTTTCGAAGAATACTGCTTCTGAAAAGGATAGATTCTCTTGGAAAAGCTTAATAGATGGTATTGAAAGTTTAATACTGAAGTAGATTTAAAAATACTTCCTTTTCTTATTATATTTGTAAAAAAAAATCATGAAGTATATTTTTTATTTTTTCTTTTTCTTTGCTATTGGAACACATGCTCAATCTTTTAATAAAATGGATAGTGATGGAAAAAAACAAGGAGTATGGAAAAAAACTTATGAAAATGGTAATTTAAGATATGAAGGGTATTTTCAAGATGATATTGCCAAGGGTATTTTTTATTATTATTATAGTACTGGAGAATTAAAGTTTGAGAAAGAGTTTTTCCATAATGGAAAAGCAGCTGCAACTTATATTTTTTATAGAAATGGCAATTTAAAGGCTTCTGGATTATATGTTAATGAATTGAAAGATAGTACATGGAATTATTTTAATACTGATAGTGTACTTATACTTTCTGAAATATATTCTAAAGGTAAATTAAACGGAGTTGTAAAAACTTATTATGATGAAGGGCTTTTATATGAATCAAAAAATTACAAAAATGGTGTTGTAGATGGTAAATGGAATCAGTTCTTTATAAATGGTAATTTAAAATTACAAGGACTATATCATAATGGGATTAGACAAGGAAAGCAGATCTACTATTATCCTGAAGGTACTATTTATTTATCTGGTTTTTATATGGATGATTTAAAATTTGGAGAATGGATCTATTATAATAATGAAGGATTACAGGATACAATAATTAATTATGAGTAAAGGCAAAGTTTTAATGGCGATGAGTGGTGGTATTGATAGTACTATGGCCTCACTATTACTACATGAAGAAGGATATCAGGTTATTGGTATTACCATGAAGACATGGGATTATGCTTCTTCTGGTGGATCCAAGAAAGAAACTGGCTGTTGCAGCTTAGATTCTATTAATGATGCTAGGCAATTGGCTGTTGATTGTGGATTTCCACATACCATTCTTGATATAAGAGAAGAATTTGGGGATTATATTATTGATAATTTTGTCGATGAATATATTGCTGGTAGAACTCCAAATCCTTGTGTTTTATGCAATACTCATATTAAATGGGAAGCTCTATTAAAAAGAGCTGATATGCTTGGTTGTGAATTTATTGCTACAGGTCATTATGCTCAGATCCGTAAATTAGATGATAGATATGTTGTTTCGAAAGGCCTTGATGAAAGTAAGGATCAATCATATGTATTATGGGGAGTTACTCAAGAGTGTTTAAAAAGAACAATATTTCCAATGGGAAAATTTCACAAAAAGGATATTAAACAGATGGCTATTGATAGAGGATATCATCAGTTAGCAGCAAAAAGTGAAAGTTATGAGATATGTTTTATACCTGATAACGATTACAGAAGTTTTCTTAAAAGAAGAGTAGAAGGATTAGAAGAAAAAGTTAAAGGAGGAAATTTTGTCTCTGTAAAAGGTGATATTGTAGGTCAACACGATGGTTATCCTTTTTATACAATTGGGCAGAGAAAAATAGGAGTATCATTAGGGAACTCTCCAACATATGTTGTGGGAATTAATGAAATAGATAATACTGTGGTAGTTGGAACAAAAGATGATCTTAAAAAACAAGAAATGTATGTTCGTAATATTAATTATGTAAAGTATTCTGCATTAACTGATGGAGTCAAGTTATTAGTAAAGGTTAGATATAAACATAATGGAGAAATGGCAACTGTAACTAAAGAAGGTGATAATTTAAAGGTTCTTTTTCATAATAAAGTTGAAGGTATAGCGCCAGGACAATCTGCGGCCTTTTACGAAGGAGATGATCTTGTAGCAGGGGGGTTTATCATGAAAAAATAAATTTGGATTTAAACAAAATTTCATATAAGGATACTGGTAGATTTAATCAGTTGATTCTTGATTATTTAAATCAAAATAAAGATTTGAATGAATATATTTCTCATTTTCCAAATGAAGAAAATTTTATTCATCAAATTAAAAGTAAATCAGCTAATAATATTGATCGTTTATTGCTTTATAATGTAATTAAAGCTCAGAATAATAACATATCACTTTCTGAAATTAGTGATAAAAATATTGAATTACTTAAGGATAAGAATACGTTTACCGTAACAACTGGACATCAATTATGTCTCTTTACGGGACCGTTGTATTTTATTTATAAAATTGCAAGCACTATCAATCTTGTTGATAGATTAAGGACTAAGTACCTACAATATAATTTTGTTCCAATATTTTGGTTAGCTAGTGAAGATCATGATTTTAAAGAGATCAATTCAATTAACTTATTTAACCAAAAGATTGATTGGGATTCAGATCAATCTGGTGCGGTTGGTAGAATGATTTTGGAAGGTGTTAATTCATCTATTGAGCAAATTCAAAATATACTTGGTGATAGTGATAATGCTCAAAGACTAATAAATATATTTAATAAGGCATATAATAAGAATAATAATCTCTCTCAAGCTACTAGAGTATTAATCAACGAGTTATTTGGCACATACGGATTATTGATTATTGATGGAGACGATGTTTTACTAAAACAACAAATATCTGATGTTATAGAAAATGATATTAATCAAAGTAGGTTTTATAATATTATTAAAAAATCTAGTGAAAAAATTGCAATTAAATATAATGCTCAAGCTTATGTTCGTCCAATTAATTTTTTTAAATTATCTGATGATAAGCGAATTAGAATTACAGATAAAGAGGATGTTGACTCTATAATTAAAAATCCTCAAATATATAGTCCAAATGTTTACTTAGGCCTATTTATCAAGAAATGATTTTACCAAACATAGCGTATATAGGTGGTGGATCAGAGATATCTTATTGGTTCCAATTGCGTGACACTTTTAATGATCTTTTACTACCAATGCCAATATTAGTTATGAGAAATTCTGTTGTTTTATTAGATTCTAAGAAACTGAAGAAAATAAAAAATTTAGGTTTAGATGTTTCAGATTTTTTTCTAGAGATTAATAAGTTAAATAAAAAATACATTCTTAAAAATTCTTGTCAAATAGATCTTGCAAAAGAAGAAGCTAGTATGAAAGAAATATTTCAATCTATTAAAGACAAATTAGAAGATCCAAGTTTAATCTCAAGTCTTAATGCAATTGAGAAAAAAAATCTTGATGCTATAAGTGCTTTTGAGAATAAAATTATTAAGAATTTAAAGTCTAAGCATGATACTCAAATTAATCAGATACTTAAGATTAAGAATGATTTATTTCCTAATAATGCATTACAAGAACGTCATGATAATTTCATGCCGCAATATTTAAAATATGGGGATAACTTTATAAAAAAATTAATTTTTCATTTAAACCCACTAGATACTAATTTTGTAATTTTAGATTTAGAAAATTGATTTCACTATGAAACATGAAAAAGTTATAATCTTAGACTTTGGATCTCAATATACCCAGTTAATAGCTAGACGTGTTAGAGAGTTAAATATTTATTCTGAAATTCATCCATTTAATAAGATTCCTAAAATTGATAGTGATGTTAAAGCGGTAATTTTATCTGGATCTCCTTTCTCAGTTAGGGAAGATGATTCTCCAGCACCTAATTTAGAAAATATAAGAGGTCATATTCCTTTATTAGCTGTTTGTTATGGAGCACAGTTTTTAGCATATAATGATGGAGCTAAGATTTTACCATCAAAAATTCGTGAATATGGAAGAGCAAATTTATCATATATTAATTCTTCATCACTACTTTTTAAGAACGTGTCTGTTAACTCGCAGGTTTGGATGAGTCATGGTGACACAATTGCTAACTTACCTGATACATTTAATTTAATTGCTTCAACTAATGAAGTAGAAATAGCTGCATATGATATTTCTGATGAAAAAACATATGGTCTTCAATTTCATCCTGAAGTATATCATTCTAAAGATGGTCAAAAATTGATTAGTAATTTTTTAATTAATATTTGTCAATGCCATCAGGATTGGACTCCTGATTTTTTTGTTGATAGTACTATTAAACAATTAAAATCTAAAATTGGTAATGATAAAGTTGTTTTAGGATTATCTGGCGGTGTTGATTCTACGGTTTCCGCTGTTTTACTTGACCAAGCTATTGGAAAGAACTTGTTCTGTATTTTCGTAGATAATGGTTTATTAAGAAAAGATGAATTTAATCAGGTTTTAGATCAATATAAGGATATGGGACTTAATGTTAAAGGTGTTGATGCAAAAGATGATTTCTATAATGTTCTTAGTGGTATTTCAGATCCTGAGAAAAAGAGAAAAGCAATAGGCTCTAAATTTATAGATATTTTTGATCAAGAAGCCAATTTAATTAATAATGTAAAATGGTTAGCTCAAGGAACAATATATCCAGATGTTATAGAATCTATATCTGTCTCTGGTAGCCCTTCAGCAACTATTAAATCTCATCATAATGTTGGTGGTTTACCTGATTTTATGAAACTTAAAATTGTTGAGCCTTTAAAAACATTATTTAAGGATGAAGTGAGAAGAATAGGCGCGGCACTTTTAATTAACAAAAATTTATTAGCTCGTCATCCTTTTCCTGGTCCTGGATTAGCTATAAGAATTCTTGGTGATATTACACAAGAAAAAGTTAGAATACTACAGGAGGTTGATTATATTTTTATTTCTTCTTTAAAATCTCATGATCTCTATAATAAGGTATGGCAGGCAGGTGCTATTTTCCTACCTGTTCAATCTGTTGGTGTTATGGGTGATGAAAGAACATACGAGAATGTAGTTGCTTTGAGAGCTGTAGAGTCAACAGATGGTATGACTGCTGATTGGGTGCATCTTCCTTATGATTTTCTAGCAAATGTCTCTAACGAAATTATTAATAAGGTTCATGGTGTTAATAGAGTTGTTTATGATATTAGTTCAAAACCACCAGCAACAATAGAATGGGAGTAAATAAATTTTTATGTTTTTTATTATTTCTTTTTTTGAGTGCCTCTGTGTATTCACAAGAAAGTAATGATACTATTTTTATCAATAATAATACATATGTTAAACATATTGTAGAAATTAATGAATCTATTTCAGATATAGCCAATTATTATAATATCTCAGTAGATAAAATCCTTGAAACTAATGAAACTAGCTTAAAGCTTTACTACAAACAAGTTTTATATATCCCTATAAAAATAATTAGAAAGAAATCCTTATTTAATTTATTAAAAAGTAATAAGAAGTTAGATGTAGCTTTATTACTTCCTTTCTATAAGAACTTGAATGATACTTTAGTTGCTTCATTTAAAAAGAAAGATGCTGCTGATAAAGTAATACTTGGTAAATCAAATATGGCTCTAGACTTTATGCAAGGAATTACTTTGGCACTAGATTCATTAGAGAAATTGGGTTTGAATATTAATTTAGTTGTTTATGATACCCGAAATGATTCATTAAAGGTTGTAGAGATTATTAAATCTAAGATCTTAGATACTGTAGATATTATAATTGGCCCCATATATTCTAAAAATATGCAGCTTGTTTGTGATAAATATGGTAATGATAAAGATAAAATTATTATTTCACCATTATCTAAATCTAGTGATTTTTTGAAAGGTAATCCTTCTAGCGTTCAAATTAACACGCCATTTAAAATACAAAGTAAAATCATTACAAAATGTATTGAAGAAAAATATAAACATATTGATATTATAATATGTTATGAAGATAAGGAAAAAGGTTTAGCTTCTTATATGCAAAGAATTTTGTCAAAAAAACTTAAGAACATCAAAAAGATGGAAATGGTTTTTACCCATATTGATAGCATAAGAGAACAGTTCTTAGATTCTCAAATTATTATTCTTCCATCATATGATAGAGCTTTTGTAAGTAAAATGTTATCTAGTTTAGGAGGTATTGACTCTAGCTTTGTAGTTTTTGGATTGTCTAATCTTAAAAATTATGATCATCTTGATATAGATAACTTAATGCATCTTGATGTTCATTTCCCTGATCCGTATTACTTTAATAAACATACTGTTAGGGATAGCCTTTTCTTATATAATTTTGAAGATAAATTTCTTTCCTCACCAAACAGATTTTCTTTAATTGCCTACAATATTATGATGCATTTTTGTAATGAAAATACTTTATATAATCTTGAAAAATATAATTTAAATAGTGGGAAAATTAATGTCTATGCACCTTTAGTAAGGTATTCTGATTATTTTTTGGAAAGAGCTCAGTATTAGTTTAAGGTTTAATATAAACTTCTTGTGCATTTTTTGAAATTAGAATTCCTAATCCATTATTTATATTTGTGTATACAGGAACCACTTCACCTCCAAAAATATCTAAACCTCCATTATTCCTATGATCTGATAAAGAATTATAATATTTATATGAATCATCACTAAAAGTGGAGAAAATAAACTTTATTGTATCACAATCATTATATCTAAAATCTTCAGGAAATACATCAATTGATATATTTTTTTGTTGGCCATTAAATAAAGCATCGGTAAATATAGCTTTCTCTCCTGAAAATGTATATCCTGCTAATATTTCATCCCCTTGAGTAGGAAATGAAGGGTCATTAGAAAACATTTCTACTCTACCTCCATAATCATATGTATCACCTCCATATATTTCTTTGCTACAAGAGACTTTTAAGCTAAGGGAGTAAAAGTTATCTTGATTTATATTGTCATCAAAACTAAATTGAAAATTTATTTTATCATTATTAGATGTTGAGTCAATACTTATATTATTCATTATTACATCTTCTGGTATATAAGTTGTGCCAGAAATTGAAGTGTAATTGGGATGATTTACTTCAATCGTGTATGTTTTGTTTTTTATTGGTATATAACTACTGTTATAATAATTCATTTCTATAGAGCCATAGGTATCCCAATTACCATCATAAATATATGGATATATTGTATTAAATAGATCTAATGAGAGGGTATCAATAAATTGATTGTTTTCAAATAATAAAACATTTGCATCATTAACCATAGATGGAGATATAGTGTCAAATGCACCTACAGATTTTGAAATTAAAACACGAATATTGGTATCTGTATCTAAACGTCCATTTAAAACTAGAACAGGATCATGTGCTGGTATTTCAAGGTCAATAACTGTTTCCATTTCTCCGCATGAGAGAGTAACTATAGATATGAGTATAATAATATTTTTTAAATTTTTCATAATTAAAATTGTATTCTATAAGAGATTGATGGTATAATTGGAAATAAAGAAACTTGTTTAGCAACTCTATTACCCTGTTCATAAGTCAAATAAGCAAAAAACGGGTTTTTTCTACTGTATGCATTATAAGCTCCAATTGATAGTATTTTTGTTAATCTTTTAGTTTTTTTAGTTTTGTTTAATCCAAAATCTAATCTATGATAAGCATTTAATCTAGTAGAATTTCTGTCACCATATGACTCTATATAATCAATATTTTGATTTCCAGTTGATCCAGATGGTAATCCAAGATAAATAGCTTGTGGGAAAGTAATAGCATTTCCAGTTCCATAAACCCATGTTAATCCTGCGTCCCATTTATTATTAAACTTATGAGATAGTACTAGTGAGAAATCATGTCTTCTATCAAATTTATATGGATACCAGTTTCCAAAATTTATGTTATCAAACTTTCTATTTGTCCATGATAGAGTATATCCTATCCATCCAGTTGTTTTTCCTTTTTTCTTTTGCAGAAATAATTCAGCTCCATATGACTCACCTTTACCATTAGTTTCTACTGAGTTTTCCCATGATTCAGTACTAGATAAGTTAGAATAGCCAGCCTTATATGTTATAAGATTCCCCATTGTTTTGTAATATCCTTCTAAGCTGAGTTCATATTCTCCATTAGCTAGTTCAGTAGAAATATTACCTGCCCACTGTTTTGATGTTTGAGATGGTACACTATCAGTTGCAGGAACCCAGATATCGCTAGGAAAACCTATTGAGGAATTAGATAGTAAATGAATATTTTGTGTCATCTCAGCATATGATCCTTTTAAAGACCAACGATCGTTAATGAGATACCTTACAGAAACTCTTGGTTGAAAAGATAGATTATTATCTAATAATGAGCTTGTTCTATTTGTTTTATAATATCCAAGGTGAGCACCAATGTTAGCTTTTAAACGATTAGTTATTTTAAAATTATCTTCAAGATAAAAATAAAGCTCATCTGCATTTGTATTTCCAGAAAAGTTTAAAATAGTATCTAATGAAAAATTTTGACTTGTATCTGGACTTATTTCATTTATAGATAAGATAGTCTCACCAGGAAAAAAATCATGATTAGTATATGATAATCCAAATTTAATTTCATGATTTGGATTAGGAATAAAATCAAAATCAATTCTAGCTCCTAAATCTTCTATTCCAGAAAGGTAACCAAAATTGACATCAAATATTTCTGCACCATTATTTGAGTTATATGTTGAATTAACACCAAAATCTGTATTGAAAGAATAGCGGCTATAAGTAAGGGTAGTATTACTAAAAAGTTTATCAGTAAATAAATGGTTCCACCTAAGAGTTGATGTAATATTTCCATATCCTAACCCAAAATTTACGCTACTTTGTTCATCTGTAGAATTTTCTATAAAATCAACACCAAGTTTATCTTTACCAGTGTAAGCACTTAAATATAATCTGTCTTTTTTTGAGATTTTATGATTTATCTTTGCGTTTAGATCATAAAAATATAGTGTTAGATCTGTAGTGCTAGGTAAAAATGGTGCAACGATAAGATCTATATAGGTTCTTCGCCCCGATATTATAAATGAAGTTTTATCTTTAGTAATTGGCCCTTCAAGAGTAAATTTTGATGATATTAATCCTATACTAGCATCACCTTTAAATTTTTTAAGATTACCTTCTTTCATATCAATTTGCAGTACAGATGATAATCTACCCCCAAATCTAGCAGGAAACCCCCCCTTTGTTAATCTCACAGATTTAATTGCATCAGCATTAAAAACTGAAAATATCCCACCAAGATGTGATGCATTATATACAGGAACTCCATCTAATAGTATTAAATTTTGATCAGGACCACCTCCACGAACATAAAAACCTGAAGTTCCTTCACTAGACTGTACACCAGGAAGTAATTGTATTGCTTTAATTATGTCTACTTCACCTAATAGAGCAGGTATGGATCGAATTTGTTCAATAGGTATCTCAATAACAGATGATTGTGTTTGCTTTACTATATTCGCTTTCCCTCTAACTTGAATCTCTCCGACAGAGAATGAAGATATTTTAAATGCGATATCTTTTTCAATATCTTTATTTAAGTTAATATTATAGATTTGATTTTCATATCCAATATAAGAGAATGAAATTTCATATTCTCCTTTTGGTAGAGTAAGGCTATAAAAACCATATGTATTGGAGGCAACCCCTTGTTTTAAGTCTTTACAAAATATATTTACTCCAATTATATTTTCTCCATTATTTTGATCTGAAACAAATCCGCTTAGCGTATATTTTTCTTGACAATATATATATGATATTGAAATAAGACAGAAAAAAGTGATGATTATTCTTTTCATAACATTTGGTAACGGAATTAAAATCTAATTATTATCTAAGGTCTATTATTTCAATTTCTGGATATTCTTCTGTATTAAATTTAAATAGATTATTATCTAAATCAGCATCAGAAGTAAATTTTGTAATCAAATAAGTAAAAGATCCTCCATTCTTATCAAATAAAATAATATTGTGTAGCTGTATTTTTTCAGAATTAATTTGAAGCTGTATTTTTTGAAATGAATTACTTTCAATTGGGAAAAGATCTATTATATGTAAACTTAGACCATTTTCATTTTTTAGTTCAACATAATTGTTTTTATATCCTTTTTCGTAAATAGTAAAAAGTTTATTTGGACTAATCATTTCATCTAGTGAATCATATTCCATGATTTGTAATTCATTAGATTCTTTTAAATAGATCCAGTGAGTGGTGTCATTACTAATAATAATTTGTTGGTCAAGTTCTAATCTAAATTCATTTCCTTTAATTTTAATATTCCCTTTTTGTTTTTCATTAATTGATTCAGTTATATTTTCAAAATTATAATTAAAATCTACATCAATGTTTTTATATGTCTTTGTATTAATACTAAGTTGTTGTAAAATCTCATTTGATTTTTCATCTTGACAGAAACATTCTGTATTGATTA
>Ga0114994_10001548_pt1 | contig 16593 bp, 12 predicted proteins | sample ArcticOcean_MG_C_9_FD_87043 | JGI IMG/M metagenome (GOLD analysis project Ga0114994, IMG submission 87043) | Marine microbial communities from western Arctic Ocean - ArcticOcean_MG_CB2_152 | ecosystem: Environmental > Aquatic > Marine > Oceanic | place: Arctic Ocean: Canada Basin | collected...
CATCTCTCTTCACAATTCTTCCACCTTCTCCAGAACCTGGAATTCGATCTAACTGCAAGCCTAGTTTTTCAGCTAGTTTCTTCGCTAGTGGAGATGCTACAACCCTATCGCTGCCCATTGCTGGAGCAGGAGCGAATTGCTTCGTTATTGGAGCCTTCGCTGCGGTAGCGGATTGCGCGGGTGCAGGGGAAGGGGTTGAAGCAACTGTAATTTCTGATTTTTCTTCAGCTGCAGGAACAGCTTTTGCCTCCTCGGCCAAAAGATTTTTATAGTCCTCGCCTTTATCTCCCAAAATACATAATATGCTATCTATAGGAGCCGTCGAACCAGTTTCAACGCCAATGTAAAGAAGAACTCCATCCTGAAAGGACTCGAATTCCATCGTCGCTTTATCGGTTTCGATTTCTGCTAAAAGCTCTCCACTTTCAACCTCATCACCAACTTTTTTATGCCAAGCTGCAACGACACCTTCGGTCATCGTATCACTTAATTTAGGCATTCTGACAATTTCAGCCATGATCTTGTAATTTTATATTATTAGTCCTTAACGAACGGATAATCTTCTTGGGTATAAACGTCCTCATACAATTCGTGTGGTTCTGGCTTAGGACTTTCTTCAGCAAAAACAACAGCTTCTTCAATAACGGACTTAACTTCTTTCTCAATTGATTTGAGTTCTTCCTCTGTCATCCACTTCTGATCTAAAAGGATCTTGCGAACGTGTTGGATGGGGTCTTGGTTTTGGTAAGATGCTACTTCCTCCTTAGTTCTATACTTCTGTGGGTCAGACATAGAATGACCTTTGTATCTGTACGTTTCAATATTCAATAATGTTGGACCGTCTCCCTTTCTTCCTCTTGCTGCTGCTCTTTTAATCGCAGCACAAACATCCTCAGGACTCATTCCATCTACCGTCTCTGAAGGCATGTCATAACTAAGAGCCATTTTCGACATATCGTGAACGTTGGTAGTGCGCTCTACGCTTGTTCCCATTGCATACTGGTTATTCTCAATAAGGTAAATCACCGGTAATTTCCAAAGCATTGCCATGTTAAAGGCTTCGTGGAGAATTCCCTGCCTAGCAGCTCCATCACCCATAAAACAGATAGTAACATGGTCCTCATCTCTATATTTATCAGCAAATGCGATACCCGCTCCTAGGCCTATTTGGCCTCCCACAATACCGTGACCTCCAAAAAGATTTCTTTCCTTATCGAACATATGCATAGAGCCTCCCTTTCCCTTAGAGCTCCCTGTCACCTTTCCATAAAGCTCAGCCATAACCACCTTAGGTTCAGTCCCTAAAGCAAGTGGGTGGGCATGATCTCTATATGCTGTAATCACTCTATCAGTGGGCTTGATAGCTTCTACCATTCCAGACAGAACAGCTTCCTGCCCTATATATAAATGACAAAAACCACCAAATTTCTGTTGGATATACAACTGACCGCATTTCTCCTCGAATTTGCGCATCAAATACATCTCTTTAAACCACTTGCGGTACACAGCTTCGCTATGCGGAAGTTTATTAGTCTTTTTCTTAGCCATAAAGTAAGATTCTGATGAACGCAAAGATAGCAAGTCGGCACAATAAACCTGCTTGGTTATCGTATCTTTGCCAAACCCGCAAGAAACAAACGTTTTGGACCTGAAAAACAGCTTTTTAACATACGCACCTATTTCACTTTCCGGCCTCGATGAGGTCGCTCTTATGGATAGACGCGAAGAAAAATTCGTTATTCCGAATTATTGGTGTTCTGACATCGCAGCTCATCTAGATTCTTCTTATAAAATTTTAGAGATTGAAGGCCAAAGAAGCTTCAGGTACGACAACCTTTATTTCGACACCCCTGATAATATCACACTTGAAGATCATATACGCGGCCGTAAATGCAGATATAAAATCCGCATACGTTCATATGTAAGTTCTGGCCTCACTTTTCTTGAAGTTAAAAAAAGAAATGTCCATGGACGCTCTGTAAAACGAAGGATTAAACGTTCTAATGACGCTAAATGGGATGCCTCTCTGACCGAAGACGAGATACTGTTTTTGCAGAAACATATACCGTTCGCAAATGAGCTAAAACCTACTTTATACAGTAGATACAATCGGTTTACCATAGCTAATATCGAGCGAGGAGAACGCATTACATTCGACACTTCGTTAGAGTTCACGACCATATCTGGCATACAAGTCACTCCTCTCTTCGGATTGAGCATCGTAGAGCTGAAACAAAACGAAATCGATAGAAGATCACCACTTCACAGAGCATTCAAGTCTAGAAAAGATAGGATTACACCCCTGGGACGAGGTATTAGAGTCAGTAAATACGTAATCGGAAGACTTAATTCAGATGAAAGTATATCCTCTCGCACCTACCTTTCGAGTCTGAAAAAATTGAAACGCGCTTCTAGCATTGCAAAAGCACAAGTAGCAAAAAAGTAAAAAAGTAAAAAAATGGAACCACAAGTAATTGTAGATGTAGCAGCTGAAGTCTCTAAAGGACCATTATCGATTTACGATTTAGGCCTAGGCTTTATCATTAATCTGATTTCTAGCTTAATCGTAGTGAGGGTTATATACCACCTTGCTTCTCAGCGTCGTGACTTTGTTTTCACGTTCATGCTAGTCTCGACTTCAGTGTTTTTCCTATGCTCATTGCTTAGCAGTGTAGATATTGGACTTGGGTTCGCTTTGGGACTGTTTGCAATCTTCGGTATAATAAGATACAGAACAGATGCCATCCCTATAAGGGAAATGTCCTACCTTTTTATAGTAATCACTCTTGCTGTAATTAATGCATTAGGTCCACAATCAGACGAATTCAGTTGGTTAATAATTGCATCTGCTAACGGGGGTATTTGGGCACTTGCATTCGTTCTTGAAAGACTTTGGTTCGTAAAGCACCTCACCACAAAAATGGTGGTTTATGATCGAATAGACCTCATCAAGGCCGGTCGCAGAGAGGAATTGAAGGCTGACCTAGAAGAAAGAACTGGAGTGATTATCTCTTCCATAGAAATAGGTAAAATTGATCTCCTACGCGATACAGCTATGATTAGAGTGCATTTTTACGAAGACGCGCAGCCAGGTCATTTCGAGGCTGGCCAGTCTGAGAGCTAGACCCTTACGACTAATCCTAACGGCTGGAGCCTACTTCTTTAACATAACAACTGCGTGGGCGCTTATTCCAGCTTCTGTCCCCACGAACCCTAGTTTTTCTGTCGTTGTAGCTTTAACGCTCACCGAATCTATATCAGATCCTATAATTTCAGCTATACACGATCGCATGCTTTGAATGTGAGGTGCGAGCTTGGGGCTCTGAAGACAGATAGTAGTATCTAGATTGACTAGCGTCCATCCCTTTTCTTCTATCAAGCTCCAGGTTCTCGATAAAAGCTTCTTACTATCTATCCCTTTATAAGTTGGGTCAGTATCCGGGAAGTGTAATCCAATATCCCCTAGAGCTAAGGCACCGAGAAGGGCATCACATACAGCATGCAATAAAACATCGGCATCACTGTGCCCTACGGCACCTTTAGAGTGTGGGACAAGAATCCCGCCTATCCAAAACTCCTCACCCACCTCAAGACGATGAACGTCATATCCATATCCAATGCGGAGATTCATTTAGTGGTATTTAATCTGATAAATCTGTAACCAAATCCGAGAATTGCATTCTTAGCGTAAATCGCAGAGTGTTTTCAAGGGGATTGTTTTGAGTAGTACTTACTAGGTAGCTAAGATCAATTGTGAATACTGTGTATTTAATACCCGCACCCATTGTAATAAACTGTCTGTTACCCTTAGAGTAATGCTCGTAAAAATACCCCGTACGGAAAGCGAAAACATCTGCAAAGTTATATTCAATACCACCACCTAGGTTTATCTCTCTCATTTCTTCTCTAAAAATACTTCCCTGCTCAACTTGAAAGGTTTCATCATCATTAAAGGTGACAATTCCTGGAGCATCGTAAAAAGATTGAATAATACCCGTAGCTACACCCACGTCATTACTGTAACCACTAACAATCTCTGTTGGATTCTGCTGAGAATATGCAGGATTTGACGGAACTAGAAGCTTATTTGCGTCTATAGTGAATGTGATTTCATTGTAATCATCTACTTTCATAGTATATGCAGAACCTAATCTTAAATTAGCAGGGATAAAATCCCTTGCTGCTGTTTCTGTGTAGCTCATTTTCGAACCAACATTAGAGATATTAATCCCCCAATTAAATGTACCTTTCTTGCCTCCCCAATCCGCATAAGGGTTCGTGTAGAACATGCTCACATCGGCAGCTACAGAAATACCCGGCTTAGACTCTGCACCCTGAACGTTAATTCCACCAGTGAGGTTTGAGTGTATGAACCTGCCAGCAAATCCGCCACTGAACTTATCTGTAAATTTTTGGGAAAACCCTGCATCTAGACTGAGCTCTGCAGGCTGGAAGTCCTTAATAACAGTACCCGAAGCATCAGTGAAGGTTATGTTGCCCAGGCTGAAATGCCTTAGTGCAAGTCCGTAAGACTGCCTTTTATTTATCTTCTTAACTGCTGTGAGGTAAGCTAGATTCATATCATCTACTAATTCCCTCAACCAAGGAGCGTAACTTAAACTAACCTCAAGCTCATTCTCAGAGAAGGCCATTTTAGCGGGGTTCCAATGAAGACTATTCCCGTCGGGAGAAAGGGCTACTCCAGCATCTCCTAATGCCCCCGATCTAGAATCTGGGGCTATCATCAAGAAAGGAACAGCTGTGGTAATTGTATTCAACTGAACCAATGCCGCAGCATCTTCTGGATTTATTTGAGCAGTAGTTGTACTCGAAAACAGCAACAGCATTGAAGCTGTTAAACTTAAAGAGAGATATCTAAAATTATTTTTCATTTGTCGGGCAAAGATAATCACACGATTACGGCTTGACAACGACAAGTTTGCTTCCATATTGCTCAGAGGCTCCACTTATCGTAGTTATTTGTATTTTGAAGATGTAAATCCCGGCAGGAACGACACTTCCATTATCATTAGTTAAGTCCCACTCAAGCAAATCAGTTCTACTGCCTTGGGCATGTAAATCGGATTTAAACAGCCTGACCTGTCTGCCCTCGCTATCGTAAACTGCGACAATAGCTTCTACCGATTTGCATTCTTGGTTGTGGGAAAAACGGAAAGTCGTGGAAGAAGAGGCCGGATTAGGAAAAGTGAGGATTTGGTCTAAAGCAACTTCAAGAGAATTTACCACTATGAATTCAGTGGTTGCTAAAGCGCTATTGTTTTGGACATCCCAAACCTTAATCTCAAGACTATGCACTCCCACTTCTAAATCTCTAAATGGGAATAATACTGTGCCACTCTTGTACGTGTCTAGGTCCGCTTCAAAATATTCATTTAGAATAAATGGACTTTCATAAGCTCCATCGAGAACAGCCTTTAAATCATGGCCTATTCCATTACCCACCGTGTTTATCCCGCTTTCGTCCTCCACCTCAGCATAAAGCCATGGATCCTCACCAGTAATTCCGCCACTCACGAATAGACTATCGTTCATATATAGCTTGATGGTAGGGCCATCCTGATCTATCTCCACATCTACAGAAGTACCTCCAATAACGAAATCCTCAGTTGCTCCATGCGCATCAACATCTCCACTTAACGCGTAACAGCTTATTCGACCCGCACCATATGTGTAGTCTATATCTCTAGGGACTACAAACTGAAATGTAAACACCCCATTTTCTACACTTGCAAGTCCCTTATGGATTACACTTCTAAACATACTGTATGAAAATGCACCAGCTACTTCGTCATTATCTAGAGTATAAAGTTGAGAGCTTTTATCGAAAACTTTCGGATAAATAAATCCATTGAAATCAGTCAAAGTATCTCCGGAGGAATCACCCACGTATCCACTTATTGTTACAATCTCTAAAGACTTAATTGTATCTGGAAGTTCCGTTATGTAAATCGTTTCCTCTGGATATGCTAATCTCATCGCAGGGTCCCCCAGTAATGAGAAGTTCCTCATATTAGTGACGCTTGTAACTAACGGACTGTTTTTTGTGTCCTTACAGATATCACCTAGACATCTCATTAAACCCGTTCCCTCATCTTCATCTAGTACTGTTTGGAAGAAGGCTGTGTTTAATTCCTGATTACCTCCACTAAATACTGTTCTAGTAGTTGTGAGCATACCCACTGCACCTCCGTTAGGATTAAACAGGAGCATCTCGCCAGCCGACTCAACTTCTGGGTCGTCATATCTAGATAATTCACATGTAGCAGTCATAAAGACAGGCAATCTATTCTTATTAGTCCATTCCCTTATGGTCGTAGTATTCAGAATTCTTTCATGCGCCCAGCCCCTAGCACCTCCATGACCTATGTAATCAACAATTAATGCTCCCTCTTCAACTTTTCTCGCTATTTCAGACTCTGCATCATCATACCGCTCCCCACCGGGTGTAGCTTCTTGGACATAAGAATCTGGGTATATTTTAAAGACATCATATTCATTATGATCTTCAATTACCCTAGCTGAATGAATCTCACTGTCCGACATATGGCGCCAACCATCATTGTTGTTTCCGTCTTGGTCATCTGTTACAAATAGTATCCTATTGCGCCAATCACCGAATGTTGAAGATTCTCCATCATCATGACAGTCAACTGTAGCGGTTGAATCAATGCTTGCTCCTAAATAGGTCTCTACTTTCGATACAAATGCCAAAGCGTCAGAAAGTGTTGGTGCCGGTATCCTGCCTATACCTATAGCGAGTTTGTCCCCAGGAGCTTCGCCATATCCATCTTCCAAAAGACCAAAATAATCATCAGTCACATAACTGCTGACAGTGCTCTCTGAATTCGCGCTCTGGAACGTCAATAAATTCACCCCATCTGGATCTAGGTTTCGATTTAAGTAAGTTCCATCGCCCATGAGTTGAAGATACTTAGGCTCATCAGCGGGTGTTTCAGCTCTATCTCTGAGCATCATCATAAACATCTTTAAGGCCGTAGGATCTGGCGAACCAGACGAAAAAGCATTAAAAATTTCGCGTTGATTTATCACGGCTACTCTCATTCCTTCGTTGGAGTGCAATGTGGCTAGTCTATGTGCAGCTGAATCTAAAAAAGGAGTAGTTAATATCACTAAGTCTATATCGCGAAGAGAGTGAATATCTAAATTCACAACAGAACCTAATGGTAAAACCGATAGAGAGGCGGAATGCCTAAAAGCAACGAACTTCCTGATTGTATCTCGTTCAGCTTCCCATCTAATTGAACTCGCTCCTAATGTCTCTGTTATACATACTTGTGGGATTAATGGGTCTGTTATATCCCAAACCGATTCCACACTTCCTGCTTCAGCCAATGTGTATCCCGCAACTGAAGAGAGCGAAACATTTTCTGTTCCATTTATATGAAATTGACCGCTTTCGAAGACTAGGTTTTGGTGAGCCTGAACCCTCACATAATCTATCCAACCCTGTGCCTCTTCATTCCCTGGAGAGAAACTCATCTCAACAGATATACCGTCACCAGACATAATTGTAGCTATGGTGAGATTGCGTTTCTGAGCGATAAGAAGGCTGCTTTCTGTCAGTGATATATCAGAAGTTGTGGCAATCTCTCCGTTACACAATAGGGCATAATCACTAGTAGTCCCTAGCGTTCTGCCTGCAATCCTAGCATCCACATAACCTGTTACTCCCACAAGGTTAGGTATGTTAAAATACATCCCAAACACCTGTGAGCCTAGATATGTGAAATGTTCACCGTAAAACTCACGACCAGATTCAGCGATATTTACTAACTCTACTTCGTGAAACATCTTCGCCCAATGCGTGCTCAATTCTTCCGCAGCATCCACAATCAATTCTTCCGCTACATTGATTCTACTACCTTCTACATCAATAGGGCCGTCAAGTCTCAAGAAGTAAAAGGCAGAATCAGACCAAGCGTGAAGCTCATGTACCCACCTCTGAGAAGCATCATTATACGACCAAGAATCGACTCCAGAAGCGTGAAAATAAATAGCATCTGAGGTATCGAAACTTCCATCTAACTCTCCGGTAGTTTCTATAGCTATTAAGGGTAGATCTAAGGGCCTATCAGTATCATTCTCAAACGGCAATTGCCTTCCTCCACTACCGTAAAGTTGAAGTTTTGAAAAATCTAATGTATCCGGATCTATACCTGAAGCAACAAGATCAGAATAATCAATCTTATGAATTCCCTCTTCTGTTGTACCAAACTTTAACCACCTCCCCTCTGAAAGGGCAGAGTGATCTGGCCAATTCCGCTCAACCCTTGAATGCGCAGCAGGAGAAGCTGCAATAATAGCGGTCATTGAAATAAGACGTTGTGTAACTCCATTTTCAATTCGGAAGGCTGGGATTCTGGTTTGAGCTAGAAAACTATTCGAGTGAATTCCCCTAACTATAAACCAAGAAGGCCGAGAATCGGCAATAATTTCATTAGCCGTATCACAATCCTGCCATTCAAAATGTTGATCTAGGACCTCAATTCCGCTCCATTTTGAAGATATTTCGTATTCAGCAATAAAATTTCCTTCTATTTGAGAAAAATCTTCTGCCTGAAAATAAACTTCTATGACTTCCGATGAGACTTGGGAAAGAGTAGTATTTACGGGGCAAACAACCATCAAAACAAACACTAACGTAGTCAGCAACACACGATTAGATGTGCATATCATTTTTATGTTGTGGTTATTTATCATGAAATATTCTACAAATTTCGACACGAATCTCGGAACTAACGCTGTTAAGTTAGGGTTATTGTACATTAATTGCCGTAAAATAATCTCTTACTATATAGCTCAAATTTCGTATTATTGTGGGTTCAATGGGAACATCTATGTTGAAAACACCACTCACACACCTATTCCGAATCGCACTATTAGTGTGCGTATTCTCTGCTGGAATAAATAATGAAGCTCAGGCACAAGATCCTGAGTTCACACAATATTATGCGAATCCGCTATTCTTAAACCCTGCTTTTGCTGGGTCAGATCGTTGCCCTCGCATGACAATGGCTTATAGAAACCAATGGCCTGCGATGAGCGGGTCATACGTCACTCAAGCTGTTTCTTATGACCAATATGTATCTGCTGTGCAAGGCGGTCTCGGCTTAACTGTAATGCACGATCAAGCTGGACAGAACACATTACAGACTACTCGCATCACTGGAATGTACGCATACCAACAATCCCTAACTCGAAAGCTATCTTTAAGAGCTGCGTTAGAGGCTAGTTATTTCCAAAAGGCTCTGGATTGGAGTAATCTAACATTTGGAGACATGATAGATCCTCGTCGAGGATTCATTTATGAAACGCAAGACACACCTAGGGGTGGAAAGGTCCAAAACGTAGATTTCGGGGCAGGCTTATTATTATTCACACCTAAATTTCATTTGGGATTTGCAGCTCATCACTTAAACGAACCTAACGAATCACTTGTAGTGGGCTTGAGTCGTCTACCTATGAAACTAACTATTCACGGTGGTGGAAAATTTCCTATAAAGAAAAACATAAGACACGAAGTTGTAGCATCTATCTCACCTAACTTCCTTTACCGTCGTCAGGCAGAGTTTCAGCAAGTCAATTTAGGACTGTTTGTAAACAAAGGACCTTTATTCGGTGGAGTTTGGTACAGAGGGGTAATGTTCACTGATTACCAAGACGCATTAATTGCAGTTGTGGGGATTGAATCCGATATCATGAGATTTGGATACAGCTACGACATAACAGTTTCTGAGTTAACACCAGCAACCGGTGGAGCTCACGAGCTTAGCATGACATTAAAATTTGATTGTAATTTAAAAAAAGGTAAGTTCCGCAAAATACCTTGCCCTACTTTTTAGTTATATAACATAAGAAACTACTAATCTTTCCGCGTTTACCTGCAAGAACGATTATAATTGAACTCATCAATACCTAATATAAGATGACATTGAAACTACAAACATGCATAGTAGCCGTCGGTCTGATGACCGTGCTCTCTGGTTGTTACTACGAACGTTCTGGTGCTACAGGATGGAAGTATAATGAAACCGACAATGGTGGATTTGAAAGGTCTAGCTTTTACGAGCAGGAAACAGGTCCTGGATTACTCTTTATCGAAGGTGGTACATACACAATGGGACAAGTTGAAGATGACCTTATGGGGTCATGGGATAATGCTCCTAGAAGAGTAACTGTTAGTTCTTTTTACCTAGATGAGACTGAGGTAACTAATCACTTTTGGTTAGAATACATTGAGTGGTTAGAAAGAATTTATGGAAACACTTTCCCTGAAGTTGTAGAACGTGCTCTACCAGACACACTTGCTTGGAGAGAGAAGCTAGCATATAACGAACCGCTAGTAAAGTACTACTTACGTCATCCAGCATATAGGGATTATCCTGTTGTAGGGGTTAGCTGGCAGCAAGCCTCGGACTTCTGCAAATGGAGAACTGACCGTGTAAACGAGTCAATCCTGATTAACGAAGGTTTATTAGTGCATAGCCCTGAATCTCAAATGGATGAAGAGCATTTTACTACCGAAACATATTTCAACCGTCAATACAATGGAGAAAGAGACGTGGAAGGTGTCACTGATTTCAGTCCTAACTCTAGTGGGTATAGAGATATACAGATGGAAGACGGGTTACTATTGCCTGATTATAGATTACCGACTGAAGCCGAATGGGAGTATGCTGCTCTGGGCTTAATCGGAAATAGTTACGGTGAACTGATTGACGAACGTAGAACATACCCTTGGGACGGTCACTATATTCGTAATGACGATTTAAGAAACAAAAAGTACGGCAGCGTAAATGCTAACTTTGTTAAGGCTAGAGGTGATTACATGGGAGTTGCAGGTGCATTAGATGATGGAGGAGATATCACTGTTAGTGTGAGAAGCTACGCACCTAACGACTATGGTCTATTTAATATGGCAGGGAATGTAAACGAGTGGGTTATGGATGTATATCGTCCATTAACTAACCTTGATGCTGAGGAATTCCGTCCTTTCCGTGGAAATAATTACCAAACAATGGTACAAAACGCTGAGGGAAACCCAGCTGATAAGTACGATTACGTAGTTTATGACATTAAGTCAATCTCTGAATTCAGAACTGAATATGTACGAGATTTAGGCACAACTGTTATTACTCCTGAAGACGATGAATTACTTAATGGTCTTGAGCTAAAGTTTGAAGAAGCTATTGAGGCTCAAAACAAGAAACAAAGTGAGGAAGCTCAACAGATAATGGCTGACGCACTCGATATGATTATCGATAGCGAAGCAATTGTTGCTGCAGACCTAAGAAAAGGTATGAGCGATAGAATTCTTGCTTTACCAGGTGACTTACAGTACAGAGATGTTACTCTTGAGGAGAACATCGGTCGAACTAATTATAGAATAGCTGATAACATAGACTTCGTAGATGGAGACTTCAATAGTTCTATAGAGTTCGGAAGAGGAGATGAAGGGCGTACTGATCCAGATAGAATGTACGATTATGGTAGTAATCAACCTTCATCACTAGTAAACAACGAATCAAGGGTTTACAAAGGTGGTGGATGGGATGATAGAGCATACTGGTTAGTACCTGGAACTCGTCGTTTCATGGATGAACACAGATCTTCTGCATCAATAGGATTCAGATGTGCTATGACGAGAGTTGGAACACCTGTACAGTACTCTGGAAATTAAATTCTCTAACTCATTTAGTTAAGGATTTACTTTTACTAAAAAATTAAAAGCCCTGATGTAAACTAAACATCAGGGCTTTTCTTTGTTATATAATGTCGAATAAAAATTTATACAAACTTTTTCTAACTGCAGATAATGGCATAACCACTGACACAAGGTCCTGCGGTAGCGGTATGATTTTCTTTGCATTAAAGGGAGACCGGTTTGATGGCAACAGATACGCGAAAGAGGCTATTAAAGCAGGTTGTATCGCAGCGGTGGTGGACGACAGCACTTTAGATGGAGAACAAGGAATGTTCGTGGTTGAAGACGTCTTACTTGCACTTCAAAATTTGGCGTGGGATTTCAGAAGGACACTAGATATCCCTGTTGTAGGACTTACCGGTTCTAATGGTAAAACAACCACTAAGGAATTAATTACCGCTGTTCTATCAAATAATTACAGAGTGCATTCTACGGTTGGAAATTTTAATAACCACATAGGCGTACCTCTGACAATACTATCTACTCCCCCAAATACAGACATCCTGATAGTTGAGATGGGTGCGAATCATGCAGGAGAGATTGCTGATCTATGCGTTATAGCGGAACCTAACTATGGTCTTATCACTAACATAGGCAGAGCTCATTTGGAAGGTTTTGGAAATATTGAAGGAGTTAAAAGAGCTAAAGGGGAATTATTTGACTTCTTAAGGGATAATCGAGGAATAGGGTTTGTTAATAGTGACCATAAAGTTCTTACAGATATAAGTGAAGGTCTAGAAACGATTAAATACCATAATTATGTGAGTTTTCACATTGGTGATATTAGAAAGTTTTCTTGGAAGGTGCGTGACTATAACAGCCCTATGCTATCTATTCAACTAGAGGGCGATTATAACAAAGACAATATATCCGCAGCTATTGCTATGGGATTACATTTCGATGTAAGCGAAAAAAATATTGGAAAAGCTATTTCAGAATACACACCTAAAAATAACAGATCCCAAACTATAACCACAGACGACAACACAGTACTTCTAGATGCATACAATGCAAACCCTACCAGCATGACTGTAGCCTTACAATCATTCGCAATAAATGGAACCTCAAATAAACTTGTAATTCTTGGAGACATGAGAGAACTAGGTGAATACTCATCGAATGCTCATAAGGAGATAATTGATCTGTGTACTGCACTAGATCTTGATGGGATTTATGTCGGCAAAGACTTTACAAAGGTTAGTAATGACAGGGATGTTGTATTCGAATCTGTTGAACAACTAATAAAATTTTTAGGGTTAAATAAGATAAGTTCTAAAACTATTTTATTAAAAGGTAGCAGAGGTATGGAAATGGAACGACTACTACCCTTACTATAATTATCTTTACCCTATGGATTTGATAGAAGAACTGAAGTGGAGAGGAATGCTGCACGACATCATGCCTGGCATGGAAGAGCAAATGGCGAAAGAGGTAACAACTGCTTATGTGGGATTTGACCCCACGGCCGATTCTTTACATATTGGCAATCTAGTTCCTGTTATGTTGCTGGTACATTGGCAGAGAGCAGGGCATATCCCTATGGCATTAGTAGGTGGAGCTACTGGAATGGTAGGAGATCCTAGCGGAAAGACGAAAGAAAGACAATTACTGGACATTGAACTAATTCAGCATAATCTAGCTTGTCAAAAAGTTCAACTAGAAAAATTTTTGGATTTCTCTGGCGATAATGCCGCCAAAGTTGTAAATAATTATGACTGGTTTAAAGACATCTCCTTCCTTGACTTTATTAGAGATATTGGGAAGCACATTACTGTAAATTACATGATGTCTAAGGATAGCGTGAAAAACAGGCTAGATGTAGGCATGAGTTTTACAGAGTTTTCATACCAACTTGTTCAAGGTTACGATTTTTATCATCTTTGGAAGAATGAGAACTGTATGGTCCAAATGGGTGGAAGCGATCAGTGGGGAAATATTGTTACTGGGACTGAGCTTATTCGCAAAAAAGGAGGTGGGCATGCTTTTGCATTAACAGCTCCACTTATTACTAAAGCTGACGGGACTAAGTTTGGGAAGAGTGAAGGTGGGAATATTTGGATAGATAAGTCAAAAACATCTGTCTATAAATTCTACCAATATTGGATTAATGCCGCTGATGAAGACGCTAAAAAATTAATTAAAATCTTCACATTAAAAACTAGAGCGGAAATAGAATTGCTTGAAGCAAAGCATGATGAAAATCCAAGAGCTAGGGTTATTCAGAAAGCATTAGCAGAAGATATTACTTTAAGAGTACATTCGGTGGAAGATTTAAAAACTGCTATTTCCGCTTCTGGGATTTTGTTTGGGAAGAGTGCTAAAGAAGATTTATCTAGCCTACCAGAATCTGAATTCTTATCTGTATTCGAAGGGGTCCCACAATGTGAAATTAAAAGAAGCATTATAGAAAATGGAATAGGCATCACCGAACTCATTAGTGATCTAACAGGCTTTATGCCTTCAAAAGGAGAAGCCAAGAGGTCTCTAAAAGAGAATGCTGTACGCCTCAACAAAGAGGTAGTAACAGAGGATAAATTAGTCGGTGTAGACGATCTTTTAAATGAAAAGCAGCTGCTACTTCAGAGGGGTAAGAAAAATTACTTTTTAGTATTAGTAAACTAAACTGATAAAAGGTTACAACCTCGAACCTCGCTATTATCAAAACGACCCAGTATTGCAAATTTTCTCGTTCCTATCTCCATCTTTCCTAGATCAGAAGTACTGATAAAAGAACAACTATCAATATTAGCTAGATCAATTATTTGAACTCTTCCAGTCCTACCATCTGTTACAATACTCATGGGGTCTGAAGTGTCCTTGATTACCACCTTCATCCATGAAGGTGGCTCATAGCACTTACCATCTTTTGAATACGCTTGTGAGAGGATTTCTGTCATTCCGTATTCACTCAAAATATTAACATTAGGAAGAGTAGCTCTTATGCGAGCGTGCACTTCTTCCCTAAGAGGTTCCTTCCCGTGCCCTTTCATGCCACCAGTTTCAATAATCGTCAGTTTTGAAATTAATTCAGGTGTGAAGGATGGGGCCAAATCACCTTCTAACCAAGAAAGCAATGCGTGGGTCACACCTACTAGGGCAATCTCACTATCCGATGCCTTTTCCAATTCATCATTCAATCGAGAAAAATTATCTAAAAAAAAGTTGTCTGATATAACATCTTCGGCCTCAATCATAAAGTGCTTCACCATATGAATAAGTGAAGAATCAGGTCTCTCTGAATATCCCGGGAGTAAGCCTAACCATTTAAACGATGTAACTGGTTCCACAAGAGTATTAAAAATACATAATGATATTTTATTATACCACTCGACGGATCTTACGTGATGACTGGAGCGCTCAGACATTGAGGATGTGGTCCCTGAGCTTTTGAAAACTTGTTCGTCGCTAAAACACCCTGTAACAACTCTATTTGATTTAAATGCTTCAATCGGTAGAAATGGGATGGTATTCACTGATTGTACTTTTAAAAAATCTACCCCGAGAAATTCTAAATATTTTGAATAAACGGAATTATTCTCAGCTTGAAAACGAAAAATATCGAGGGTGAGATTATTAAAATCAGATAAAGAATCATCTAACTTAAAAACCCGAGTTTGGAGCTCAATACGATATTCTTCAAAAGAATTCATGGTCGTAAGTTCGGAAGAGCTAGCTTTGAAATCATGAATAAATCTAAATTTTGTTTTATCTCAACTATTATGTTCTGTCTCATGGGATGTTTGCCAGAACCTAATTATCCGGATACACCTACCCTAGATTTTATTTCATTCATTGTAACTGAGGACAATTCGGCAGTCCTTTCACTACAGTTTACTGATGGCGACGGTGATTTGGGTTTAAGCCAAACTGACACCCTCCCTCCTTTTTGTGCTACATGCGACCATCACTTCAATCTCAAATGCGAGTATGACGAGTTGCGAGATGGCCAATGGATACACATTCCTTTAAACCCATCTCAAGGACAGGTACCCTTTTACTACAGAGTTCCTAGAACAGAGCCTTCAGGGACTAATCCTTCATTAAATGGTGTTATTGACATTGCAATGAATACATGGAGCCTTCTATCTGACTTCGATAGCTTAAGATTCAGAATCACCCTAGAAGACAGAGCCCTAAACATCTCTTCTGAGGATACCACAAGGGTGATAATAAAATAATCTAAAATAGATAAAAGGCGCCCACAGTGGAGCGCCTTCTATTAGATTAATATTTAAGTCTAAAGCTTATTCGCAAATCTCTCCAAATGCTGACAAGAATACTAGTAGGTCGCCTGTAGAGACTACCCCATCACCATTAATATCAGAAGGACAATCATTTGCTGTTGCACCGAACGTACATGAGCCGTCATCAACTAAAGCCCCGTTCGTGAAATTCTCAGCATCTGGGTACGTACAACCATAGCAATCGTAATCACAAACATCATTACTAGCTAGATATGCAGTAGGATTGTAGTTACATGCAGAAGCATCGTTACATCCGAACGCAGATGAGTTTGGAGCTCCTGGAGTGCCTCCATCAACCCAAGATGCTTGCCAGTTGTCGCCAAACTCATTATCAGTAGCAAGTCCACCTGTTCCCATATAAGATTCTAAAATTTCTGGAATATACTCCAATGATGGACCGCCATCATTCGGGTCACCAATTAGAATGCTACCTAATATACTGTAACCAGTTCCAGGCCAAAGACCCGATGAAGAGTATGTAACAGCATCTACAACATTGCCCCAAGCATCTTCAAGGGATACTGCTTCACCACCATTAGAGAAGTTCCCAAGCTCCAATTCGAAGACTTGATATCCATTTCCAGAATAGTTAGATGCTCCACC
>Ga0114994_10001549_pt1 | contig 16588 bp, 24 predicted proteins | sample ArcticOcean_MG_C_9_FD_87043 | JGI IMG/M metagenome (GOLD analysis project Ga0114994, IMG submission 87043) | Marine microbial communities from western Arctic Ocean - ArcticOcean_MG_CB2_152 | ecosystem: Environmental > Aquatic > Marine > Oceanic | place: Arctic Ocean: Canada Basin | collected...
ATAGAGTTTGCGATTCCGCTTTCCACCATCTTTCTTTCCCTCTCGGTCATGGTGCCTCCGTGAACCTCGCGTAAGAAAACCACGTCGTTCTCGGAGTCCAGCGTGAGGACTTGGGCAAGTTGGTAGCCGATCGTGCCCCATCCGAATCCACCTCCGATGGGCAAAGCGAGACCAATTCGGGCATTGTTATCTATCAAATCATCATCAATATAATTATCAACCGAAATGTGGACTACGCTCTGCGAAAATGAAACCAATGAATTATCTTCAAAGAGAGAAACAGAAACTCCGTACCACCCTGTACCGGAAGTCGCGTCGAAGGTCATTTGGGCTTGTAGATTTCTCTCACCTACAACTCCCACCAAAACACACGAGCGATTTTCTTTTGACGATGGAAAAGGTATTTCAGCGCGAGCATCTAGCTGGATGTGAGGGGGAATCAACTCTACTGATTTGCATATGCTGAGCTGGGTTGAACTACCGTGCTGCACACCATGAAGAGAAACTTTCAATGTTTGGATTTGTCCAAAAAGGATTGTGCCATCCAAAGGGGAATCGATTGCAACGAGTGTTGGCTCGGCCGCAATGCGCAATACTAGCAAGAATGAGCATAGCAGCAGCATGCCTTTCCCATTAAAAGTGGTTCCCTGGACGAACTAAAACATTTTCCATTCTTTATAGTTCAAATTTTGAATTTTACAAAATGAAAATTCCAAAAAATTCCAAAAATTTATTTAACTGAGGGATCACCTCAATATTCACACACATAGCGTGCTGGCCCACGAAATCATAATACCCTAAGTTGCCAAAATCTGACACAACCAGTTTAACCAATTCCAGAAGACAAAGATGCATGTCTGGAGATATAGGGGCCGGCGAGACCGCCGGGACAATGGCATCACTGGCCTTGACACAATGGATGAGCACGACCTTGAAATTCTGCGAAAGAAGGAATTGGACATCCGCGCAGCTGAGGAGGTGGAACGATGTCAAATGGAGATACGCGAGATAGAAAAATTCAAATTGTTTGTCACTGAAGATTTGAACACCTTTTTCGAGACCCGAAATGGCAAGGACGAGGTCTCCGCAGTCGGCGCAAAGCTGATGGAGGACCGCGCCGCGAAAGAGAAGGCTGATTTGGAAAGGCGAAAGGTGAGCGCTTGGGAGCTTGGGAGCTGGAAAGAGGCGAAAAATTTATTCTAACCCATTTTACAAAGGCGAACGGAGAGGACATCGACGATGATGACGACACTCACGTGTCGGCCCTCACTGAATCTTCCATGAAGAAGAACAAGAAGAAAAAAATGAAGGATGAAAAAGAGAATCCTCGCCCCCCTCCCCACAGTGAAATTGCCACCCAAGACCAGATTCTCACGCACCACACCGAGGAAAAAAAAGAAGAAGTTGACATTCTTTCCATTACTCACATTCTCACCCTCGAACCTTCGGAACTGAACAAGGACCAAGCCACTAAGCTCAAGATCTTCCATGTGTTCGAAATGTTTGACGCGGACGCAGGAGGGACGATCAACGAGGAAGAAATGCGAAATTGTGTCGATGAACTTTGTATCCCCATGGACGACGACGAGCTAAAAACTGTTATGAAGGAGGTGGACGGCGACGAATCAGGCGAGGTTGAGGTGAGCCTTGTCCTTGTCCCGCAATTATTTTACTGAACTAACTAATTACTCCCCCAACATACAGTTCGAGGAGTTCTACGGCTGGTACGCGAAAATTTCTGGCACAGCTACCAAGGGGAAAATGATGTCGGGCATGGCGCTGAAGTTTGCCAAGGCTATGCGCAATTACAACGGAGAGAGTGTTCGAGAGGAGGCCAAACGCCTCATTCTCGCAACTGCGGAACGGGAGCAAGGTGAGCGAACTAGTTGAAGACTCGAGCAATGAAGCGCACCCTAATCTAACCCACTCAATTCGTGTGGCACCTTCTTCGCTCGGCGCAGGTGAAAAGACTCTGAAGCAGTTTAGAAGATCTCGGCCTCCGCGATTTTTTTGCGAAGTCTGCGACGAAGCTTTTGACAATGCTACTTCCATGGGGGCGCACATAGCAAACGGAAATCTCATTCACGGCAAGTGGAAAGATGAGCGCGCAGCCACCTTGGAGCGCCAGCATCCAGTGCTCTCAATTCTTTCCGGGCCAGAGGCTCGCAAATGGCGAGTCCGCCGCTTGGTGCACTCGCAGCATCTGTACGACAGCGAACTGGACGGTATATCCCTGAACGAGGTGAACGTTTGGAAGAATAGAACGAGGCCATTCCTAGCGGACCCGAGTGACAAGAGGGGAGACCAGCTTAGGCGAGGTCAGCTGGTGGAGGGGTTCGACGCCAAAATGGGGAAGCGAGCAGGTGAGCCCGAGCGGAGCGGAGCGACGTGAAGCGATCATAATTAGTGTATGGGGAAACTAACACATGTAGTATGGGATTGCTGGGTTCGCTTCGCTTCGCTTCGCTCGCAGGTTTCGTGCAGCGTGGGTTCGTTCTGCGAGACCTCAGGCCAGGAGAGGGCAGGACGAGGAACCACATGGCGTGCAACCCGCTATTACTGCCCGACGTGCTGCTGCGACTTTACATGGACAAAAAACCCCACGTGACGAAGGCTGTTAGGAAAAGGAGCCGGAAGAAAGGAATCTCTCTGCCGTTGGACACGATTGAGAACTTGTTTCTTTGCGACCCGGCCAACGGCCAGAGCAAAGCCATGTGCTCGTTTCACTGGGCCGGCTTGGTGTACCAAGGGGCTTTCGTTCACGGAGAGTTCAACGGGTACAAGGGCGAGTTGATGGAGAGCCAGGGGCACGTTAGCGTCACGGGAGAGGTGAGTGGTGGTGGAGTGGGGAAAGAAAAGTGAAGCCAATCTAACCCAAACCCAAACCCAAACCCAAACCAGAGCGAATTCGTTTTGGAGCGATTTCTTTCGCCTGGAGTCTACCATTACTATTTCATTGTCGACGGGAGGGTGAGAGTGGATATGACGAAGCCCGTGATGGGCAAGGGCAAAAATAGGAGGTGAGCGAGCGAAGCGAGCGAGCCTTGATGAAGTCGAGAAATATATTCGAGCAATACTTAACTTAATGTTATTCTCATTTTTTTGGCTCGCTCGCCTCCACCCTGATCCATTAAAAATGCGCCTCGCTTCGCTCGGCGCAGAAACATAATCACGGTTTGTAATCCGAGCGTGTTGGGGGCGCAAGGGGGGCCGTACACTGACGGGAGGATGCAGTCGAAAAATCTTGTCGCTCTCACAAAGTCTGGCGGCGATGTTTCCATGCTGCTTGAAAATTCCTCGGTCGACCTCAACCGCAAAATGATCCGTTCGCGAGAGGTGAGCAGACAGGGGGGGGGCGTTACTGGTGAGACTCAACACAAGCTCAACGCGCTGCTGGCGCCATCCGGAGAAGGAATGGAACCCCAGTTCAACCCCTCGGGAGGGAAGCGAATGGAAAAAATTGAATTGATTCACAACTTGGTGTGCGATGACGGTTCATGGGCGTTGAGCCAAGCAATGTTCGACAACCACAGGGTCACACACTTGGATTTGTCCAGCAACCTGATAACCAGTGACGGGATTTCTCACTTGGCGCAAATGTTGGAAAAGAACTGCTCAATCTCAAAACTATTCTTGAACAGCAACAATATCGGCTACGACGGGGCAAGGGCGCTAGCTACAGCCTTTGTGAATAACGACGAGCTGCAAATTAGAGAATTGGAGATCGCGAGCAATTGTTTGGGTGACGACGGTGCTGAGGCGCTGAGCGTCGGATTGGCGGGGGTGAGCGAGCGAAGCGAGTGAGCCTTGATGAAGACTCTAGCTATGAATTCCGCGATTTGGCTACAGACATAAGGCTACATCCACTTACTAAACTAACATTATTCCACTCCTAAATTATTTTGACTCGCTTCATTCTTTTTGCTCTTGCTTCATTGAAAATGCGCCTCGCTTCGCTCGGCGCAGTGCGGAACGTTGACATCGTGCAATTTGGATGGAAATCGAATTCACGATGACGGGGCGGCCGCCATTGGAGACATGTTAACACACAACAAGATCTTAGTCAGATTGAGCTTGGCGTACAACTTGATCAAGAAGGACGGCGCTTACCACTTGGGGGAGGCGCTGAAGAGGAATTGCGCTTTGAAGTTTCTCAACTTGAACCGGAACCCCTTGGGCCCGGGGGGGCTCGCGTGCATATGTCAGATGATGCGGCAGAATGACAGCATAAACGTTTTGAAGGTGGGGTACGCGCAAGTTTTGAGCGAGCAGGGTGTGATGGGATTGTTTGAGGTGAGCGAGCGAAGCGAGCGAGCTTTGAGGGAAGACGAGAATATGAGCTAAATATACGTTTTTCCACTCAATTACATTCGTTTTGCTCACTCGCTCCCCCCTGCTCCATTAAAAATGCACCTCGCTTCGCTCGTCGCAGCTGTGTAAGATGCTTCGAGTCAACAGGTCGTTGCAGTCGCTAGAACTTTCCGGAAACGATTTTGGAGAATCGGATTTAAGAAAACTTCTTGCGGCCTTACACGATCTGGACAACCCGTCGCTGTGGACTCGAAAGCGCAACATTACGCTGTTCGAGCTCTTGCTGTTAGACAACCACTTCGACGGCGAGTGGATGCAAAAGGTGAGCGAGCGAAGCGAGCGAGCCTTTTGGAAGACGAGCATACTCGCGATGTACTGCGCGAAATGGCTACAGACATAATATAATGGCTACATCCACTACGAAGTTAACCCACTCCATTCGTTTGGTTCGCTCGCCTCCCCCCTGCTCCATTAAAAATGCGCCTCTTTTCGCTCGGCGCAGGACAAAATGGTCGTTCGCGAGGGTTTTCCGTCTCTCCCGTCAGTACCACTATTCGTCCACCAGAACATGGAGGAGTGGGCGAAGTTGGACGAAGAAAAGAGGAATGGCATGATCTTCTGGCTGCAGATGAAGAAAAATAAGAGAAAAGATGCCGAGAAGAGGAGAAAAGAGCGCAAGGCTGAGATGCAGAAGCGGGTGGCTGACCAAAAATTGGCTCAGATGAAGCATAATCTACCGCCTTTGTTGGAAGGGGAGGCGGGAGGTGGAGGAGGAGGAGAAGGAGGAGGAGGAGGAGGAAAGCGCAAGAAGAAGAAAAAGAAGAAGAAGAATGACGATGACGATGATGGAGATGAGGATGGAAATGGAAATGGAGATAATAATTCCGTTTCCAGTTTGGGAAGTTTCGATTTTTTGGGCGGCGGCGGCGGTGTCGACGATGACACTAGCAGCGTCTTGACGGACAACGCAAGCTACAGCAACACAATTCAGAACAACAACTTCGTAGGTGGTGGTGGTGGTGGTGGTGGTGGTGGTGATAACTTTGGTGACGACTACAGCAGCAACAGTGACGACGACGACGACTCGGACGAAGAAAACAGCAAAAACAAGAATTTCAGCATCAAGGACGAGGAAAGCTTCTTCGGTTTCAACGTGGACGAGATGAGTTTAGGGCCAAGCATTGACAGCGACTTTTTGGCATCCATGAGGAGTAGCTTGTTTGGAGGTAGCAGCATTACCACCAACTCCGACAACGCGCAACTGACTCCCGCCCAGAGGAAGAAACTCGGCTTGTTCAAGAACAGCAGCATGTACGACGCGCTTGGAGGAGAAAACAGCAAAGACGAGAGCTCCGCACAGTTCACCCAGAGCTTGGACGGAATGGCTGGAATCATTAGCGGCTCGATCGACAGCGATAGCGTTAGTGTGAAATCGTCAAGCACTGCCAGCTCAATGTCGCTATTTAGCAAGGACACGGCAGCGAGCTTGTTGGTCGACAGAGCCGCCACCGAAAATGCCATGATGCGTCACGCCGAGCAGATTAAACAGGTCAGAATCAGCGACAGTGTTGTCGGGTTCGGGTCGACAATGGGCGGCGACGTGAGTTTGCTGGGGAGTGTTAGCGGCATGACAATGACAACACTCAAGCCGACGAACAAGAAACTCTATGCGAGAGAAGAGGGCGAGTGGAGGAAAGACAGGACGTGGATTTCCCAACGCAGCTTGGACAGAACTGCCAGGAGACTGGAGGAGGACAAAGCGAGGGCGCTACAGGTGTCAAGGCAGACGGAAGAGGACGAGTACGTCGAGGAGAAAATTAAACTGAAGGAAGAGTTTATGACGGGGTATTTCAAGAAGGACGACGGACAGAAAATGATCGAGGCGGTGGTGGACGAACTGAAGGATTTGAGGAAGGAGGAAACGGCGAAAAAGATGGACGAGCTGAATGAAATCAAGAGGAAGGACTTGATCAACCACACAGACTTTTACAGCGAGGCCAAGTTGCGGCACGAGGTGCAGGTGAGTGAGCGAAGCGAGCCGCGAGCGAAGCAAGCCAAGCAACACCATACACTAGTTGTGACGAGCTCTAGCTCGCTTCGCTTCGCCTCGCAGCAAAAAGTGCTCTACCAAGATCGTTGAACGTTCTAACTTTTATTCATTCCGCTCTTTTCGCTCGGCGCAGCTGGTTTTCAATATTTTTGATGGTGACGCGAGTGGGCAGATTGGCGCTGACGAGTTGGGCGATCTGATGAAAGAGCTGTGTCTGCCCATGACCAAGAAGGAGCTGAAGAAGCTGATGGGGAAGTTGGACGGTGACAAGAGTGGGGAGTTGGATTTTGACGAGGTGAGTGAGCGAATTTAGCGAGCCTTGAGGAAAACGAGCATACTCGCGATCGATCTCGCGAAATGGCTGCAGACATAATGGCTACATCCACTGCTGAACCAACATTTTTCCACTCAATTCGTTTGGCTCCTTGGTTCGCTCGTGCTTCATTGATCATGCGCACAATCTCGCTTCGCTCGGCGCAGTTCTTCGCTTGGTACAAGGACAACTATAAGGAGCAGAAGCAGACGAGCTTCGTCGAGGGGCTCAAACTCAAGGCAAACCACTTTGTTAACAGCAAAATGGGGAGCACGGCAAACATGGAGGCAAAGAGGATTTTGCTGTCGAACGAAATGAAGGACGTCATCACGATCGCAAAGGTGAGTGAGCGAAGCAAGCGAGCCTTGTGACAGAAGAGTGCGAAGCTCCGTGCGAAATTGCTGTACATGGCTACATCCACTACTGAACCTAACCCTTACAACCCCAACTAACCTCCTCAACTATTTTTGCTCGCTCGCTGTTCTCGTGCTTCGTTGAAAATGCGCCTCGCTTCGCTCGGCACAGCACGAGTTTAGGCAGAAGCGGAAGCCCCAGTTCGAGTGCATGGAGTGCCACTCGGCGTTTATCGACAAAAAGCGGAAGAAGGAGGTGAGCGAAGCGAAGCGAGCGAGCTTTGTAACAAAAAAGTGCGAAACTCCGTGCGAAATTACTATTCGTGGCTGCACCCACTACTGAACTGACCTATTCAACTAATTTTGGTCGCTCACTGCTCTCATTTTTCGTTGAAAATGCGCCTCGCTTCGCTCGGCGCAGCACGACAAAAATGTCGAGCAAATTCACGAGAATTATTACTTGCTTCACGAAAGGGCCAAAGCTAGGCATAAACTCGTTGATTTGGCTAGGTATAGGGTTACAAAGGGGGAGAGCTACCCGAAGTTCTTCATCTACCCAGAAGATGTTGTGGATCACATTGAGTTACAAATCTTCAGCATGCCGGACGAGGAGGTCGGACGGCCTTTGGGCGTCATTAATCACAACAGTACCGTTATGGCGCTCCAGCGAAGTGGTGAGAAGGGAACGGGTGACTGGTTAAGGTTAAAGTACAAGAACTTCGAAGAAGCCTGGGTGAAAGAAAAATCCAGGAGGCCGTACAAGGAGCACCTCGTGCCGATGCCCACGGGCATGGAGGATAACGTGGAAGAGGAAAAGAGGAAGATGAAACTGGCGCTGGCGGGGAAGAAGGACGACGGAGAGGGCGCGATCAAGAGTCCACCGAAGAAGAAGGACAAGAAGAAAAAGAAGAAGAAGAAAACAAAGATTCAAAAACTCAACGCAGATGGAATTCCGATCGAGGGAGAGTTCGAGGAGGAGGAGGAAGAAGGCGAGGAGAAAGAGGAGGAGGAGAAGGACGTGAATGAGTGGCCAAGGAAGGGACACTTGGAGTTCTTTTCAATTCCCAAGTGGTACAGCATAGCCGAGAAATACGCTGGGTCGGGGTTGGAGCTCAACGTGAGGGCGCAGCCGGAGATGGACAGCCCGCTGATTGGACACATCATAGACACGGAAGCCGTGAAGTGTAGCGCGACGTTCGGAGACTGGATCCAGGTGCAGTACAAGGTGTACGACAATGCGTGGATGCTGATCCGGAATAAGGCTCACGATCTGCTGAAGCCAGTGCCGAGGGAAACCGCAGAGAGAGCAGAGAGCGGGAAGCGAAGCCCGTGGGACTGGACCTTTGATTACATATTGAACAAGGCCACGGCAGATCACATCACAGCGGGGAGTAGAGACGCGTTGGGGGCGGCGGCGGAGGATGCCAATAAGGATGACAAGGTTAGCACCAGCACGAAGGCGCAGTTGGGGCTGGATGATCAGTTGACTGATGATGTGTAGAAATTGAAACAATGTTGTGGTTTGGCACCTGCGACTGAGACTGAAAAACTAGATCGCCTTTAATTTTATAACCAGATTGATGGTGCGGTTGCGTACCAAAAAGCGGCCAGACCAATTCGCTATTACCGTTAATTTGCCGTCATTCGGGTCAAGGAATATTCGAGTAACTGTGGTTCTTTTGAGATCTCCGAACTTGTTATCGGCAAGAATGATGTCGTGGGGAGGAGACCATTTGTAATCGTTGAAACCTGAAATTGTCACGCCAGCAGTGGTGGAAATGTTTATGTCTAGGAGATTGTTATTAAGCACCGTAATGCTTCCTTGCACCCGAACAAATTTGAGGACTCGGAAATCGGCAGGAACAATATAGGTTGTTCCAGGCATTGGGGCTTGTGATGGGGGGCTTCCGGGGAGGAAGGAGGTTGATGAGGATAATGATGATTCGGGTTTTGACTTGTTCTTCTTTCGTCGAAACCAACGCTTCTTTTTGGTCGTTTTGGGAGGAGGAGCTGGTTGCAAGAGTGGGCTGGTTGAAGTAGGGGGGGCTGAGGATGTTGGGGGGGGCGAGAGTTGAGGCTCATAATCAATATCGAAGTCAAATGAGCTGAAGTTTCGTAGTAGTTTAGGAGGTTGAGGGGGGAGAGGGCTTTGGCGTTTGTATATAATTACAGCAGCTAGTGATAACAACAAAGTTGTTGCTATAACAGATTTGTATGGGAGAACGTGCAAAACGGTGCTGAAGTTTATGAACATTGAGGAGGGAGTAAAAGTAGAGCGAGATAAGAAACCCATTGATTATGATGATCGATCGGTGTGCGTGTCGTGCTGGGCTTTAAAAATATGAAAAACTATTTCTCTTCATCCCCCCTCACCTTCGCCTAGGTGTTTAGCTTCGCCATAATAATTATGGTTCGCGTCTTCTCGTACATCATCTTCATCTTCAACACTATTGCGACTCTCCACTGGAACGATCTAACTATAACCAAAAATTCAAAAAATGCCTTCCTCCTTCAGCCATCAACTGGTTCACTTCCCGACGGTGCCCTCCTGGGCATAATTGGCCCTTCGGGTTCGGGGAAAACTACCTTTCTTCGGACTCTCTCCAACAACTCGTATCTTTCCAATTCTCTTCGAATTGGAGGTAGTTGCTCGTCTTTCCCTGCTGCTGGGGTAGCTTTCCTCTCCCAGAGCGACAACTTCTTTGACGCTTTGACTGTCGGTGAAACAGTAGCAGTTAACGCCGTCCTTCAGGACTGCGAACACGTCGACACCGGAGAGCTCACGAACCTGCTGGGTATGACAAAGTTGGAAGATCGTCGTGTTGGGAAGGACCTTTCTGGTGGCGAGCGAAGGAGACTTTCCCTCCTTCTGGCGATCATGGGCCCCCTGGAACTACTGCTTGCTGACGAACCAACATCTGGGCTCGACAGTTCGCAGTCATTGAATGTTGTCCGACTTCTCAAGTCAGTTGGACGGGAAAGGCAAGTGCCTGTAGTTTGCACTCTTCACCAGCCTCGGCAGCGTATCTTCGACGAACTAGATTACGTGATGGTTTTGGCCAGCAAGGGGAGGTGTGTATATGTTGGCAAGGCTGACCGTGCGGTAGCATATTTCAAATCCGTGGGACACCGAGCAGACCCCCCGAATCTCCCCGTTGCAGAATTCCTCATAGATTTAGTTTCGGAGAACCAAGCTGATGCGGATCAAGGTGCTAAAGACGAATTGCGAATTCAGGAGCTGTCGAGAGCTTGGTCAATGCGGAAGAAGAATGAAAGTGGAAATGAAAATGAAATTGCATCAGCCTTAGCTTCACACCAAGAACAAGCCAGACGACGTCACCCGTTCCGCATTTTTTGCTGTCTGGTGAGCCGATCTTGGCGACAGAACTTGAGGGAGACCCAAGTAAATGTCCTGCGGACAATTTCGAGCGGGGGCCTCGCTTATTTTTTCTCCATCCTCTTCAAGGATTCAATTGGGCCTCCACCACGAACCAAAAACGACGGCAAACTTAACGCAGAATCTCTAGCAGACAGGACTGCGCTTCTCTCGTACTCGGTTCTCACGACAGCAATGATGAGTTTGATGAAATCTCTCTCACTCTTTGGTAAGGAACGACCCGTGGTGGAGCGCGAGCGGAAGCGCGACCAATACAGTGGGGCCAACTATCTCCTTGCCAAAACGTGCGCTGAACTTCCATTAGATTGCGCCTTCACTGCTCTTTTCTCCTGCGTGCTTCTGAAGAAGGTCAATTTGAACCTTAGCCTCGTGGAACTCACCAGTGGCCTGATTGGTGTCACTACGTCTGCAGCTTTGATGGGCTTTGCAGTTGGATCCTGGTTCGAAGCGGACGCGGCGTTCGCTGTTGGTTGTCCTCTATTGCTCGTTTCAATGTGCGTTGGCATCATCAACCCCAGCGGCGTGGTGAAAAATAAAAATAAAAATGAAAACGATGCTGCGAGCAAAAGGAAGGGAATCATCGATGTCTTGAAGCTTTGCTCGCCAATCAGCTGGGCTGTTGCGGGGCTTGTGTTTGCAGAGTTTAATGATTGCGAAATCAGTCGCCCGAGTCTCCGTTCCCTTCCCCGCATGGGAGCGTTTGCAGCAATTCGTAACGGAAGGCAAGTTTTGAGCGCGTTGGGAATTGGCGAGGGGCAAAATTTCGTTGCCTCTTTAAAGGCTATGGGTGCGATCAGCTTTTCCCACCTTGCCATCGCATTTTTAGGACTGAGAAGCGGTAGGAGTAGCAGAATTAGCAACACCAACAAAAACAACAACAATAACATTTTTCTGTAACAACATCTGCTTTTTAAATATTTATCCCACACACCCCATCCTTCCCACTTCAACAACTTCCCACTCATTGGTTTAAAAAAAATTGTTGTACTCGCCTGAGCTCTCAGCATAATTTATTTTTTTTGTCCCTCTGCTCGTTGTAGTTCTCCCCCCGTAGTCCTGATAATCTCCTGGGTTGAAGGCGTAGACGGCGACCGGTGGCGGAGCCATATTTTCCTCTCCGCAGAAACCCTTCACCCTATCCCACAACCTCTCCATGCAAACCTCCAGCAACCCCACGCTCTTGCTATGCTCAACAATACCTCTCCAGCACCTCCTAGTTTCCAGGTTGCTCCACAAGCACTCCATCTCGATGCTGCGTCGTAGTTTATATTAGTGCTGTGAGAATTGGCAGGGTAATGATGGCTATGGCTACAGACGGCTACATCCACTACAAAGCTAACCCACCCAATGCGTGTGGCCCTTTCACTCATTTCGCTCGTCTTTAATTAAAAATGCGAACAATTTGCTCACCTCTTACTCTTGATCACATCAGACCACCCGAGGATGTCGAGGTTCTCGTGGTCGAGCCAGCTTGTCTCCTCTTCTCCCATTTCGCTCTGCATCCGCAGCCCGTCGTTGAACTCCTTGGCGGTCATCGCTCCAACCTCCCCTCCGCCCCCCTCGCCGGTGTAGCCACTCCCCTTGATTGTGGTCAAGGACCAAGTGTTCCAGCTGTCCTCCAAGGCTCGCAGGCACACCTTCAGATCAGCCAAACTGTCAACCCCCCGAGCCGAGTCCATCCAGCCATTCCTCAAACTGTCCGCCCCTCCCCACTGGTTCCCCTGCTCCTTCGTCTTCTTTTTCATGAACCCGTACATCCGCTGCTCCCCGTCAAGCAGCGTCTTGGCAACCGTCCAAGGAGTTGTGCAATGCTCGGCATCCCGAAAATTGCCGCAGAACTTTCCCAACTTGTTCCTGTACTCGAGAAACCCTGCCCCCTCCTCAACGAAACCTTCAATGGCCAGCTTGCTTTGGTTGAAGCAGCAAACTGGGTTGATGTGTGTAAATGATTAGTAATTCCTTCCTTCCACAAGGCTCGGCTCACTCGACTCGCTCACCTCCATTGACCACCTCGGTGGCCTCGAGATCCTCCTCGCTCCCGACGTCGTACTCAACGTGCCACAAGCCGACGTTGGTTCGCTCGCCAATTTCGCCGTCGTCGACCCAGCCGGTGATCGTCCCGTTCCTGCCGTGGTCGCGAATGCGACAGTTCACCGCGGTGATTTTGCTCGCCGCCTCGAAGGCTTGGAAGTTCTGAATTGTGTCGAGTTTGATGTGGGCGAGTTGATCATGTTCGTTTTCATTTTCGCCGTCCTCCATCTTGGCGTTTTCCGCCCCCACTATAATTTGATTCACCTTGGCTTTCTTCAAGTTAACATCGGCAAGGTTTTTTTTCAGGAAAACCTCATCACCAGTCATTTTCCACACGGTGTCGTCGTCCTCGTCCTTATCGCTCCTCAGCCGGAGATTAATTTGCTCGTCCAACTTCTCCTTCAACGCACGCTCGTTGAAACCCCGATCGTCCAGACTTTTCAACAAATTCTGGCAAGCAGTCTCGCTCTGTGTTATGTTAGTAATGTGATTTGATGTGATGTGATGTGATGTGATGCGCTCAGCTCGCTCACCTGATAGCTAATCCAAGTGCTCGCAGGTGCTCCCCCCAACCCACAATGCTCCTTCTTGCAGAACTCCGCGAACGAGTCGGCATCGATGGTTTTCTCTCCCACGACGAATTCCAGCGCCTCCACCATTTTGGCCTGGTCCGTGGCGAAATTTTGTTGCGTTTGGAGCCAGAAGCGGTTCTCGTCGTAGGGGAACTTCCAGAACGTGCTCTTGGCACGGTCGACGCCCAGGGGGGTGGTGCGAGTGAAGCAGAGCTGCGCCGAGCGAAGCATTTGAGTGGGTTAGCTTTGTATGAGTCTTCATCAAGGCTCGCTCGCTCACCTCCTTCGTGTGCGCCAATTTTTGCTGCTTCCTGAACGAATCTCTCTTTTCCTCTGCGGCGTTCTTGGCCATGTGAAGGTCAAACACGCTCTGGTGCATGTATTCGCCCTGCTCGTCTTGCAAATTGGTCAGGTCGGCTCGATCGGCCGCTTTGATCGCCTTGGACATCTGCCTGACGTCGCCAGAATCGATCGCTTCGGCGATTTCAAGGAGCACCTCCTCGCGATACTAGTGAGTGGGGGTTAGTCTAGTTTAGTTTAGTTTTAAGTAATGAGTGGGTTAGCTGCTCACCTCCTTTATGTTCGCCGCCTCGTCCCTCATTTTATCCCTCTGCCTCCTCGTTCGCTTCTCCTGGGCTACTCTCTCGCGAGAATAACCGAGGGCAGAGAGGTCGGCATCGATGTCGCCGTTCAGGCCCCCATCCTGGCACTCTTTGTTCAGCCTCTTGAGCAAGGACGTGTCGTGGGAGTTGAGCTGCGCCGAGCGAAGCAAACGAATTGGGTGGAATAATGTTAGCTTAGTAGTGATGTGCCACTATGTCTGTAACCAGTTCACGGGATTCATAGCAAGAAGTGTTTCTCGTCTTCATCAAGGCGAGCGGAGACTGAGTGAGACTCACCTCCCTCGTGGTGAAGAACCGACAGTGGTCGAAGAACGCCCCCTCCCCGAAGATGTACGTGACTGATTTTAGCAACTTCGCTCTGGCGATGATCTCAGTTTTGGCCACGGTCTGTTCGTCGATCTTGTCGTATAAATCTTCTTCTTGGGTGTTAAGGTGAGAGTGGAGTTCCTCCGTGTCGAGGACGCGAAGATTGATTCCGCGTGGACCCGACTTGGTTTTGATTTTTTTTGATCGCCAATCCTCTAGGAACTTTTGCTGGCGCCCGGAGATGATACTCTCCTTCGCAAGCTTCTGGGTTTCGCCCCACTGCTCCCGGGTCTCCCTGGCGAGCTGCTTATTATGGGCCTGCACCGAGCGAGCCAAACGAATTGGGTGGGTTGGGTTGGGTTGGGTTGGGTTGGGTTGGGTTGGGTTGGGTTGGATTAGGTTAGTAGCGGATGTAGCCATTATGTATGCAGCCATTTCGCGCACTTCATCGCTCGCTTCGCTCACTCACCTCCAAATCCTTCTCGGCCCTGACCTTCAAGTCGTTGTTGTCCTTGATGACCCTCTGAATCTGGTAGGAGTCGTACGCAGCTGCGCCGAGCGAAACGAAAGAGCGAGTTAGTCGCGAGCCACGAGACGAGCGGAGACGGAATGAAATATTAAATTAAATGAAACTCACCTTCGGTCAAGACCTTCAACACGACAATCCTCTCCGTCACGCTCAAAGTGTGGTACGGATTCCCCTTCCCGAGACTATGGATCGCAGTCTCCAGCGGGGACAGCGCGGAATTTTGCGGCTTGTTAGACTCCCCCTCCCAGCTGTTGGGAGGGAACAGCCTGATGGCGGCCTTGGAGCGCCGATCGTCCCTCTCTTCCTTGGTCAAGGGAGGAGCATCGCGCAGCTCGCGCATGTCGTAGTCAGCCTGGTTGGCCTTCTTCTCGTACAGGTCCAAGATCTTTTGCAACGTGATGGACGCGTAGAGCGGCCAGTTCACGGCGGTGACGTCTTCCTCGTTTGGGAGCTTCTCCCCAATGAGCCTGTCGGCAAGGGAGGGAGGTTTCCAGTACTGCGCCGAGCGAAGTAAGGTGGGGGTTAAATTTTGTTTTTTAGTTTTTTGTTTTGTTAGTTAACTCGCTCACCTCCTCCTCAATTATTTCCTCATCAACTATCTCCTCCTCATCATCATCATCCTCCTCCTCCTCGTCGTCCATGACGTCCACATTGTTGTCGTTATCGTTACTATCGGATTCACCATACTCGTCGGAGGAAACCTGGGAGAGGTTCTCAAGACCGGGCCGGCCGGTAACGAACTGATCGAGGAGGAAAACAGCCGGACGCTTCGTGTTGCCCCCTGCCCCAGATTTCCACTTCCGGAGGGCCCGCGTGAGGTACGCCTTCACGAGCGCGTTATCGGTAATTTCCACGGCTTGCTGAACGGCCACCTTAATCTGGCTTCCGCCGTTGGTCTTGGCGTGGCGGATGGATTCGAGAGCTCGGCACCACTTCTTCGTTACACTCAGCTCCTCGGACTCCTTTAAAGCACTCTCGACGTCCAACCCGGCGCTCACAACCTTGCCCTGGCTGCTGAAGGTGGCCAGCGGATCTTCCGAGACCTATGTGGATAATGTTAGTATATTAGTGTAGTGGGTGTGGGTGTGGGTGTGGGTGTGGGTGTGGGTGTGGGTGTGGGTGTGGATGCGGATGCGGATGCGGATGCGGAGGCGGATGCGGATGCGGATAGCTCGCTCACCTGGAGCTTCCTCCCCTGCGCCTCCCACAAAATGTTGTTATTGTCCTGCAATCCCCTCTTCTCTTTATTGTCAGTTATAATTAATTTGAGAAGCGCGCAGTGAGCCTCGGTGAGGAACACAGGCGTGACATCGTAGTCGGTGGAAGTTGTGGTGGTCGTGGGAACCCTCCCTTGGAAAATCGCAGTGGCGAAATCGTCGAGATTGGTGGGTGTGAGGTTGAGGGTTTTGTCGAACATTGACAGAAAGTCCCAAACAACAACCAGATCGGTTGTTGAGGGGGTTGGAATGCCGGGGAAGCCGATCGCCTCGGGGGCTGGGCGTAACTTGGAAGTGGGGTTCAGCTCCTGGTCGAGGAGCTCGTCCAGGATTGGGTATTGAGAGGTATGGAGTTCCTTCTCGAGCTGCTCAACCTTGGCGAGCTGCTTGTCTCGCTTGGCGGATTGCTTGAGAATTTCCCTTTTGAGCTTCTCCTCGTCGGTGTGATTGACCTTTTTGGCCGCCTTGGGCTGGGAATCCTTCTTCCGGGTCACCTCCAATTTGAAGTGCCTAGCAACCTGCGCCGAGCGAAGCCAAACAAGTGAGTGAGTGGGTTTGGTTAGTTTAGTTTAGTTTAGTAGTGGGGATCCATCGCTCGCTCACCTCCGTCTTGCTCCTGAACTGAGCCCCCCCCTCGTCGTAGAAGTACGTGTCGCTGTTCTTGCTGGACTTGCCATCTGCCGAATACCCCCCCGCGCCGCGAAACTTCTCGCTGCAGTCCCACGACGCGACCAGGGAGGCCTGGCCGCCGCACGACTCGAGAAAGTCGCCGAGCGAATTGAGCTTTTCCTGCTCGGAGGGGGTCAGGTCGGACCGAGTTGCCGAGTCGGAACGGGAGCGCTTTTTAGTGGTGGAGGTGGAGGTTTGGTTGGGGGAGTTTGAGTGG
>Ga0114994_10001550_pt1 | contig 16587 bp, 14 predicted proteins | sample ArcticOcean_MG_C_9_FD_87043 | JGI IMG/M metagenome (GOLD analysis project Ga0114994, IMG submission 87043) | Marine microbial communities from western Arctic Ocean - ArcticOcean_MG_CB2_152 | ecosystem: Environmental > Aquatic > Marine > Oceanic | place: Arctic Ocean: Canada Basin | collected...
ATTCCCCTCCTCTCCTCCCCCTTATATCCGGAAAAGGACGACCACTATTTCGCCGCGGAGTCCTGGGCAGCAGCAGCACCAGCAGCAGCAGCAGCACGTCGTTCTTATCGCCGGCGCCACACTTCATGCCTCTCTTCGACAACATCAGAGTCAATTATGATCGACTCTTTTTGAATTTTACAATCTTAAATTTATGGTTGGCGGTCTTTGATCAATTCAACATGATTTTGCCTTATTTGATATTTGCGCCGCTTTTATTCGATAGCGATCCAAACAGACGGATTCTGCTCGGCACGCTGATCCAAGTGTCGAATTCGTTCGACAAGGTGTTTGGTAGCCTCTCCGTGATTGCTGACAACTGGGCCGGCATCAACGAGTTCCGCTCGGTCCTCGTGCGCCTGCGTCAGTTCGAAAATAACATCTTCAACGAAGTCCCGTTTCCTTGTCGACGGGGACGTCGACAAGGTTTTGGAAAATGGAATCGTTTTAAAATGCAATTCGTTGCGAATACGACCTTTGGAACACCGTCCGAGACCTTGACGCAATCGACCGAAATGAACGAGAACGGACCCGCCGCCATGATTTGCGATTCGAGTCGCGTTTGATCCAAGAAGAAAGTCCGGCGCGCCAAACACACACACAGACCTATTTTCTAAAATTCAATGAATTCAAGGTCAGGCCCATCCCATTGGTCGCTTGGACACCGCCTCCCCGTGTGGGCCCTGCGTTCAGGACACGCAGCGAGCTCTTCACCGACCCCGAATATGTACTGTTTGACAGCGATTGTACAGGAACTGTCGCGGCCACGTGCCGTGGTGGCCCTGAATTCGTGTTGTTGTTGTGTCTTAACGTTGTTACGTTGTCGGCAAGCAGTCTCGGCGGCGTGTATAGCCGTTGATGTCCAATCGTGTTCGTCGTCAGCTGCCGCTGACAGCTCGCCTGTCGCAGAACGTATGGGTTGGCGGTCGTCGTCGCTCGTCCTTTATACAGATCGTGCAAACTCTCCGGCGTCGCCGCACCGGGGTTTGATATTGGGTCGAGCATGCCGCCCTCCTTCAAAACAGCCGCCACCAGCTCGGCGCAGAAGAAAGTGGAGTTATTTGTTTTTCGCGGATAAATAACCGAGCGCGCCATTGCCATCCCACTGAAAGGTTTTCCAACGCAGCTTCTCGCAAACCCCAACATGCGAATTTCTTGCTTTTTACTACATCCTAGTTGAATGTAAGAATATTGCGGATTTCTGCCTGTCCGTGCCGTGAGCTCAACGCCCGTACTGTCGTTAAATACCCTGCAAACATTTGCCATCTCGCCGTGGGCTCCCGCGTCGGTGCCGATTGCGATTTCGACGTGCGTGAACGTGGACATTTGCGCGGCGGCCGCCACGATGTTGAGAAATGGCTCTGTCCACCATTTCGAGTTCAATTTGTAGAATATCATGGTCACCTGCCCAGACTCGTCGGCCATGTTGCTGGCGGCGGCAACCACCCCCCTCCCCCCGCGTTCTGTTAACACCATCGAGCTGTTCAAACCTTATCATTTGGCCGACAGCTCCAAAAGAATCCCATTGATGACGACTCACTCCAACGAGTCCAGCAAAATGCGGGCTTCGTCGTCGAGGTCGCGACACTGGGTCCAGGTCACGTTTTCGTTCGACGGGTGCGCTTGAAGAAGCCAGCGCCGGTCGAATGAGATCTCGAGCCCCGAACGCTGCTGGAACATAACTGCGTAAATCGATAGCTGCAGCGAATATTTGATGAAATCATTGGCATAGAACCGTTCGAGTGGCGGTTTGCAGAGTTTCCCTTTGAACGGAACGACTCCGGCCGAGAGGTCGTGGTCCGTGCGCTTGAGGTCGACAATGACCAAATTCCCGTCCGCGTCTGAAAAGAGCGCGTCGAGTTGGCCGGCGCAGACGACTTTGCCGTCGCTGGTTCGCTCCCACCACATGCTCAATTCGGTTCGGCGTGGCACCCAGCCCACGCTTTTCATCCGTTCGATTCCAGCGGATAGAATTTTGTACTCGATATCGGTAAGGCCATCGTCGGGCTCCGATTCGCCGTTGAGATTCGCTTCGAGACGCTTGTGGAGTTTTGTGCCGAGAATATTTGCGCTCGACCAGAGGCTCTGGATTGTGGCTTTGGCGTCGGGGTCGCTCAGTCCATTCACGATCAATCCATATTTGGAGCGTGGTTTCGATCTCCACGATGCCAAATTCTTGAGTATGATCGCTTCGCCGTCGAACACCTCCTCTGCGAGCGCGCCACTCACGACCTTTGTCGCGCTTCTGGCCACGAGCTCGCCACGAACAGTGTATCGATGGCTCGCCTCGTCGAATTCGACAAATGGGTCAATTTCTTCGATTGGGAATGCAATTGCCAACTGTGCATAATTTCTATGTTGGTACCCCTGGTCCATGCTGATAACCCAGTGAGCGGTTTTCTACAAACATGGGGAGTGCCCTTAGCGGCGCTATGAGCATTCGCGCCGAGGATGCGGCGGCCGAGGCTTCGCGATTCTCGCTGAGAACGAGCTTCTTTTCGAGCAGTTACAATATGGATACGGCGGCGCCCAAACGACCACAGTTCCAGCCGCCGCCACCGCCGCCAGAAGCGGCGGCAGCAGCAACACATACAAGATTTATTCCACAACCACAACAACCACAACAACAACCACCACCACCACCACAACCAACAAGCGCTCCCATGTGGAAAATAAATGTCCAAAACGGGATTGTTTGTCCGCTGGCTCCCACGCAGACACCCCACACTGCCCCGACGTCACTCTCGCTGTCGTTCAATTCTATAAACGGGTCGAAGACTTCGCAGACCGCGAATCCGCCGCCGATCAAGGCGTACGCCCATGAAACGATCGCCTCCATGTCGCGTCTGTCCAACGAATCTCTACTCAAAAGCCACCATCTCAAACCAGAGGCGTCGACGGCGGCGAAGAACCGAACGCTTCCAAGCGGTTATTTAAGCGGCGGTGACATGAACGTAGGATCGCAGGCAGAGGTCATGCGTTTGAGCGCTACGATCGACACATTAAATTCCCAGCTCTCTTCGCAATCTGAAAGACTCCAACGGACGGAGGGTTCGTTGGTGAGGGCCAATCGGTCGATGACTTCCGAGCGCGCGATTTCGAATGCGCGCTTGGTTCGACTCCAAGCAGATGTCCAGAAGCTTCTGACACGCGAAGATAGCATTCGAGATGGTGCGTTGGCACAAGCACGCATGGAGCAAGAGAGTGCGCCGCCGGGGCCTTCTTTCGGCGAGGTCGCAAAGCAGGCCGAAGAGCACGACGCTCAAATGACAAAGTTGTCGGCGTGTTTGACTGAGATTACTGGAGAACGAGACTCGCTTGCAACAGACATTGAAAACCTTAAAGAAGATCTTGGTCGGAGCCTTGCGGAGGCTGCAGAGACGCGCTTGGCGTCCGAGGCGGTTGAGCTGTCCTCGCTGGCCAGCAGCACGGCGGAGCGCGACGAAATGAACACGCGGGTGTCGTTGATGACCGAATCGTTGGACGCCAAGACGAAGGAGAACATCGACTTGGTCGAAACGCTCTCGGTCAAGCAGCAGGAGTACGAAGCGATCAAACTAGAGCTGAGCGCGGCGACGACGACACACACGGATGTCGATGTTCAGCGTCTCATGGACGAGAACGGCCGTATGAGTCTTGAGGTCGAGCGCTTGGCGTCCGAGGCGGCCGCGCTGTCCTCGCTGGCCAGCAGCACGGCGGAGCGCGACGAAATGAACACGCAGGTGTCGTTGATGGCCGAATCGCTGGACGCCAAGACGAAGGAGAACACTGGCTTGGTCGAAACGCTCTCGGTCAAGGAGCACGAGTACGAAGCGATCAAACTAGAGCTGAGCGCGGTTTCGAGCTCTCAGACCGCGGCGGCGGCGGCGGCGGCGGTACACACGGAGGTCGAGGTCCAGCGTCTCAGGGACGAGAACGGTCGTATGCGTCTTGAGGTCGAGCGCTTGGCAGACGAGGCGGTGGCAACGGCGACAAAGGCGGCAGAAGCAGCGGCGGAGGCAGAGCAGTTTGCCAGCTGCTGCCATTCTCCCAAACTTCCCCCCGACGACGACGACGACGACGATTACGACGATTACGATTACGACGACGACCATCCATATGTTTTCGATTCACACAAAATCCAGAAAGTCGTATTCGACAAGGAACCGCCGCCGCTTCGTTCACGCTGTGCTTCGGCTGCGACGACGTTGCACCCGGTAGAAAGTCGAATTTCATCAAAGATGCGGACGTTGGCGCAGGGGTCGTGCTTCGGAATTGCAACGATCAATCCAATGATCAATTCCCGCCTCACACGCGCGATTTTCGACACTGGTTTTGCTCCGGCACCCTTTACCGGTGTTCAGGTGGAGACGCCGCCACATGTCAAGGCCTTGATAGGCGCCGTTTCAAAGGATATCTCAGCCGCGTGCATCAAACGGCGACGTGCGTATCTCGCTGCCACCGGCATGACAGACGACGAAATAGAGGGTAACATTTCGTCGTTCTCTTAATCCGTTGACATGGAAAAAAGTCAGCGGGTCGTGTGGGTCGCCGACTGGACGAGAGAGTGTGTGTGTGTGAGAGGACAATTTGCACCACCCCAGAAGACAGCTACACAATTGCACCGCGCTGCCGGTCAAATCATTGCGACGTTTGATGGCCGACTACCAGCCCTGTGGGCGCGTCGGTTCAGGGTTGAGAAATTGGCAAAGCTACTCCAACCCGCCTTCAAACTTGTCGGAATCGATCAAAGCTCGTCGAGACCGTCGTCGCAAGCGGGAGCTCGCAAAAGTCTTCGTCGCAAAGGCAAACGAGTCGGTGAATAGGACGTGCACCATCTGCCAAGACGAGATCGATCGCAACTGTGATGCATCTGTGACCGCCTGTGGACACGTCTTCCATTCCAAGTGCATTGGTGAGTATTGCAACGCGCAGGTCCGTGCGGGCATCGATCGCATAAAGGACTCGCTGAACAATAAAATCATGTTCAGATGGGAGGCTAATTTCGCAATCGCAAGGCTCATGGTCGAGTACGACACCGGCGGGAAGAATTGTCCAAACTGTCGATGTGCAATGCCCTTTTTGCATATTCTTGCTCTTAAAACAGCAAACAGAGACCGCATTTACACAATTCGCGACCTTAAAGTCACGTTGACGGCAACGGATGTTCTTTCGTTCGTGACGAGAAGTTAAAGTGGTAAAGTTGATGTCGCACGTGACAATTATAGATTTACAGGAAGTCGGTTCACGGTTGCAGCGTTGCCGTGTGCTTGTGTGGGCGTTTTGTTTCTTTCTTTTGCGCTAAAACGATAACCCAAAGAGGAGTATCCTGTAAATGAAACAGTTGAAACGGTCTCTGATTGGGCATGTCCAGTCTAATGGAAGTCGTTTCCCAAGGCTCCATAACAAATGCGCTTACTGGCGTCAAGCGTCCACTTCAGGGTAACCCGACCTCGGTGCCAAAGAATTTACCAGCTCACAGAGGTGTTCCAAATACGCCCGGAAACGCTGTCAAGGCCCCAAAGTTGAACAGTGGCAACCGTCCGGATCGAGGTACGAACGTTCTCACTCCAGTTGCGCGAGTGACACCACTTACAAGCATTGCAATAAATATGGGCAGACTCAGCCCTGGGGACGTGGCTTTCGTTCGACGCACCCCGGGTGGCTATCTTAGAGCCAACTTTGGTGTCACTCATCACGGCCAGAACTCCGGCGACGCGCACATGACGGACATGGTGGGACTGGACGGTGTCAACCGCTTCCTTTCGGGAACTCTCAACGGGTCAAGGGAATGGAAAATCGGCGACAATTTGATCGATTTAGAGGCCACTCCAATCGACGACACTACGGACCTTTTTGGAAAACCCGCTCCTGATACTCCTTACTACTTGTCATGTCTTCGCGAATACAAATTCGACGGGGTCGTTCTTTCAAACGAGGAGCCGTACTCGTTCAATCCAACGGAAGGTCGAGATGCGACAATATTCAACATTGGAATAAAAGGGGCGGCGCCGGTCAACAACGGGTACATGGTCTACGACACCAATGCTGCCACGGAGCTGTACTCTCGTGGAAAGGACCCCTGTAATCTCGACCAAGCGCTGCGCGTCGGTTCCGAACGCGCGTCCGAAACCTGGCACGGCAAGGTTGGTTACGACTTCATTGCGGCGTACACGAGCGTCTACACAGAATACCCACTGCAGATGTTTGGACGCGACGTTTCACCACTCGACAGTGTTTACCTACTACTTCGCAAGTTCAACATCGAAGTCGACGTCGTGGAACCCCGTGTTTATACGCTGTTGTCGAGAAAAGAGAACGGCGCGCGATTATATTCAGAAAAAGGGACAGAATACATGCAGGCTCGCAATAGTGTCATTTCACAACTCGTTATCAAAAAGAATGACGGGACCAGAGTGAATTTACTTGCGGAACCTGACAAACTCGGTAAATACGTCTTCTTTCAGTACATGCCGTGCTCGTCCAGATCATTCTGCAAATACCGCGAAACACTCAAAAAGGTCCACAAGAAGATTCGTGAAGCAATTGGACTTGATCTAGGTAGCTACGCCCCGAGGAACGCGGCTATCCACGATTTCCTTAAAGGTCTGCAAGAACAAGCATACACTGGGCATTTTGCGAAGACCGAGCGCCATGAAGAGCACGACGCCGTGCGCTTCCTTGACATTCACAATTGCGCGGGTGCGTGGAAGGTTGGAAAGGTCATTGACACTCGCTCAGCGCGAGCGACGCCATATGCCAACGGACCTACCAATTCATCCTATCGAATGACGGTGGTGATGGATATTGAGTGGCTGCCCCGAAACAAGTCGATGAAATGGTGTGCCCCAAAGGAAGTTGCTCTTTCTCGTGAAAATGTTGAAGGGTTCATTCGTGATGAATTAACGAAAGCACGCAGGCTTTTAGGTGCAGCTATTCTTGGCAATAAGTCTGGCAATGCAGACCGCACCGGACAACTGAGGACAATGCTCGCCACTATGAAAACTAACACACTTTCCGAGCGCGAGCTTTGTGAACGACAATATCTCGACTGTGGATACGAGGACCCTCTGGGAGAAGAAAACATTGAAAACTACAAAAAAATCAGAGTTGAAAGCGCCTTCTACAACTATAAACGAGCTCAAGGAAATGAACTCACGTACAAAATGAGTGCCCTTCAGCAAGAAGAAGCGGATGAGTTCTTTGGTCCGGAAATTAAGAGATTCAATAAAGAAGACGAAGACTTCAAAGGCATCGTGAGCGAGGCCACGGACTTGGCAGCCACAGCTTCGAGCTCGGCGGTTTTGATTCCTACAGCCACGCTGACGGCGGCCCCATCGACGGCGGCCTCATCGACGGCGGCCTCATCGACGGCGGCGAGGACCGCAACCGCAGCTTCGAGCGCGGCGGTCCCATCGACGGCGGCGAGGACCACAACCGCAGCTTCGAGCGCGGCGGTCCCATCGACGGCGGCCCCATCGACGGCGGTGCGGACCGCAACCGCAGCTTCGAGCGCGGCGGCCCCATCGCCGGTGGCCCCGCCGACGGCGGCTAGGGCGGCGGCGACGAGGGCGAGGACGTCAACCGCAGCTTCGAGCGCGTCGGTTCCGACGCCCACATCATCGATCCAAAAGGAAATAATACCCGTTAGAAAGCCAGCAGGGAAACCTGTGACCGCATCGGCCGCATCGGCCGCATCGACTGCAAAGCCAACCAACCCGCGGCCAACAACGTCACCCGCCGCTTCTGCGGCTACGCCACCACCACCACAACCACCGACCGCCTCCTCGACCGCCTCCTCGACCTCGGCGCCACCAAGCGTGGCTCGAGTGCCTGGTTCGTCTCTGGTCAACGCGACAATCGCCGCGTCTCGAAAAGCGACAATGGAAACAGAAACGGCGGCAAAGTTGCCGCAAGTAGCAGCAGCAGCAGCAGCAACGGCCCCTCGTCCTGCCGCCCCTCGTTCCCAGGGTGTCGTAGACTCGGTCTTTGACACGATCTTCGGTTCTTCTTCTGTGCCTACCTCGAGGCCGCTGGCGTCGCCCTCTTCTCCGACGCCCTCTTCTGGCTCCGAGACGGGTCCACGTGCCTTCACAAGGCGCAATCGGTGAAAGGAGCCCTACGGTATTCTCACTAGTGCGCAAAACGCAATCTGAGGTTTTGGAGTGTGGGGTGCGCGAAATGTGCACTCACGAGCAATGGGCTGGGTGGCGTCGGGCGTGGTTTCTGTAATTTTGAATCTAGGAAATGTAAATTTCAATAAAATTAAGAGCTTTTACACCGCATGAGAAGCCATCACCACCACCGCCACGACGACGACGACAGAAAAACGCCTCAAACGACCGCACGCCCCTGTGGCAAAAGTGAGGCGTTTTCGTTATCTGCGAAAAAGCTAGCTGCGACCGGAGTTCCGTCCAAAGGTAACAGATTTGAGTCTGCTAGGACATTTCCAGCTGGCTTGGAAAAGGCGGACGCGAGGTCAAATCGGATACGGTCGTGTCGTTCTACGGTTCGCTCTTCCTTTGGAGCATCAAATGTTGGTCCGCCGTAAACGTCGTAGTCGTCGTCGTCGTCCGAAAGCGGGTCCGACGCCATGGCGTCGGTGACGCCCACACGCACCTCGGTTAGCACCGAACCCGTCTTCGAAGGGCCCGCGACGCCTCCAAACCTTCTTTTTGCAAGTAGTGTGGCCTCCTGGTCTTTGGTCCGATTGAATGCTGTCGATGTGGGGTCGTCCTTTCGGGGTATGGAGAAGAGCACCTTGAAGGACGCCCAGAACACGAACAGCGCCGCGATGACGCACGAGAAAAATGCTACGCCGCCGAAGAAGTAGTTCCACTGAATTTGCGTGCCGGTGCCGTCGCCACAAACGATTTCGTTTGTGGTCCATGCCACCTGGCAGTCGAAGAGCGGCCAGGCAAACACGGCGGCCACGACCGCTGCGCCAAAAGCCGACGCGGACCAAATATACGCAAAGACGACCGGCTTTCCCATTGGAACATTTAGGACGACGTTTGCTGCCATGTGACGTTGGTTCAGAACACCCAGGAGAATTCCCATGCACAATAGCACCCAAATCACAGCGCCGACGATGTCTTCCAAGTCCTGCGTTGTTTTCGTGGTCGAGCCGTCGAGTCGCGCGCTTTCGCGGTCCCACCACGTTTTGCCAGCGCGGGTCATCAGCAGGATGGTCGCTACCAGGATTACGACGACGAGGGCAATGATCGGCCAGAGCGGAAATGGGTCTAATGGCATGATTCGTTGTTTCTTAGGTGGTCTCCTGCAACTGGCCGTGTAGAGAAAGATCCCAGTACCCAACAGAACGAGAGAAAGCCCGAGAAGCCCGTCCCGAGGCCTGGTCGTCGTGGTTTCGTAAGCGCCGCCGAACCGGGTGTAGTCGCCACACTCCGAATTGGTCACGTATGGGGCGGCGCCCGCCACGTCGACGAAAATCACCCAGAGGCCGACGACCACGGTCATAAAGAGCGCAAATAGTTCGACACCCGAGGTCGGCTTGAGCAGGATTGTGTCCGTTCTTGTGTTAGTAAGCGTCCGACGAATTAGTCTAATGTATATCAATTTCAAAAACGGGACCGACGAGAACGCCAGTACGTAGCCGCACGCAACAAATGCCGCTATGACCCACGCCGATGTCATCGCGTATCTGTATCCTACGAAAAGTTTGAGGTCCACGTAGGCGGTATGCAGATCGGAGACTTCGGATTTGTCTTTGTTGGCGTCGAACAGACCCCAGTATCCAATTCCCGCAAGCCACCTAGTGAAGGAATTGCCCGTGTGCTCGCCCTGCCACTCGTATTCTCCGACCGGATCAGGCAGGCCGAAGAGGCGCTTTCGATCGAGCAAGCCAAATTCCAGCATCGACGAGCAAATGGCGTAAACTGGCAGCATACTGGCGTTCGCGTACAGGGCCGAGAACTTTCGTGGCCGTTGCGTCCACAGTTCCGTCTTTGACGAAGGTGGGTCGCCCTCGGTGTACGTGCAGCTTTCCGAATTTGCGATTCTGTCGGAGTAGTACAAGTGCTCGGCCGCGTTGGCACACCCACCAGGCCACGGGTCACCCAACGGTCGATGGGTTGACTTTGCCAGCTTGCTCTTACAGAAGTCGATGGCGTTGGTTGGCGAAGCCGCCGTATTCGAAAAGCAGACACCCGAATTGGACACACGGTCGTAGTACTCGACGACCGCGAGGCACATCAGCCGGTAGATCATCGCGGTGGTAGTGGGCCACTTGGCACCATCGGCGTCAGGCTCACCAGCCAGTATTTTGAACGAGTTGTCCGCCGCGACACTGAGCTGTGATCTGATTTGGTCGCGAATGAGGTCGTTGTCAGCAGCACACGACACCGGCGAGAACGGGTCATTGGGAGATGCGCACGTCTCTTCGCCGCTCGTCCCACGAGAGTCCTCGTAGACGGCAAACGCGGGCGCCGAGAGAACGTAAGCATGTTTGATGCGTCTTTCCATGTCGCCCAGCCCATGGCCTTTTGTACAAGTCTCGGTTTCGCACGCGCAAACGTACGTCTTGACTTTCTCGTCGAGGTCTTCTGCAGACTTGTATCGCTCGTCGGTGGTTTCGTAGCCCGAGCAGCAATCGTCTTCGATCTCAGTGGCTTGCATTGCGCTACGAATCGCGTTATTCATGGAAGCAGTTCCACATATAGAGTTCCTCGCGCGCTCCACGTACGTGGACTCAATATCCTCCGCAAACGCACCGTCGCCAATCTCCTTCATTGACTGAAATAACATCTTCAAATTCGGCACTGCCATTCCACACGGCTTCGCGGTAAACACGGACGTTCTAGAAATACCGTCCAAGTCGGAGCGCGCCGTATTGTAACGATCGAGCGATGTGACGATAATGTACGCAGATCCGACCAATACCAACGAGTTGACGAGGACCAAGCGAAAGTTGATCGGGGCGCTGCCCCGGTATCGGGCAATCGCCTTGGAAGTGAGCTGCGCCGGTGGTAAAGCGCCACCGGCGCCGGGTGGTGCTACAGCGGCCATCACAACGGCGCTAAGAAACGGAACCCGTGTGCACAATGCAGCCTCCCCTCTCGTGTGCCTTACTTTAACAAGATGTGTAAGGGGGTTATGGAAAGCTACAAAACAGTTCGCAAGCGACGATGTTTGAACCCGATCTTCCGGTGTCGACTCGAAAGTACGCTCTTCAGAATGCCACACTAGTTCGTCAGATAAAACTCGCCGCCGCGTTTCCAGGGTTGCGTGTTCGACGCAGCCCTACGTTCGACTCGGAGCCGTCCGGCCGCGTCAACGACGGGAAGGGGACGGTCGTGGACCACGGAAACGACATCGGCTGCATTACCGTATTTTGGCACGACTGCGGCGATCAAACCATGTGGACGCGTGCGAGCGACGGTGAGTTCGATGTGATAACAGCTACTCGCTAATGTTCTAAAAGAAAGAAAGCGTTCAAGGCGTCTGGCGCAAACCGAATACAGACACCGACACCGACACACACACACACACACTCGAATGGAAACAGCTACAGTCGGCGTGATTTTTATTGCCGTTTGGCTCGGCGTCGTGTTCCTTTACTGCATATTTCGGGCCTGTGGTGGCCGTGTAGTTGATATCCTGAGCTGCGATTGCTGCGCCGGTCCACTCTTCGACTGCTGGGGGGCGGGCGGCCAGATCGACAAATACGACCGCGAGTACCCTTTTAGTGAGCACGAGCAATACCGCCCTTACAACAGCCAAAATCCTCAAATGCCGCCCATTATCGTGGTCAATTCCGCAAGGGACAAAGCTTACCGTCGGCGAGAGGACGACGAAGAGTACACGTCATCGGAGGACGAGGCGAGGGGGTATCGAAAGAGGTCGCGACCAGGGAGACCAAAACGTGTTGTTGCTCCTAGGGATCCGGAGCAAAGGGAAGAAGCGGGCGGGGCGCTCTTATTGCGTAGTTCGAATATGGACACCGACCCCGTTAAAAACGAACCCGTTTTTGTCTAGAGCCCCGTTTGGGTCTGTGTGTTCGTTCAAATCTTGCAAAAATTTGCTTGGAATTCACTCGGATTCGTCGTCGTCGTCGTAGTCGTCGTCGTCGCAGAACGAGCAATACGCAAGAACGCCGCCGCGCATCGGTTTCGAATACGTGTGTAAACACTTGGAATGTACTTTCAGTGGCGTCGTGCGCTGCCGACGCCTCTTGGGCGGTGGCGATGTCAGAGCGCGCACGTGCCAGGACACGATGCGGTCGAAGATGTGGTGGCCGCCCGACGGAAAGAGCACTTTTGAGAATATCGGCGTGAAATTGTTCACGGTGGCCTTTCTAATCGCACCTCGTCCGAAGGCGGCGTCGTGGTCCTCCTGAAGGAGCGGTATTTGCAGTTGGAGCGCACGGCTGCCGTCGTCGCGGTCAATCGACACGTTGGTCAAAAGCACGCGGATAACAACAAAATCACCCATAGAATAGCCTTTCCACTTGTGCGTACCGATGTGACGTGCCGACACCCTGCAAGACGACAGGACTTCCTTGACGTACGAGGCGCCCCACGCGCCTCGGCTGAACAAGACGCGCTTGGAGGATGTCACCATGGGGGACTCGGGGCCCGTGCGGTGCGAACGGTGACGGCACACACGGCAGCAAAACGTCCTGTATTGCCTTCCATCTTCAACGCAAGCCATCGAGACCGACATGAATTTATCGTATTCGCCGTTTTTAGTCAGATTTGCAAAGCAGAAATAGCAACGTTTAAAATTCCATGCGATCTTGTCTTTCGAGCACGCGAGAAGCGGCCGAGGCGACAAATCGTTTACAATTGGCGACTGGATCAACGATCTAAAGTGACGGTCGCCAGCAGAGCAAACAGCCCGAAGTAAGAGCGCCATCCAGAGAAGCTCTTCCTGTTTTGAATAGCACATCAAAACTTCGATCAAGATTTCCATGTTCTCAGTAAAATCGTCGAAGTATTTCAGCATGCCCAACGAGTAGAGCATGATTTTCTTCGAATTCGCGCATCTGGCACGTCGAAGCATTTTAGCAAAAAGTCTTCTTGGCTGGCGCAGGCAGAGTGCGCTTCAAGCCACCACTGTCCGCTCTGCCTGCTGCGGCCGACGCCGTTTTCAATTTTCGACGATTGCAAGTGGTCGCTAAAGCAGCAGACCCAGACACACACACACACACACCCAGAGACATAGACCGACATGGATCCACGAACCGAACGCGTGCTGTTGTTTTGTGAGGCCGCCGCCGCCGCCGACAAGAAACGAGCACGGTCGGAAGAGAGCCCGTCGACGGTAGTGACGTCGTTTCCAACCGACGCGGACAACGAGGGCGGTGGTACAGCGCTCGACTTTCTCGAATCGAAGACGATACGAAGTCTTCTGTCGACGACAAAACAGGAGGAATCCACCGTAGAAAAGGAGGTTTTTAACTATGAATCCGGCATCGCTTTTCTAACGCGTGTGGCCATCGACTGCACGCGTCTAGCGCTCAGGGAAGATTCTATGAAGAAGTTCGTCGATTCGTCCTTCGACAACGTCGAAGATAAGAAAATGACTGGTTTTGCGATTTACGCGTGTATTCTGGACCGCATGACGTGTTCGTTTTTTGGAACGAGCTACAAATTCGACGCCGTCAAGCTTTTAAAATCGACGGCGCAAATCTCCAAGTATCTTGGCAATTCCAGGGTTTGCGAGCCTTCCGAGGCCGCCGTCAAGGCGGCGAGGACGACGTACCGAGTATTGTCGGCGTCCTTGGAAACAGGGTCGGGGCTCGAACAATTTGCAATTGACGTCGAAAAAGCCGTCTCGGTATCGAATTCGGTTGCTATTTTTCAGTCTGGCGCGACCCAAGGTTCGTGCAAACTGCTCAAATTACGCCGCAATTTCTAACCGACGTAATTTGGACCGCACCACTTAGAATCCTTCGAATAGATCACCGAACGCGCTCTCATCCTGCTCTGCGGATTTAACATCTTTTAATTCAGACATTTGAGAAAAACTCCGCTTGTTGCTCGCCTTTTCGTTTCCTATGCAAAGGTGGTCGTCTTCGTCGTCGTCGTCGTCGTCCCAGAGGCACGACGCCACGCCTTCCTTGTCGACTTCGGCGACCGCCGTGTCGACACGCACACTCGCCCGCGGTGCCTGGCGTGTGTGGTTTTCGGGAAGGTGCGCACGTCGAAGGTCTTCGGAAAACCGACTCGCAAGTGAAGGATTCGCCGAGTGCCGCAAGAGTTCGGGCGCCATTCTCGAAAAGGAGCCAAGCAGCTGGCGCTCTCGACGCGAGCCGGGCAGGTTCGCCTTCCCGGTCGAATAGATCTCGCTGCAAACGCTCTCCGAAACAGGCCGCCAGGCCAAGCCCACGAAGCTCTTGGGATCGTAGTGGGCGGTCGACGAGTGGGTATCGGCAAAGGCGTCGCAATTCAGTCGACTTCCTAAGCTAACCGCACCGACCTGGTTGATTACCGCGAATCGACGCACGCCGACGTGGACGGCCGACTCGATCGCGATGGTTTTGATCGCGCGGGCCACGGCGAGCTTCGCAGCTATCGCCGAATCGCACCCGGTTCCGACGATTCTGCCCGTGTGGAAAAGGAGCACGCGTGATCTCGGCGAGTCGAATGCGAGCTGCACCGCCGTGAATCGCCGTGGCGCGAAGTAGACAGCGCCTTTGCAACGAACGGCAATCTTCTTCAGATCGAACGGTAATTTCGAACCCTTAAGAGGGATAGCATCCGCCAGCGACACTAAATTAACCAACGTGGGCACCAAATCGAGTGCGTTTTCATAGTTTTTCAGGGGCATTCCTTCAGTATATTTGGAATATTTCTTGAGATTTTCGTCCGTAAGGTCGTCGATGGACGCCTTTGACAAAAAGTCCAGATACGCGAAATTCGCTCCATCGACGATCGATTTCGTTTTTACGTTTAGGTGCTCGATCGAAATAGAATTCGCTTTTGCCGAGATCAAATTGTCAATCTTACGACAGGCCCTCACGTCGTCCGAAAGCCGGCCCCACGCGCTCTCGAGATCGGACATTTTTAAAACGATTCGAACGACTTCAAACGTAGACGTTTAGCGTTGTACAAACGCGCATTTCCAAAAGTTCCCCCATTTTCCGCACAAACCGCATTTCAGAAACATAAAAATGTACGTCTTCTACACGGTCGGTCGGTCGGTCGGTCGATCGATTCCACTCTCGTCCACGCACCGCCACGCGCACCTCCCCAACCCTCCACCCCACCCACCGCCGCCGCCACCACGCCCCACTACGCCGCGTCGCACACACACACACACACACACAAACCACACTTCGTGGCCGTGTGTTTTCAAGGAGGGGGTGGGTGGTGCTCAGAGCACGTCCGCCTCGACCGCGCCGTTATCAAACCTTCGGCCGGGGAATGTAGCTCAACTGCTCGTAGGTCATCATGGCCTCGCGGGCCGAGATCATATTCACGCTCTCGCCACGACGCCAGCGTGCGTCCTGAAGGCGTGATCAAAAGTCATTCATGTAAATGCGCGGGGAATGAAACGTGTAAATGCACGAGTGAGTTCGACGGCCGCGTAAACATACCCCGGCGCGAGCATCTGGACCCCAGTGCCCCATGCCTGGAATCAGCTGGGTATAGGATTCGGACAGGCCGTCGTACTTACGGTGCGGGCCCGTGAAGCAGAGCGAGTTGTTGGTCGAGCCCTGCGCGCAACGAAAGAGAGGCAACACAACACGGTGTCGAGGGTGTCTCCCACGTCATGGATTTTGCGTCAACGGTTCGGGTTGGAAATAGAAGGTTTACCTGCGACATGTACTCCATATTCTCCGACGCGCGGAGGTCTTCGCCAAAGTGGACGGCGCGGAGGCCAAACGCCGTGTTATACGCTTTGAACATCTCCTCTCCACCGGGGAAGGAGTTGTGCTGGCGGGAGCTCCCAGCCACCTCGTACGGCAGGAATCGCGACGTGACCGACATCGCGATGTCCATGTTGCCGTTTTCGTACTGTGAAAACGGCATGGGGAAGGCGAGCAAAGAGCACATTTCCTCGTCCCCGTTGGTGTCGTCCATGTTGAGACGCTTCATCATCGCACTCCTGACATCATCGGCGGAGGTCCCGAAGAATTTGGTGTTGCCGCCTGCACGGTAGCCGTTTGCCATGATGTCCTTCATCACGAACACGTTCTGGTGCTTGGTGACGACCGCCTTGAAGTGGCCGGTGTAGTGGCTGCGAGCACACAAAAGCACGGAGAATGGGGTAAAAGGCACCGCCTATGAACTCCAGCCAGGAATGCACAGTCGAAGAGAATTCGAATCTGTAAACGCGCACCCTTCGATCGTCTTGACAGAGGTGTTGGCCTGCAAAAGGATACAAACAGAAACAGGAATTGTCGGTGCTGCATGAATAACAAGGCATTTGGGTCCTGTTCGAAGTTGGGGTTCAAACGTACCGAGATTTGCATGTCGCTTGGCCCGAAAATCGTGGCGCCGGTGTCTCCGCCCGATACGGCGAGCACGGCAGAGAGCATCGAGTGCTCAATGAAGGGGCGCGCGACGACGATGCACACATGCTTAAGATCAGCCGCCGCCG